>Ga0214919_10012073_pt1 | contig 10682 bp, 3 predicted proteins | sample LL1503_MetaG_FD_177994 | JGI IMG/M metagenome (GOLD analysis project Ga0214919, IMG submission 177994) | Freshwater microbial communities from Lake Lanier, Atlanta, Georgia, United States - LL-1503 | ecosystem: Environmental > Aquatic > Freshwater > Lake | place: USA: Georgia | collected 2015-03-15 | reverse complement strand
GACTGCACCTGGCATTTGTGGTTGCGGTGTTGCTGATACTGACAGTGACGGCGACGGCACTGCAGACTGCAACGATGGTTGCCCAGCAGATGCGAACAAGACTGCACCTGGCATTTGTGGTTGCGGTGTTGCAGATGCTGACACCGACGGCGACGGCACTGCAGACTGCAAGGATGGTTGCCCAGCAGATGCGAACAAGACTGCACCTGGCATTTGTGGTTGCGGTGTTGCAGATGCTAACACCGACGGCGACGGCGTTGCGGATTGCAACGATGGTTGCCCAGCAGATGCGAACAAGACTGCGCCAGGTATTTGTGGTTGCGGTGTCGCAGATACTGACACCGACGGCGACGGCGTTGCGGATTGCAAGGATAATTGCGACGACCTCGCAAATCCAAACCAAGCGGATTGCAATGGCAACAGTATTGGTGACGTATGCGATATCGCATCGGGCCAGTCACTCGATTGCAATTCCAATGGGATTCCAGATTCGTGTGATATTGCGTCGGGCTCGAGTTCTGACCGCGATGGCGACGGAATTCCCGGTGAATGTGAGCCAACTCCAGCGATTCAGTTGGTCGTCGCGGGATCGCCATCATGCGTTACAGCTCCCGGATCTGAAATTTGTTACGACCTTCAAGTCATCAACCCACCATTTGGGTTGGTCGCGGGACAGTTCTTCGTCGAGTGGGATACGGCGACATTCGCACTGGTCGGCGTATCCATTGGTGATGCGCCATTCAATTCCATTCCATATTCTTCAGCCAATGCCGAACTTGGACGAGTCTTCCTGGTCGCTTCGGTTGACAACGGAGGAGCGGGTACCTCGGAGAGCCGAACAGTGGCACGTCTGCGCTTTCAAGCGTTGACTGTGAATTGTTCACCAACGGATCCGCAAGTCCGCTTCATGCCAGCGCTTCCTCAGATTCTGACGGATGGACAAGGTGGAGCAGCAACATTGCCGCTCACGAATCCAATTCCAGTGCGCATTGATGGAGTTGCTCCAGTGATCACAGGAACGCCAGCCAGTATCACTGTTGATGCGGATGCTGGTGCTGGTTGCGCCAGTCAACAGACCGTGATCCCGCCAACGGCGAGTGATAACTGTGGAGTTGTGTCATTCACGTTCTCACGAACGGATGGACAGGACATCAGTGCGCCATTCCCATGCGGAACGACGACAATGACTTGGATCGCAACGGATTCGTGTGGATTGTCGACGACTGCAACATCGTCCGTGACGGTCAATCCATTCCAAGCCTTCGATTTCCAAGTCCAAATCCGTGGGGCGAGTGGAAACTTCCAAAGGTGTATCACGTTCACCTTGAGTGGTGAAGCCGTGAATTACACAACCTCCGAGGTCTTAAGCTTCTCATCAGGAATCGCAACTAGTTCATTCCGGGTGCCAGCTGGAGATTACGACTGCGTGATCGCTGATGATCGCCTCCATACGCTTACGCAGCAGAGCGAGATTGGTGAATTGGGCGTTGTGTACGACACATCATTCACTGGCGAAAAGGCGCTCTTCTCGGGCGATCTGAATAACGACAATCACATTGATATTGTTGACTGGGGTGTATTGGTCGTGAGAATCGGCGAGAGCGCATCAGTCAATACGGATTGTTCAACCCCAGAATTCCATGCGGATCTGAATGCGGACGGTCAGGTCACTTCAGTCGATGGTCAGTTGTTGCTAGATGGAATGTTGATGAATGGCGTGACCTGCGCCTCTGGAGTTGCCGATGGCGGAAATGGCGGTCGGCAGTCGATCACTGTGAAGGAACTTGTGTCACTTGGTGTGGCCAATGCCGAAGAGTGTGATCTTGACCATAATGGTCTCGTCGATCTCTTCGACATGTTGTTGTGGCAACAGAACAGCACGAAGCACTAAGACCATCAGAAACGAATGATTGGATTCAAGGGGTCGGGCTCTCGCGAGTTCGACCCCTTTTCTTTTATCCCACCCAGCAAACCGCTTTCACTTCTACGGAAATTGGCGTTGGGAGTCCGACGATTTCGAGCGTCGTGCGTGTGGGATTTGGATTGCCAGCCCCAGCAAAGTATTCGGCATAGATCCGGTTGTATGTCGGGAAGTCGCGTTTCATGTTTGTGAGATAGATCGTGACGTCGACGACAGTTGTCCAGGCAATCCCAGCATCGGCGACGACGAGTTTGACATTGTCAAAGCATGCGCGGCACTGCACTTCGAAATCAAATGGATCGACGCCCGGGATGGTCGCGCTGCCGCGTTGCCGTGGCCCGACTCCACTTAAGAAAACGAAACCGCCGGCGCGCTTGGCGTGCGGGTATGGTCCGACTGGCTCTGGTGCTCGCGTTGAATGAATGTCCTGGCTCATCTATTTTCCTTTTGAGTGCACAACCACAACAGGCTCAGCGAAGAATCGCAGCGCCTCACGTCCCCCTTCACGGCCGAGTCCACTGGAACGCATACCTCCAATCGGCACGCGCAAGTCGCGCACCATCCATGAATTGATCCACACCGTGCCGCAGTCGAGTGCGTTTGCAACGCGAGTGGCGCACGAGTCATCGCTCGTCCACACGCTTGCAGAGAGTCCAAAGCGGGTTCCGTTGGCGATCGCAATCGCTTCCGTTTCGCTGCTGAAAGGAATGAGCGTCGCAACTGGTCCGAAGATTTCCTCTTGATTCGCACGAGCACTTGGCGAAAGACCTTCGATGAGAGTCGGGGGATAAAACGCACCAGCGCGCACACGTTCTGGAAGCAGTGCGCCTTCGACTCGTGCGCCACCGCAGAGAAGGCGACCTCCATCGCGCACGGCGCCATCCACAGCCGTCGCCACCTTCAGTAAATGTTGTCCCGAGACGAGCGCGCCGATCTCCGTTAATGGATCAAGTGGATCGCCCACTCGCATCTTCTTCGTGTGCTCGACAAGCGCAGGGACGAACGCGTCCCACGCTTCGCGCGCCACCAGGATGCGCGACCCGCAGTGACAAACTTGTCCTTGATTTGTGAATGCAGCGCGCGCAACACCTTCAACAGTTGCGCGAAGATTCGATGGAGTTGTTGCGTCGGCAAAGACGATCGATGGATTCTTTCCGCCAAGTTCAAGCGCTGTTCGCTTGAAAGTTGGCGCTGCAGCACGCGCAATCAACTCTCCAGTTGCTGTACCTCCAGTGAATGTGATGCAAGCAACACGTGCATGCGAAACAAGTGCTGATCCTGAAAGTGGTCCACGCCCATGCACGATATTGATCACGCCCTTTGGAAATCCAGCTTCAATAGAACGCTCCGCAAGCATCCATGCAGTCAACGGAGTCACCTCGCTCGGTTTGCCTACGACCGTGCAGCCTGCGGCAAGTGCCGGTGCAATTTTCCATGTGAAGAGATAGAGCGGCAGATTCCATGGCGAGATGCACGCAGCAACTCCAAGTGCGCGGTGATGGACAACAGATGTCGCATCACCATGCAAGAAAGTTTCATGGTCGTCCGCCAAGATTGCATCAGCAAAGAAGCGAATATTGGAGATCGCTCTTGGAATATCAAGCGACCGTGCGAGGGCGAGAGGCTTCCCTGTGTCGAGCGATTCAATTCGAGCGAATTCTTCAATGTCGCGTTCGACGATATCGGCGAGTGCGTGCAATTTCTTTGCACGTACCAAAGGCGACAGCGCACTCCATGCGGGGAAGGCATTTGATGCGGCATCGACGGCAGCATCGATGTCATGAGCAGTGCTGTCAGGCGCAGTCGCAATTAATGCGCCAGTCGCTGGGTCATAGACAGAAATGATCGCGCCGCCGTGGGCAGGCGCAAAGCGTCCATCGATGAGATTCGCAATGACGCGGTCGACAGTCATGGGAGCAGGCATAGTTACGGAAGGATATGTTCAGCGCCATGCATCTGTTACCTCACTCCTTTTCTCTCTGGTCTTGCGCCATCGGACTTCACCTTTGGAACGCCTTCGCTTTGCAGTCAAAGGCAATTTTCAATCGGGATCACACGATCGCTTCTCAAGCATGAAATCGATCGCCATCATTTCTTTATTTGTGATCGCTGGCGCAATTGTGTTTGTGCTTCATTGGGCCAGCACGCCGTCGTCAACATTGAAATTATCGCCGACAAATTTATTTGGAGTCAAGCAAGAAAACCAGACAGAGGTCTTTATTGCCTCTGATGTTTCGCAAGCCGTTGAGCAAGGTGTAAAAGAGACGCTTGCGGCGGCGGTGAAAAGTTGGGGTTCATCTGGCCATCTCGAATTTTGGGTCTTGGGGAAAGACCGCGCTGCGGCAGAAAAACTGGCCGCCGCTTTTTGCGAACGCCGTGTTGCGAGAGGCGATATGACGGAACGAGATTGTTTGGATGACAGCGATAACAAGGATCATGGATTCCTGATGTACCAAGAACTTGGCGCAGAAGCGCTTTCGTCTGGACAGCCGCGCATGGATGCTGCGAATAATGGAGGCGCAGAGTGGGGCATTCACAGGTTGACGTCTTCGTTGCCGCTTGGATTTTCTGGTTCGCTCGGCATTGCTGGCGAGGGAGATCAACTTACAATTCTGCATGAGTATTGGCATTCCGTGCAGCGATCATTCCTGCAGACGCAAGATCAGAATCTCAGCCAACAATTGATGGGACCAACTTGGTTTGTCGAGGGTTCGGCGGTTGCAATGGCAGAAATCACTTCAGCGAAGCTGTTGGCATCTGGCGAACTTTCGAAGTGGAATAACTCGCCGCGCCCTTGGCCAAGCCTTGAAGAACGTATGACAAACAAGATGAAGCTTGTGCAGCAGTGGAGAAAGAAATGCCAATCATTGCTGCCAGAGTCATATGGCGGTGAATGCACCCAGATGGCGTATGAGAGTGGAGGATGGGCGATTCTTTATTTGATGAAAAAATTCGGCGGCGATGTGCTGCGCAAGTCGTTTTATCCAGATGTCGAACGATTGGGATGGGGAAAATGCTTTCAGAAAACATTTGGACAAAGTTCAGCAGAGTTCGCAGCAGAATTTGAAAAGTTTATGGATTTGCCACTGAGCGAGCAGATCAAAATACTTCCAAAGTATTGATGGGCTGTCTATCTCGCAAGACCCTGGTTCAGGTCGCAATTCAAATCCTCTGCTGACGCCACATTAATTTGTTTCGTACGCGACCTCCACGATTAATTCATGGCGCGATGCAAACATCGATACCCCGTGCGACCATCTGAAGTCAAAATGTTTGCTCAGTGTCGCGCGCAGCGCGTGACAAACCATGTTGTTGAATTAGGTGGAAGGCAAGTAAAAGAAAAGGGGGAATTACCGGGCCAGATACCGCGCCAGTATTTGCGGTCGCAAAATAGAATATTAACAAATTAAATCCGAGATCGGCAAAGTAAACAGTTTAGTCGTGACCCGCAGTTGCAAATATCGTTGACAACTCCAGTTTTTGCGCGGCGTTATTTTGCGTCTGCGCAACAAAAACTATTTAGTCGGATCAAAAAATAGTCAAATGCGACAATTATATCGTAATTTATGCGCGGAAGACTTATTCCGCTAAGGATTTGAGATACGGATTCGTCAAATGTTCGGTGGGTTCGATTCGGATGTATTTAAAAAAGGGCAACAATTACGCTATGAAAGAGTTAATGGTCACGGGCAACACATTGAATCGCTCGTTCGGCCTTTCGTGGCTTCGGGCATCTCTGAATGTCGCAGCCTTCGCCTGCGCGAGCTTGTTGGTGATCACCAACTTGGCTGATGCAGGTATCCATGGTCAACGCACGGTGCGTGGAAGTGCGACCTTCTCTCAGGAAGGCAATCGACTCATTGTTCGCGCAAGCAATGGCGCGATCATCGAATACGACCGACTCTCGATTGAAGCTGGACAGATCATGCAGTTCATTCAGCCGAGTTCGACATCGCGCGTGTTGAACCGCGTGACGGGTTCCGAACTCTCTCGCATCGATGGAACTCTGCTTTCAAACGGAATTGTCTATCTCGTCAATCCACAAGGATTCCGCATCGGCAACGGCGCCGTGATCAATGTCGGTGGGTTCTTCGCTGCCGCAGGCGCGATGAGCAACAGCGACTTCGCTGGTGGTCGCGATCGATTCACAAACCTCGCTGGCGAAGTGACCAACGAAGGAATGATTCACGCAAAGTCTGTCGCACTTGTCGGGCAATATGTTGCCAATCACGGCACAATCGATGTTGATAATGGCATTGTTGCAATGGCTGCCGGTGATTCGGTCTATTTGCAAAAGGGAACTGGCCCAGTCATGGTCACAGTCAGTCGTTCGCAACTTGGAGCTGATGGCTCGGGTGCAGGAACGCAAGCTGCAGTCAGCAACACAGGAACAATCAACGCAGGCAAGGGCAGCGTTTCGATGGCCAGTGGCGATTTCTACGCACTTGCGATGGATCTTTCTGGAACGATCATCGGCAAGAGCATCGCAGCACGCGGTGGAAAAGATGGAGTTGTTGCAGTCAACGGAACTCTTGATGCCTCAAGTAGCACAGGCAAGGGTGGAACGGTCGACATCTTTGGTGATCGCGTTGGCCTGTTTGGCAATGCGCTTGTAAACGCAAACGGCGCAACTGGCGGCGGCAGCGTTCGCATCGGTGGCGATTATCTGGGAACGAATGCGGCGAATGCTCCGCAAGCAAATCGCACAGTCATTGGAACCGACGCACGCATCACTGCCAACGCAACGCAAAGTGGCAACGGCGGACGTGTCATCGTGTGGTCGAATGAATACACCGGCTTCTTTGGATCGATCGAAGCAAGTGCAGCAGGCAGCGGCAAGGGTGGATTTATTGAAACAAGTTCGCACGACAACCTTCAAGCCTTTGGAAACGTTGATGCATCATCCGCGCTTGGTAAGGCTGGAACGTGGCTCTTGGATCCGTCGAATGTCACGATCGCCGATTCCGCCATTGCGGGCGGTTCATTTAATAGCGCATCCCCAAATGTGTTCACGCCAGACTCCGCAACCGCAACGGTCAATGTTGCAACGATCAACTCATCATTGAATCTTGGAACCAGTGTCACCATTAACACCGGCAGCGTTGGTGATGGACTTGGCGGCGCGGGCAACATTACGCTTGCAGCTGCCATCACAAAAACTGCAGGGGGAGACGCAACACTTACGCTGAACGCGGTTGGCTCCATCACGCTCAGCGCCAGCATTACTTCCACTGTTGGCGCTCTAAGTGTCGCACTCAATGCTGGCACCACGGTTGCCATGAACAGCACTGTTACCACTAACGGCGGAAGTGTTTCCGTGAACGCGGGCGGCGGCGTTGTTATTGCGGGCAATATCACTGTGGGCGGTACAGGCGAAATCAATATCACGGGCAACACACTTGGATTAAGCACCGTTGGCGTAACCGTGAATGGCGGCGTGACTATTCAAACCACCGATGGTGATCTCAACATCACGGGCACTGGCGGATCGGATGTTGGTGGATCTAACGAAGGCGTTCAAAACAATAGCGGCATGATCACATCTAGTGGTGCGGGCAATGTGACGGTAACGGGTTTCGGCGGAAGTGGAGTTGGTGGCAACAACAACGGCGTCTTCAACAACCAAAGAATACAAACTGATGGTAGTGGCAGTGTGACAGTGATGGGCACGGGTGGAAGTGGTGGCAGCAACAACAACGGCGTCTACAACAACGAACTCAGCATCTCATCTGGCGGTGCGGGCAGTGTGACAGTAACGGGTTTCGGCGGAAGTGGCTCTGGTGGCAACAACTCCGGCATCCACAATACGGGCGGGGGCTCAATTAGATCTTATGGTGCGGGCAGCGTGACAGTGACGGGTACGGGCGGAAGTGGTGGCAGCAACAACAACGGCGTCGAAATCTTCTCCAGCATAATCACATCTGTTGGCGGCGACGTGACAGTGACAGGCACGGGCGGAAGTGGCGCTGGTGGCAATAACTTCGGCATCTATAACTACTACAGCACAATCACTTCGGGTGGCAGCGGCAGCGTGACAATGACGGGCACGCGTGCAGGTATTGCAGACGCGATTTTCATGGAGAACAGTTCCGTCACTGCGCCAGGCAATCTCTCGCTGACTTCACTTGGCGGCGCAATCAATCAAATAAGTGGAACGATTACCGTTGTTGGCACAACCACAATTACGGCGGGCGCCAACAATGTCACGCTTGCGCAATCAACCAACAACTTTGGTGGTGCGGTTTCTGTTGTCAGTGCGCGCAATGTTTCGCTGGCGGACGCCAACGCACTCACGCTTGGCGCATCAACAGTGAGTGGCAATCTGGTGATGACGGTTGGCGGCGCGATCACTCAGAGTGCGGCGATTACGGTTGTTGGAGCAACAACTATTACTGCTTCTACGGCGGGTATGGATATCTCTCTGGCGGGCGGTGCGAATAATTTCGCTGGCACGGTAACTATTGCCGGCACGGCAAGCAATGTGCGCGACTTTAAGTTGCGCAACGTGAATGCCGCGCCAGGCGTGGTTGTAAACCTAAGCAACGCCACCAACCTGCGCGACTTCACCATTATGTATGACAACGCGGGTTACACCGTTCCCGAGTTGACAATGGCGTCGCTGCGCAACGTGAACATTACAACTGGCGGCGGCGTTGTTATCGCGGGCAATATCACTGCGGGCGGCACGGGCGCAATCAACATCACGGGCAACACACTTGGTTTAAGCATCGTTGGCGTAACTGTGAATGGCGGCGTGACTATTCAAGCCACCAACGGAGATCTCAATATCACGGGCACGGGCGGATCGGATGTTGGTGGATTCAACGTTGGCGTTACCAATGGCGGAATCATTCAAGCTAGTGGTGCGGGCAACGTGACAGTGACGGGCACTGGAGGATCGAACTCTGGACTCAATGGATTCAATTCCGGTCTTTACCTCGAGGGCACAATCGCATCAGTTGGCGGCAACGTGACAGTGACGGGTCAAGGCGGAAGTGGCGGAAGTGGTAACGACGCGATTGTCATGGATGCGGGTGCTATTACCGCGCTAGGCAATCTCGCGCTGAATTCACTTGGTGGAGCGATCAATCAATATTTTGGAACGATTAGTGTTGGTGGCACAACAACTATTACTGCGGGCGCCAACGACGTCACGCTTGCGCAATCAAACAACGACTTTGGCGGTGGGGTGACGATTGTCAGCGGCCGTGATGTGACGCTACGAGACCGCGATGACATCAGTTTCGCAGGCGTGTCGACCATCAGCGGCAACTTGGTCGTGACGGTAAATGGTTTTGAGATCAGTGACGGCGCGGCGGGAATATTGTCTGTTGCTGGCACCACCACTCTGAACGCTGGTTCTTTAGGCGACATCACCCTGAACAACGCCAACGACTTTGGCGGCGCGGTCTCTGTTGTCAGCGCGCGCAATGTTTCGCTGATAGATATCAATACGCTCACGTTTGGCACTTCAACAGTGGGTGGCGATTTGGTGGTGACTTCCGGCGGCGTGATTATTCAGAATGCTGCGATCACGGTGGTCGGTACGACTCGTATTACGGCGGGCATGAACGACGTCACGCTTGCGCAAGCAACCAATGACTTTGGCGGAGCGGTAATTGTTGTCAGCGCGAATAATGTTTCACTTGCCGATGCGAACGCGCTCACGATTGGCGCATCAACGGTTGGGAATAATTTCACGGCGACGGCTGGTGGCGGCATTGTTGTTTCGGGCGATATCACCGCGGGCGGTACGGGCGAAATCAATATCACGGGCAACACACTTGTATCAAGCAGCGTTGGCGTAACCGTAAACAGCGGCGTGACTATTCAAGCTACAAACGGCAATCTCAACATCACGGGCACGGGCGGATCGATTTCTATTTATAGCCCCAGCTACGGCGTCTCCAACCTCGGCACAATTACATCTGGCGGCACAGGCAGTGTGACCGTAATGGGCACTGGTGGTGCGTATAGTTCTGCTATCGACGACTACGACTCCGGTATCTACAACCGCGGCACAATTACATCTGGCGGTGGCGATGTGACGGTGACGGGCATGGGCGGAGGTGGTTTAGGCTTCAACTACGGCGTCTACAACACCGCCGGCGGCACCATCACATCTGGTGGTGCGGGCAATGTGATAGTGACTGGCACTGGCGGAAGTAGTTGGAGTTTCAACTACGGCGACAACTACGGCGTGTACAACCTTTACAGCACCATCACATCCGGTGGCAACGGCACTGTGACAGTGACGGGCAATGGCGGAAATAGTGATTATGGCTTCAACTACGGCATTCGAAACACCAACGGCACAATCTCATCTGGCGGTGCAGGCAGCGTGACAGTGACGGGCAATGGCGGAAGTGGTGGTGGAGACAATTATGGCGTCTTCAACAACTCCAGCACAATTACATCTGGTGGCGACGATGTGACCGTGACGGGTACGGGCGGAAGTGGTAGTGGCAACTACAACTACGGCGTTTACAACCTTTACGGCACCATCACATCTATTGGCAGCGGCAGTGTGACAGTAGAAGGCACAGGCGGAAATAGTACTGGTGATAGCAACAACGGCGTCTACAACTACAACGGCACAATCACATCTGGCGGTGCAGGCAGCGTGACAGTGACTGGCACCGGTGGCGATGGTGCGAGTGGCTACAACTACGGCGTTTACAACTACCTAAACATAATCACATCTGGCGGTGGCGATGTATTTGTAACGGGCACTGGCGGAAATGGTGCTCGTGGCGAAAAC
>Ga0214919_10012072_pt1 | contig 10682 bp, 8 predicted proteins | sample LL1503_MetaG_FD_177994 | JGI IMG/M metagenome (GOLD analysis project Ga0214919, IMG submission 177994) | Freshwater microbial communities from Lake Lanier, Atlanta, Georgia, United States - LL-1503 | ecosystem: Environmental > Aquatic > Freshwater > Lake | place: USA: Georgia | collected 2015-03-15 | reverse complement strand
AGTTTGCATGCTTCACCTTCATCGGCTACAGGGAATTCTGGATCAAAGCCAACGTCAGCATTGTGGCGGTGATAAAAAAATTCGCAATAAATTCCTAATTTGGCCTGGGGCCATACTTCCTTCAAAAACAAGCTTTCTCCCCAACCATGGTGTGCCACGATCACATCGGGTTGGAACCCCTGCTCTTTCATTTTTAATGCGGCTCTAAAGCAAGCCTCTGCCCTAATGGTTTTAGTTTCAAAGTCAGAGACCCATGGGTGAACGTTAGGTGTGCTACCTCTGTTGGTGTTATAGGGTATTAAACGAACGCCATGCAAGGCTTGATCACTAGTTTTTTGAAGTGTCATGGCAACAACCTCATGCCCCTGTTGAACCAAGGCTGGCGCTAGAAATTTAAATTGGCCCGGGAAATTTTGATGGATAAAAAGAATTTTCATTGTGTTTAATTGAATCAGAAATCAATCATCCTGTTTGGAGCTCCCTAACCAGTTGGGTAATTTAGGAGAGCCTAGCCAATTTACTTGCTTCGCCTTGATTGCCAACATTTCTAGGAGGGCATGAGATTCTTTTCGTGTGAGTTGAATTTCACTAGACTGGTTTTCAGATTTTAAGGTGAAGGTGCTGTCGGTGTTTGTCACCCTCAGTGTGACTTCCTTGGCTAAGCAACTTGAGTCCAGAGATTTCAATGATGAATTAGAAATTTGAGGACCATCAAATTCCAATGACAAGGCGTGTTCTTGTTTTAAATTACGCGGTGTATTGTTCAGGCCCTTGACGTAAACTGGGGGAAGGTCAACTGACTCTAGCTTTTCAACCCAGGCATTCAACAACGCCAAGGTCATTCTTCGTGTCAGAGCCCAGCGTGTTTGGGTATTAAGGCTTCTAATTGTGAATGCGAGCCGATCCTCTTCAAAAAGGTAGTTCAAATCCATAAATAGGGGCGATTTGTTGTTTGCCATGAATTTTTTAAAAATTTTTTGCCCAGTTTGAAAAATTCATATAGGAAGTGCTAAACTGCCTTCCTATATGAATTCCTACATTCGTGTCCCGCTGAACACAAACCCCGAACAATTCAAGAGATTGCTTGAGTTGCAAGAGGCGTTCGCCCAAGTATGTAATGAATTGGCTCCCGAGGTCAAAGCAAGCAAGGTTTGGAACAGGGTGGCTCTTCATCACATGCACTACAGAAGACTGCGTGAAAAATTTCCCTCATTGGGATCGCAAATGGTTTGTAACGCAATTTACGCTGTTTCTCGAACATCGAGGTTGTTATTTCAGACGCCGGCAAGCCCTTACCATTTGTCTAAGTTAAAAAATGGACGGTTGCCATTGTTGCATTTTGCCAATAGCTGTCCAGTTTACTTTGATCGACATACCCTCAGTGTTAGAGGATCTGGATTGTCTTTATTCACCTTGGATGGTCGGATGCATTTTGATTTGAAACTACCACCTCAACAGTTGTTGCTTTTTCAATTTGCAAAATTAAGAGAAATTTCATTGAAACGCCTAACAACAGATATTTTTGAGTTGCTTTTTTGGTTGGAAGTAAGTGAGGCTCAAACTGATTTAACAAGTGAATCAGAAGAGTTTTCTTCTGTTGAAGAAATACAAGTAACGTCGTCTTTTGTCCCCGATTATGTATCCGTAGAGGTTGTCACATGAAGCCACAAAATGAACCATCAGAAATGTCATTAGCGCTTGAATTGCTGAGACCTATTTTATTCAAGGCTGTCATGTTCAGCTTGATCATCAGTTTGCTTGCTTTGGCGCCTACAGTTTATATGTTGGAAGTTTATGACCGTGTGGTAAATAGCCGCAACAGCGTGACCTTGCTGATGTTGACTATTCTGGTTTTGATGGTTTACGCCATGATGGAAATACTTGAAAAAGTGCGAACAAGCATGCTTCGATCTGCTGGCATTCAATTTGATCACTTGCTTTCAAAACGAGTGTATGGTGCGATGTTTGAAAGTTTTCTGAAGCGCCAGTCTGGTGGCAATATGCAAATCCTCAATGATTTAAGAACAGTGCGAGAGTTTTTGCACAATCCAGCATTGCTCGCTGTAATGGAGACGCCAATTTCATTGGTTGCTCTTATGTTTAGTTTTTTGATAAGTCCCATATTGGGAGCGGCCACATTATTGGGTGGTGGCGTACAAATAGTTGTCGCTTTGATGAACGAAAGAGCTACACGCAAGCCCTTGATGTTTGCCAATCAACGTGCTTCTGGGTCCATTCAATTTGCTGAGGCATCGCTTAGAAATGCTCATGTCATGGAGTCCATGGGTATGTTTAATGATATTCAGGTGCAGTGGCAAAAAAGACACCGAGAATTTATAGAACTTCAAGCAAAAGCATCTGAGGGCGCAGGCTTATGGACAAATATGTCTAAAACTGTTCAGGTGGTGTTGGGCTCATTTTTACTGGGATTGGGTGCGGTTCTCACCATGAACAATGCCCTCAACGGCGGGCCAGCCATGATGATCATTGGTTCCGTACTCGGGGGGAGGGTGTTGGCACCGCTGACTCAACTGGTTGCCCAATGGAATGGGGTTGTCACTGTTCGGGAATCCTGGGGCCGGCTTGAATTATTGTTGGCTCAAGTTCCAGCAAAACAAGAGAATATGTCTTTGCCTGTGCCAAAGGGTCAATTAAGCGTAGATGGCATTGTGGCTGGGCCTCCTGCACCTCCAGGACAGCATGTATCTGTATTACGAGGAATTAAGTTTTCATTAAATTCTGGGGAAGTGCTGGCCGTCATTGGCCCATCGGCCTCAGGCAAAACAAGCTTGGCCAAAGCATTGGTGGGCCTGTGGCCCTCATCTGCAGGAAAAGTGCGTTTAGATGGTGCAGACATTTATGCATGGAACAAATCTGAATTGGGCCCATATTTGGGTTACCTATCGCAGACAGTTGAGTTGTTGGACGGTTCGGTAGCAGAGAATATCGCACGATTTGGTGATGTCGACATGACTCAAGTTGAAGCTGCTGCCAAATTGGTGGGAGTACACGACATCATCATGGCTTTGCCTCTGGGCTATGAAACAAATATTGGGCGAGATGGGGCGGTTTTATCAGGTGGGCAGCGTCAAAGGGTAGGTCTTGCTAGAGCGATGTATGGCAAACCAGTGCTTGTAGTTCTGGATGAGCCAAACTCAAGTCTAGACGAGGCTGGTGATACAGCTTTAGCAAATGCAATTGCTTCACTTAAGCAATTGGGGACCACTTTTGTCATCATGACTCACAGATCCAATGTGTTGGTCGTTGCAGACAAGATCCTGCTGATGCGGGAAGGAACTCAGCAGGCCTTCGGACCACGGGATGAGGTTCTGGCTGCCATGCAACAAGCCAGAGAGTTGAACGAAAAATGAAGATTTCTGAATTTTTTAACCGCAATGAATTGACGCGCATTCTTTGGGATTTTCGAAAAAAATTCCTGATAGTAGGTCTTTTCAGTATGGTCGTTAACTTATTGATGTTGACGCCAACAATTTACATGCTTCAGGTTTTTGACCGGGTCATGATGAGCCAAAACATGGGTACATTGACCACGGTATCTCTCATAACGTTGTTCTTTTTCACTGTTCAGGCTTTTGCAGAGTGGGCACGCTCTAAATTATTGGTTCGCTCAGGCGTAAAAATGGATGAAGTGTTAAGTCAGCGTTTATTCCAAGCGTGTTACAAAGCATATTTAGACCCCAATGTCACCAACCCAACGCAAGCATTTGGAGACCTGACTCATCTAAGGCAGTTCCTCACAGGAAACGGTATTTTTGCTTTTTTTGATACCCCCTGGATTCCTATCTACATCGGGGTGCTATTTATGTTGCACCCATGGCTTGGTGTCATGGCCATTGTATTTGCGGGTATTCAATTCATTTTAGTTTGGTGGGGTGGGCGTTCAACGAATTCACTCCAAGTTGCAGCTTTGAAATCGCATAAAGATGTATCGGGATATTTGCAAAGCAAGTTTAGAAACGCCGAGGTGATTGAGCCAATGGGCATGGTTGACCATCTTTATCAAAAGTGGTCAGTTAAAAATAACAAGTCCATGGCAGAGAACTTCAAAGCTCAAGAGCAAGCCGGAAAAGTGGTGGCTGTGAGTAAGTTTGTGCGATACAGCCAGCAATCCTTGGCTTTGGGCGGTGGTGCTTTGTTGGTGATTCAAGGAGAACTCTCTCCAGGCGCCATGATTGCGGCCAATGTGTTGATGAGTCGCGCACTTTCCCCGATTGACTTGATGGTCTCCACTTGGAGTGTTTTTCTAACGGCCTTTGATGCATTTGTAAGGCTCGGACATCTGCTTGAGGCACACCCTTTTCGAGACCAACCCTTGAAAGACTTCGTCGTGAAAGGTGACATTCACTTGGTCAACGTTACGGCAACAGCACCTGGTCGAGAAGAGCCCATTTTGAAAGGTATTTCTGCTTCAATGCCGCCGGGTTCTGTGACCGTTGTGCTTGGATCATCTGGTTCTGGTAAGTCCACATTAGCACGTGTATTATTGGGAATTTGGCCTCACTCGGATGGCGCCGTATTGCTAGATGGGCAACCCATCCGCAGTTTTGAACGAATGGCACTAGGCCCTCACATTGGTTACTTGCCTCAAGACATTGAGTTGTTTGACGGAACTATCGCAGAAAATATTGCCCGAGCAGGTAAGGTGAATTCTGAGAAAGTCATCGAAGCCGCCGAGGCAGCCAGTCTGCACAGCATGATTTTGCGTTTCCCCAAAGGTTATGACACGCCAATGAGCGAGGCCAGTGGCATGCTGTCTGGAGGACAGCGTCAAAGAATTGGATTGGCGCGTGCACTTTATGGCATGCCCGCTTTGGTTGTTCTAGATGAACCCAACGCTAACTTAGATGACGAAGGGGAAGCAGCTTTGGCCAGAGCTGTTCAGACTTTGAAGATGCAAGGAAAGACAGTCATCTTAATTAGTCATCGACCTGGCGCAGTAGTCCTGGCCGACAGATTGTTAATTTTACTAAATGGTGTTGTTCAACTTAACGGCCCAAGAGATGAAGTGATATCTGAATTAAAGAGACATCATGATGCGGCAATTAGCGCCTCAACACCCATTAAATCTATCTAATTTTGATTCTGTTATTTCAGACCAAGCACAAATGAAAAATCAAATTATTTCTAAAGCAAACATTCAAGATGCCACAGTTGTTAGTTCCAGCAATGATGGATTGCCTAACTCGATGGAGGATACGGGGGCAATTGCTAGAAAAGGGCTGTGGGTTCTCTCAATTGGCTTTGGCGGCTTCTTGCTCTGGGCCGGCTTGGCGCCGCTGGACGAGGGTGTGCCTACACAAGGCATGGTGACCTTGGACACCAAACGCAAAACAGTGCAGCACTTGTCGGGCGGCATTGTGAAGGAGGTCTTGGTGCACGAAGGTCAGCAAGTGAAAGAGGGCGACCCCCTGCTAAGGCTGGACGGCGCTGTGGCCAAGGCCAATTACGAGGCCGTTCGTCAGCGCTACTTGGGTCTGCGCGCCATGCAAAGCAGGCTATTTGCAGAGCAAGCTGGCCAGGGCGCCATTGCGTTTCATCCTGATGTGAAGTCAGCCATGAACGACCCCCTCATTAGGCAGCAAATATCTACGCAGGAGCAACTAATTCAAGCACGACGCGCAGCGCTTGCCGCTGATTTGCAAGGCATTGAAGAAAGCATCCAAGGACTGAAAGAGCAATTGGGGGCGTTTCAAAATATTTTGGTTCAACGCCGCAATCAGTTGTCACTCTTGACAGATGAGCTGAACAATGTTCGCGGTATGGTGAAGGAAGGCTATGCACCCCGCAACCGTCAGCTTGAGTTGGAGCGAATGGTGGCCGAGTCCAACGCAGCCATTGCTGACTTAACTGGCAACAGTTTGCGTGTTAGCAGGCAGGTTGCAGAACTGACGCAACGCAGCTTGGGACGCAAACAAGAGTATCGCAAAGAAATTGAATCGCAGCTTGCAGAGGTCACCCGTGAGGTGCAGTCGGATGCAGAAAAGTTTGTGGCGGTCACCGCTGACCTGGACCGCATGGAAATCAAATCGCCTGCTGCAGGCCAGGTGGTGGGTCTCTCGGTTCAAACGGTGGGTGCAGTGCTGCAGCCTGGGCAGAAGTTGTTGGATGTCGTGCCAGAAAACCAAAGCCTGTTGTTGGAGGCGCACATACCGCCGCACCTGATTGACAAGATTCAGACAGGCTTGCCTACAGACATTCGCTTCAACACCTTTGCACACTCGCCGCAGCTGGTGGTGCAGGGCAAGGTTTTGTCTGTCTCAGGTGACTTGCTGGCCGATCCCGCCAATCCACAATTTAGTTATTTCTTGGCACGTGTTCAGGTCACGCCCGAGGGCATGAAAACTTTAGGCACTCGACAAATGCAGCCAGGCATGCCCGCTGAAATTGTGATCAAGACGGGTGAGCGTTCGATGCTGACTTATTTGCTGCACCCGTTGACAAAACGCATGGCCGCTTCTTTGAAGGAAGAGTGATGTTGCGTCAAAACAAAATTCTTCGAAGCCTTGCGCTGGCAGGTTGGATGGTTTGGTCAGTCAATGCCTTGGCCCAAAACAATGCCGTGATGGATTTGCGTCAAGTTTACCAAGCCGCCTTGGAACAAGATGCCAGCATTCGAGCCTCTCGCGCCACCGCGGATGCGGGCCGTGAACGTTTGCCGCAAGCTCGCGCAGGACTGATGCCCTCGGTGAGTGCCAGCGCAGGACGCAATAACAACAATTTAAATACCACGGCGCCCAATATTTTGGGTGTACCCACCACCACCAACGACCAATATTCAAGCGACAACAAAACGCTGCAAATTCGTCAGCCCTTGATGAACCTGCAGCGTTGGCTGCAGTTTGAGCAAGCTAAGTCGGTGGTGGACGAGGTTGAAGCCACACTTGAGCGCGATATGCAAAACTTGGTGGTTCGGGTCGCGGGTTCATACTTTGAAGCTTTGATGACCGATGAACAACTCGAGTTGGTGTTGTCTCAAAAAATCACCTACACCGCCCTGCTGGACGCTGCCAAGAAAGGCCTAGCCGCAGGCTCTGGCACTCGCACCGACATTGACGACGCACAGGCACGTTTGGACATGGCGTTGGCTCAAGAGCTAGAGGCCCGCCAAAACCAAGACCTTACGAGGCGCCAGTTGCAAATGTTGGTGAATGCGCCCGTGACTGCAGTGGCCAAGCTGAATGTCTCTGCCTTGAAGTTAGAGGGGCCACTCCCTGCTAATTTAGAGGCGTGGACCACCAAGGCGGAGCAAAACAGCCCTGAAATTAAAGCGCTGCAAGCTCGTCTAGAAGCTGCCCGCAAGGAGGTAAGCAAAGCACAGGCGGGCCATATGCCTACATTGGATGCAGTCGCGCAGTGGTCCAACAGCGGCAGTGAAAATACCACCCGCATCAACTCTCGTTATGAAAACAAAACATGGGGTTTTCAACTGAATGTACCCATTTATTCTGGCGGCTATGTGAACTCCGCAATTCGTCAGGCCGTGGCGGAACAAACTCGCGCTGAAGAGTCTTTGGAAGCCTTGCGCCGAGATTTGGGTGTGCGTGTCCACAAAGAATACCGCGGGGTGAGTGAAGGGGTGATGCGCGTGCGTGCGCTGGAGCAGGCTTCTAGATCAGCTGACCAGATGCTCAAATCGACGCAAATGTCTTTGAAGGCAGGTTCACGAACGCAGCTGGATGTGCTCAACGCGCAGCAACAATACACCCTGGCGCTTCGCGATTTGGCGCAAGCGCGTTATGTTTACTTGATGTCTAAAGTTAGGCTGGCCTCGTTGGCTGGCGACGATGCTTCTGCATCTGTAGACGAAGTCAACGCCAGCCTGCGAGCTGGCGCTAATTAATCAAGTTAAATGGTTCTGGTAATGGTGACCGTGTGAGCGGCACTGTTCACTTTGCCATCGTTCACGATCAGCTTGATCACATAGATGCCCACTGCGTTGGGGGTGAAGCTGGGCGCCGCTGTGGTGGCGTCGGTCAATGCCGTCACGGTGTTGCCATCAGGCGCTGATTGAAGGGTCCAAGCGTAAGTGATGGTGTCGCCATCAGCATCCGTGCTAGCAGAGCCATCCAGAGTGACCAGTGTGGCGCCAGAAACGCTTTGAATGACACCCGCATTGGCCACAGGCGGTGAATTGGCTGTGGATGCCGTGATACGAGTTGAAGAAACTGTGCTCTTTTCACCGTTGGCATCCGTGACCACCAAGCTGGCAACATAAACACCTGCAGTGGAGGCATAAAAAGTAGGGCTTGTAGCTGTGCTGCTGGATAAAACAGCCGTTGTATCGCCCTCGGGCCTGGACAAATACCACTTGTAGGTCAAGGTCGCAGTCTCACCCGTGTCGCTGTCATAGCTGCCACTGCCAGAGAGTGTAATTTTGTTGGTGGAAGACACGGGCACGTATTGGTCAGAGCCCACAACTGCAACGGGCGCAGTGTTGGTTGTGGCCGCATTCACGGTGATGGTGACTGGGTCGGGCTCACTGCCTTTTTTGCCGTCGTTCACAGTTAAAGCCAGCACGTAGGTGCCAGCCAGAGTGGGGATGAATGTGGGCTTGGGCGACGTCGCAGTCAAGCTTGGCGCCGTGGTCACAGAGACTGAGGTTGGATAGGACATCCATGTCCATTTGTAGGTCAGCTTGTCGTTCTCTGGGTCCGTGCTGTTGGTGCCATCTAAGGTGACTGTGATGGCAGAAGTGCTCAGCTTCACTGTTTGGTCATCACCTGCTCTGGCTGTGGGGGGTGTGTTTTCAACACTTGAAGTCACGATGACTTGAACCGAACTGCTTTCTACTTTGCCGTCGCTCACCCACAACGTTGCAATGTAGTCTCCCAACTTGTCTGCTACAAATGTTGGGCGTGGTGAACTGGCGTCAGAGAGTGTGGCCGTACTACCGCTGCCCTTGGGAACTTGAAGTGCCCATCTGTAAATTCTGGGATCTGTTAAATCAGCATCTGTGCTGGCGGTGCCATCTAGCATGACCCTGGATCCCAAAACGACGTTTTGTTTGGCACCGGCATCAGCAACAGGCGCGCTGTTGGTAATGGAGGCCACCACTGTGACAGTTGCATCGTTAAGGCTGGTCAGTTTGCCATCGCTCACCACCAGTGAAATTTTGTAGGGGCCAGTCACATCGGCAGTGAAGGTGGGACGCAAAGCCGTTGCGCTTGAGAGCGTTGCGGTGCTTCCAGCAGGTTTTTCAGAAAGAGTCCACTTGTAGGTGAGGTTGAGACCGTCAGTCTCTTTGTCTGAACTGCGGGAACCATCGAGGGTGACCAACTTGGTTAATTTGGAAAAACCATTGATGAATGCAGGAGTGTCTAGCGTGACGTTTTGCAGCGTGCCAGCATTGGCCACGGGTTCCGTGTTGGGTTTGCTGGTGGTGCAAACACCGCTGAGCAAGCCGCCACAGGCAACTCCTCCGCCCCCACCGCAAGCTGTCAACAGGGACACAAGAAAGACGGTGCAAACGATTTGGAGGATTTTCATGTTGTGGCGATGAGACTGAGGTTGTAGGGTGCTTATCTGCAAGTAGGACTGGAAATATTGATGGTTTCAGGATATTTTAGGCCTGTATTTTTGTGCACATCATAAGCCGCGCCAATGACACCCCCCATGAGCAAATTGCCGGCCAAATTCCAGGAGGGAACCGCTGGCACCGACACAGTGAACTGGGGCAAATAGGCAGGCTTGCAGGTGATCTCTAAATCGCCATATTCATTTTTGACTTGCACCACGCTAGGGGCTCTGAAAACCCATTTGCCTCTGCTGTTTTCTGCAAAGCATTGGCCGCGGATGGGCTTTTCGTTGCACTGCAAATTCACGGTAATTTCTTGGAAATCGTCGTCCAACAAGCTGGCGCAGCCCGACAGCGCACCTGCGAGGGAGATTGCCAAGGCTAATTTGCTGATCGATTTCATAGTGAGGTGCAGGTCAAGGTTTTAGAAGTTATCGCCTTGTAGATCGGCACAAGCCCAGATAACTTGAGGTGTTTTGATGGCCCCTAGGGCTTCAGAATCTGGGAGTGCTGTCGATTTATTCAGACGGAAACCGTTAATTTCAACTTCCAGCCCTTTGCGAGGGAGGGAATCTGATATCTTTCACTTGGGCAATTTAAAAGAGCGACGCATGAACCAAACAACCCAACCCCGAATTTTTGTAGCCGGGCACCGAGGCATGGTGGGGTCAGCGATTGTTCGAAACCTTTTGGCCCGGGGCTTGAAGCCCGAGAATCTCATCACACGAACCCGTCAAGAGCTTGACCTGACCAACCAATTGGCCGTTCAAGCCTTTTTTGAACAAGAGCGACCTGATCAGGTTTACATGGCGGCGGCCAAGGTGGGCGGCATTCATGCCAACAATACCTTCCCGGCCGATTTCATTTACGAAAACTTGATTGTTCAGGCCAACACCATTGAGTCGGCCTTTCGCAACGGGGTGCGCCAATTGTTGTTCTTGGGTTCTAGCTGCATTTACCCTCGACTGGCAGAGCAGCCCATGAAAGAGTCTGCCTTGATCACCGGCACTTTAGAGCCAACCAATGAGCCTTATGCCATTGCCAAGATTGCGGGGATCAAGTTGTGCGAAAGCTACAACCGCCAATATGGCGCATCCCATGGCGTCGATTACAGAAGCGTGATGCCAACCAACTTGTACGGTCCTGG
>Ga0214919_10012069_pt1 | contig 10684 bp, 10 predicted proteins | sample LL1503_MetaG_FD_177994 | JGI IMG/M metagenome (GOLD analysis project Ga0214919, IMG submission 177994) | Freshwater microbial communities from Lake Lanier, Atlanta, Georgia, United States - LL-1503 | ecosystem: Environmental > Aquatic > Freshwater > Lake | place: USA: Georgia | collected... | reverse complement strand
AAATGAAACCAATTCGTCCACTTACACACGACCTTTTTAAAAGTGTTGCAGAATCATTTAAAATCAACTTGACCGAAGTGCTTATTTATAATCTTACTGAAGGTGTTTTCTTTGCTAAATTATTTTGTAGTAATGGAGAAGAGAAGGTTGAAATTGATGCCAGAACTTCAGATGCTATTGCACTTGCTGTTCGTTTTAATTGCCCAATATATACTTATGAATTTATTCTTTCACAGGCGGGTATTATTTTGGAAGATGAGAAACCAGATCAAACGCTAGCAGAAGAAATTGTTGCAGCTGGGGACGATTTTAAATCCGCCGAGAGTGATGAATTGTTAGCTGAATCAACTAAAAAGCAAGGATCTAAATTAAGTAGCAAATCGGTTTTGGAGTTGGAAGAAATGCTCAAGAAAGCATTGACAGAAGAAAATTATGAGCTCGCTTCGCGGATTCATATAGAATTAAAAAAACGTATTTCCTCCTAAAATTATAATGTTACATTGTAAAAAGTATTTAATTTGAAAAATAGTTAACAGTATTTTTAATTTACTACCATGCAAATAAGTCAGCGATTAATTTTGATGTACTTCCTCCAATTTTTTGTTTGGGGTTCTTGGTTGATTACAATTGCAAATTATTGGTTTGGGACACAAAATTGGGAAGGCACGCAATTTGGTTTGGTTTTCGGAACAATGGGAATCGCCTCTTTATTTATGCCTACGCTAACTGGGATTTTAGCTGATCGATGGGTGCATGCGGAAAAACTTTACGGAGTGTTGCATATTTTATATGCAGGCGTTTTATTCTATTTGCCACAGGTAACAAATCCTACAACTTTTATTTTCATCATGCTTTTGGCAATGTGTTTTTATATGCCAACAATTGCTTTGAGCAATTCGATTTCATTTACAGCACTGAAATTAAACAATAAAAATATTATAAAGGATTACCCTCCTATTCGTGTTTGGGGTACAATTGGTTTTATTGTGGCCATGTGGATCACAAATTTATCGGGTAATAAAGCCACTAGTTATCAATTTTACATTGCTGCAATTGCAGCTTTAGTTTTGGGATTTTATGCTTTTACTTTACCAAAATGTAAGCCAGAACGATTAGCAAATGAAAATGCTTCGTTGATGGAAACATTAGGGTTAGCATCCTTTAAACTTTTTGCAAATTATAAAATGGCTTTGTTTTTTATCTTTTCTATGTTTTTAGGTGGTGCCTTACAATTGACCAATGCTTATGGTGATGTTTTTTTATCTGAATTTTCAAAAGTTCAAAAATATACAGATTTAATTCATAAGTATGAAACTATTTTCACTCCACAATTAATTAATATTGATGGTTTTTTTAATAAATTGAATTACATTATAAATTATCCAAACTTACTTTCTGTTTTGGTAATAAAGTATTCTACTATAATTATGTCGATTTCTCAGATTTCTGAGACCCTTTTTATATTAGCAATTCCATTTTTCTTGAAACGATTTGGAATCAAAAAAGTAATGCTAATGTCAATGTTCGCATGGGTTTTACGGTTCGGATTATTCGCTTACGGTAATCCTACAGATGGTTTGTGGATGATCATAATGTCCTGCGTGGTTTACGGAATGGCATTTGATTTCTTTAATATTTCCGGTTCCTTATTTGTGGAAACCAATACAGATTCTAAAAATCGTTCCTCAGGACAAGGATTGTTTATGATGATGACGAATGGGATAGGAGCCATTTTAGGAAGTTTTGTCTCTGGTTGGGCTATTGATCGATATTTTACTCATGATGGAGTTAGAGATTGGCACACGATATGGTTATCTTTTGCGGGATATGCTTTGCTTATTGCCATTGCTTTTGCCTTATTGTTCAAGCATAAACACGATCGAAATGTGTTATTAGAAGTGAAGCATTAGTCCGATAAACCAATACAAATAGGTGATAAAATGCTACGTTTCTTCAAATAGTTGATAATTTTAATGAAAAGGAATAATCAATTCAATTTTATAGTCTGCTGTTTCTTAAATTTACATCGCTTTTAGACTATGAAACAATACCACGATTTAATGCGCCATGTCCTTGATAAAGGCGCTAGCAAAACAGATCGGACAGGCACAGGCACAACAAGTGTTTTCGGCTACCAAATGAGATTTAATTTGGAAGAAGGGTTTCCTGCATTGACAACAAAAAAAGTCCACTTGCGCTCCATCATTCATGAATTACTTTGGTTTTTGAAAGGAGAAACCAATACAAAATACTTAAAAGACAATGGTGTTAGTATTTGGGATGAATGGGCAGATGAAAATGGAGAACTTGGTCCAGTTTATGGATCGCAATGGAGAAGCTGGCCTACTGCAGATGGGAGACACATCGATCAGATTAGTCAAGTGATTGACCAAATTAAAAAAAATCCAGATTCCCGTCGCTTAATTGTAAGTGCTTGGAATGTGGGAGAAATTGATAAAATGAAATTGCCACCCTGTCATGCATTTTTTCAATTTTATGTGTCCGATGCAAAATTGAGTTGCCAGTTGTACCAACGCAGTGCGGATATTTTTTTGGGAGTTCCATTTAACATTGCATCTTATGCTATTTTAACAATGATGGTGGCGCAAGTTTGTGATTTAAAATACGGTGATTTTATTCACACACTTGGTGATGCACATTTGTATTCCAATCATATCGATCAGGCAAATTTGCAATTGTCGCGCGACTTTCGAACATTGCCGACAATGAAAATAAATCCAGCTGTAAAAAGTATTTTTGATTTTAAATTTGAAGATTTTGTTTTGGAGGGTTATGATCCGCATCCACATATCAAAGCCACTGTGGCAGTATAATTTTAATTAGTTTTTGTGCAAATAACAATCATTGTTGCGGCTTCTGAAAATAATGCGATTGGGAAAGACAATCGTCTCATTTGGCGTTTACCAATTGACATGAAATTTTTTAAAGATAAAACGGTAGGGCATTGCGTTGTTACCGGTAGAAAAAATTATGAATCGATACCCGATAAATTCCGGCCTTTGCCAGAACGAACAAATATTGTAGTAACAAGAAGTAAAAACTATCATGCACCTGGAGCTCTAGTTGTTCATTCTTTAGAGGAGGCCATTGTTAAAGCCAAAGAATTAAATGAGGTCGAACTTTGTATTATTGGAGGTGGAGAAATTTATCGAGAAGCTATAAAATTTACAGATATTATTTGGCTCACGCGAGTGCATCATGAATTTGAAGCACATACTTTTTTCCCTGTTTTAGATGCTAAAGAATGGCAAATTAGTTGGCAGGAGAAACATCCTTCCGACGAAAAGCATGCCTTTGCTTATACTTTCATAAAATACGAACGAATTAATCCCAAATCTTAAAATAAATTTACCGATGAAAAAACTTATTCTTACAGTACTTTTTGTTTCGATAATCCTTTGTGGTTCTATTGCTATTTTAAATTCACTTCCTTTTTTGCAGCAATGTAATCAAGCTACAAGTTGTTGTTCACTTATGGAAAGTGACGATAAATGTAAGGATGCAAAAGAAGGATGTAAAAATAGCGAACAGCGTATTGAAAAAAAATGGATGGATGCTGCTGGAAAATATCACAAAGAAATTAAGGTGATAAGCACGAACGAAAACAATGAAGTGATGTGTCCTATGGCAGAAGGTGATCACAGTGGATGTTGCAAGTGCTGCTTAAGAAATAGTAGTGGTTCTGATTCTATTAATTACGATTCTGTGCGCATAAAAGTAAGGCACCCGTTGTAAGGGAAGCATTGGGATTAAGCCACTTTTAATTTTTCCATTTTCGCTTTATTCAATTTTTCAATTGCATATTCAATCGTAATGTGAAAACGTTTTGTTCCTGATTCAGAAGGAATATCGTACATCGCATCAATCATGATTGCTTCACAGATAGCGCGTAGGCCACGAGCGCCTAATTTGTATTCCATAGCTTTGTTAACTATGGTATCGTACACCTCATCATCAATTGATAATTTCACTCCGTCCATTTCAAATAAACGGACATATTGTTTTATCAAAGCATTTTTGGGCTCTGTTAAAATTAGTCGAAGTGTTTCTTTGTCTAGCGGATCTACGTGTGTAAGTACAGGAAGTCGTCCGATAAGCTCTGGAATTAATCCAAAAGATTTTAAATCTTGTGGAACAATATATTGAAGTAAATTTTCTTTGTCGATTATTGTTTCTTCTCCTTTAGGAGCATAGCCAATGGTTTGTGTTTTGATACGACGCGCAATTTTTTTATCGATACCGTCGAATGCTCCACCGCAAATGAAAAGAATGTTTTTTGTATTTACCTGAATCATTTTTTGTTCAGGATGTTTGCGTCCACCTTGTGGTGGGACATTCACTACGTTTCCTTCTAACATTTTCAAAAGGGCCTGTTGCACTCCTTCTCCCGAAACGTCGCGCGTGATAGAAGGATTATCGCTTTTACGTGCAATTTTATCTATTTCATCAATGAAAATAATTCCTCTTTCAGCAGCTGCAGTATCGTAATCGGCTGCTTGTAATAGACGAACAAGAATGCTTTCTACATCTTCCCCTACATAACCAGCTTCAGTTAGAACCGTAGCATCGGCAATGCAAAATGGGACATTTAATAATTTTGCAATGGTACGCGCAAGTAAAGTTTTCCCTGTTCCAGTTTCTCCTGCTAGAATGATATTTGATTTATCAATTTCAATTTCCTCTACATTTTTCTTTAAGGGCTTTTGCGCAATGCGCTTGTAGTGATTATATACAGCAACTGCTAAAACTTTTTTTGCTTGATCTTGTCCAATCACATATTCATCAAGGTGCCGTTTTATTTCTGCAGGTTTTAGTAATGTTAGCGCTGAACTAAGAGCAGTGTTTTTCTTAGTGTCTTGTTCTTCTTTTACGATACGAAATGCTTGAGCAATACATTGGTCACAAATGTGACCTTGAATTCCTGCAATAAGTACAAGTGTGTCTTGCTTATCACGGCCACAGAATGAGCATGTAATATGAGTGTCTTTTGCTGCCATTTCCTAAAGCTATTATTTTACAATCTAATTTTACAAACTTATTTTGATCGTCTTTCTAATATTTCATCTATCATACCGTATTCTTTTGCTTCTGCTGCAATCATCCAATAATCGCGGTCGCTATCGGCCCATACTTTTTCGTAGGTCTGTCCGCTGTGTTTAGCAATTATTTCATACAATTCCTTTTTTAATTTCTGAATTTCTCTTGCTGTAATTTCGATATCAGATGCTTGTCCCTCGGCTCCGCCAAGTGGTTGGTGAATCATAACTCTTGAATGCTTTAGCGCAGTGCGTTTTCCTTTTTCTCCAGCACACATTAATACAGCACCCATAGAAGCAGCCATTCCTGTGCATATGGTAGCAACATCTGGCTGTACAATTTGCATTGTATCGTAAATTCCCAAACCAGCATAAACTGATCCGCCTGGGGAATTAATATAAATTTGAATGTCTTTTTTAGGATCAGCGGACTCTAGAAATAAAAGTTGCGCTTGAATAATATTAGCAACCTGATCATTAATTGCAGTGCCCATAAAAATAATTCGATCCATCATTAAACGAGAGAATACATCCAATTGGGAAATATTCAACTGACGCTCCTCAATAATATAAGGAGTCATTGAACTTTGTGGTCCCATCGCTGAAACATAGTAATCAAGTGTTAAACTTGAAATTCCTTGGTGTTTTGTCGCGTATTTGCGAAATTCGTTGTTGTCAAACATAATTAATTTAGTTAGCGTATTTCTTTTAGTAAAATTATTTTTCGGCACCTTTTAAAAATTCCTCATAGGCTACTTCAGTTGGTGTAATGGTTAACTTAGATCGATACAGTTCCATTAATTTAATAGCGTAAAGTTCTTCGAATACTTTTTTTGCTTCTTCTTCTTTTTCAAGTACTCGTTTAGCTGTTCCTGTAAGTTCTTCATCACTCACCTCATCCGGATTGCGACCATACTTTGCAAAATTTCCTTTAAGGATATTCTTCACATGCTCATTCGCTTCATCAGGCCCAACAGTAATGTTATTGTCACGAATTAATTTGTTTTCAATTAATTGCCAGCGAAGTTGGCGGGCATAAATTGGATATTCGTTTTCTACTTGCTCTGGCGTGACTGGTTTTTCATTTGCATAAACAAGCCAACGCTTTAGAAACGCATCGGGCAAACTTAAATCAGTTTTGTTGAGCAGGTCTCCTTTTATATCATTGTGAAGTCTTTGTTCTGTGTCGCGTGAGAACATCGTTCCTAATTCATCTGAAATTTTCAAACGAAATTCTTCTGTTGAGTTTACTACGCCAGGGCCATATATTTTTTCAAATAATTCTGCATTTTGTTCTGCAGGAAGCAAACGATTAATTGTTTTAACAGTGAAACGAAATGTAGCATTCAGGCCTTCTGCTTGTTGTTGCTCAATTCCCAGTTTCCCAGCAAGGTCTTTTGGATTATCAGAAATTTGTTTTGCAGTAAGATCGTATTTCCCTTCTGCTTTTGCTCCAATTAAAACTTTATGCTCTTCTTTAACGGGTGTATCTAAAAACATAGTCGAGGATTTGTAAATTCCCCCAACAACAACTTCACCTTTTTCGTCTAATTCAACAAAATCACCATAAATTAAATCGCCATCAGAAGCAATGTCTGTTGGTACAATTTTTCCATAACGACGTGTCATGTCAGAAATATATCCATCTATTAATTTATCTTCAATTTGTACTTTGTATTCACTAAACTTCAATTTTGAATTTAATTCAAGGTTGAATTGTGGGGCAAGTGCCATGTCAAATTGGAATTCGAATTCTTGCTGATTTTCAAAATCAATTTGGTTATTGTCATCTTTAGGCAGCGGATTTCCTAGTACATCTAATTTATTATCTTGGATGTATTTGTAAAGTGAATCTGATAGCAATTTGTTTACTTCTTCTGCTAGCACTGATTTCCCATACATTTTTCGAACTAATGATGGGGGAACTTTTCCTGGACGAAAACCAGGCATAGATGCCTTTTTTTGATAGGATTTCAAGGATTGTTCAACTTTTTCATTGTAATCGTTTGGACTTACTTGCACCTTAACTACTGCATTGAGTTCGTCGATATTTTCCTTAGTAATGACCATTTTAATAAATTCTGATTTTATTTGATTTCTATTTGTGAAACGGAGGACAAAGATATAAAATTTAAGGGGTTTTGGCCGCTCTCTTTCTTTGTATTTGCCATTCCTCTACTGTAATAGATTGAATTTTAGCACTTACGCAGATTTGCGTTTCCCTAAAGGGACGTAAACAAATTTAAAGGAAAATATTAGTTGAGTCGATATGGCGCAATTAATGTAAATCTGGGAATCTGAACTTTAAATTCTTGCCCATCTACCTTACGTACGAACAGATATGTTCCATGCATGCTGCCAATTTCTGATTTTAGGTAGCAAGCCGATTGATATTCATAAACTTCACCAGGATTCAAAACGGGTTGGTTGCCAACAACACCTTCTCCTTCTACTTCTTGTTCGCCACCTGCGCTATCAAAAATTAACCAATGACGGCGCATTAGTTGTACGGTATAATCTGCTTTGTTTTCAATTCTTATGTGATAGGAATAATAAAACTGAAGTTGCTCCGGTTGAGAATATTCTTCTTGGTAGCGAGCAACAACACTTATTTTTATTCCATGTGTTACAAGAGTATCCATGTATTGCGAATTGGTTATGCAAGTTTAGGCAGGTAATTTGTTAAAATCAAAGGGTATTGCTATAAGGTTGTTAACATTGTTTTGGTGACAAAGTCCACAATCCAGATTTCTTGATAATCAAGGTCTTAAAAATGTTAAAATAGTTTAATTCTTAAATTTCTTTTTCATCATTTTCTGATTTTTTGGGTAAGCTAATGTTGGGCTAATAATAATTTTATTGTGGTCTGGAATTGGTTCTCTTAAATCCAACCAATTCATCTACCCAAGATCCCTGTCGTCGAAAATATACAAGAATAAAATAATCGTTCTCCGTTTCTTGATGCATCCCTTCAGTAAAAATATCATCCAGTTCCTTGGTGCTTGTCCGCAACAGTACAAATTCATAGTTGTAATAGCCTTGCTTTAATAATATTGAGGCTTCGTATCCTTTACGTAAAGCATTGTATTTCATTCTGTAATTTTCGTGAATTTGCCAATTTGAAAATGCCCCAAATACATACATTGTTCCTTCTGTTGTCGCTGGGTCGTAGGGTAGGAAAAAATGAATCCATGCGTAATCTGCATCTACAGCATCACTACCACCGTCATTTGTTTTAATTAAATACTTACCATTTATGTCGTTTGATCCAACGTAACGTTTATATGTTCTTTTTTCGTCTGGTAATAACCAAACATTGTAAATTGAATCAATGCCTTTTTCAATTTTGTTAATTCGATCACTTTGATAGCGCAAGCTTCTTGTGTCAAACCAACGAAACTCACTGCTTCCACCAAAAACATTTTGGTCATCGTAATCATAAATAAGTTCAAGGTCTTTCACATACTGAGGACTTAATCCGAAAATGGCATTATCCCAGCGAAAATTCTGTAAAATAACCGGATAAATTTCTTGGTAAGGGTTTGTGATTTCACCAGATGAATAAATTATTTTAAAATCTACTTCTTGTTTGAAGTTTCTGTTTTCAACAATTGTTGCGGCGTGAATTGAAACATTGACATCCACTTTGTTTTCAAAAATCATAAACCGTTTGGAAAAACAAATATTTTCTATGTTATTATCAGTGTAAACTATCAATAAATAATTTCCAGATTTGGTTAATTTAAAATTTTGGTTTGGAAATTCAGCAGTGTAATGTGTGTATTTTTGTAGTGTGTTGCGTGAAAAGCTGTAGTCCGAAATCGTGTTTTCTGCAAATCCGTCCAGAAATTCTGAAACTAGAATATTTGAAGGTTCCCACTTTGCATTACAATGTGTAATGGTATAATTGTAAGTTTTGTAATCGCCGTCAAGGTCATCAAAATTTAATACTAATTTTTCTTCTGAATTTAATAAGATAAGTGGAGGAGTAAGTGCATTAGGTTCGGGACTCAGTTGAATTGTTCGAAGGTTCTTGACGTAAGTATGGTCTTCGTAGCGAAGTGTTTTGTTAGAAAAATATTCAATGGTGTCAGTATTTTGGGCAAACATTGAGGTTGCTAATGTTGTGGTAGCAACTGCGAAGATTAAATTTTTTATAAAAATAGATTTGCTTATTTTATTCATCATAAATTTAGTTCGAACCTATTTTCTTTTACAGTGGCAGTAATTTTCCGGTAGCATTTTCTGTTTTCTGAATCGTATTTGGATTTCCCTTATAATAAACGTTTCCACTACCGTCAATAATAGCAATCAATAAATCTGTGGACTGCACTGTAATTTTCCCAGTTGTATTGGTATAAACCCATGTATAAATATTTGTACAGACATCGGTAATCGTAAATCCTGTTCCTTTAGAATATATTATTAATTGTTCACACGAACCTGTAAGTGTCAAGTCGCCAGCACCATGTTGGTGTGTATATGTTTTGCATAAACCACCCATTTGAAATTCAATATCACCCGAGCTTTCTATTTGCAAATCAATGGAGTCGTTGGTACAAGAATTGGTATTGCTAATTAAACCTGTTCCCATTGTTTTAATGCTGAAAATTTGATTTCGTAAAACATGGATGTAAACATTTATTGGAATGTCGTATCGCCTTACAAAATTACATTTGTTTTTATTTTTAATCACTAATTTGCCTTCCACTATATCAGTCGTAATATTTTGAATTATAAGTGTGTTGCTCATGATTGTAATTTAATTAGGAAACAAATTTAACATTAATTGAATGGCTTATTTATTCGCTCAATTGGAATAGTACGAGCAATCGGAATAATAGGACTTATAAATTTAACCTACAATTTATTTAGGTATGAACAAACTGTAAGATTAGAAATTTAATAATCTGATAGATAGAAAAATTATGGTGTTGTATGAAAAAAATATTGTATTTTTGAAAAACAGATAATACGGATTACAAAAAATTGTTTAACGGGTTCTTTGATTTTTATTCAAATCTCTAAAAATGAATTTTTAGAACCCACCTTAAATTATATTGGAAATGGAAGGTCAAATAGTATCTACTCATAAACAAAAAACCTGCCCCATGAAAAAACAATCCATATCTAAAAGAAATCAAATAAAATTCAATCCTTTCATTTTAGCTATTTTGTGTCTCGCTCCCACAATACTTCAAAGTCAGACTTATCAGTGGAATTATCCAACATCCAGTTCTACAACTCGAACTACTGGCGGTTGCACAACAGACGATATTTCGAAGGGAATAACTATGGATGGGGCAGGCAATAGCTATATCGTCGGCACATTTACGGGAACAATGTCTTTTGGAACAACTGCTACATTAGTAGCAATAGGTGTGCAACCTATGAATGACGTTTTCATAAATTGCCAATATCCTAACGGAATCTATAAGTGGGTTGCTCAAGGAAAAGGTTTGTATGATGACCGGGCAATGAGCGTGGCTGTCTATCCGGATGGTACGGGAGGCGTTAATACTTATGTGACAGGTTGTTTTAAAAAGCAAATAACGTTCACATCATATAATAACACCGCAACGGCTGTAATTAATTCTGCTTCAGGGACGACCGGCTTTTGGGATATG
>Ga0214919_10012068_pt1 | contig 10685 bp, 8 predicted proteins | sample LL1503_MetaG_FD_177994 | JGI IMG/M metagenome (GOLD analysis project Ga0214919, IMG submission 177994) | Freshwater microbial communities from Lake Lanier, Atlanta, Georgia, United States - LL-1503 | ecosystem: Environmental > Aquatic > Freshwater > Lake | place: USA: Georgia | collected 2015-03-15 | reverse complement strand
GGTACCGCGCCGGCTTCAAGGCCAGCAAGCGCAATACCTGGCTCGATGGTCTGGCTTGCGCGCGCTACCTGATCGAGAAGCGCTACAGCTCACCCAGGTCCTTGGGCATTTGGGGTACCAGCGCCGGCGGCATTTTTGTCGGCCGCGCAGTCACGACCGCGCCAGAGCTATTCGCAGCAGCGATTTTCGACGTTGGTGTCATGGACGCGGTGCGGGCTGAAGAATCAGCCAACGGCATCACCAATACCTCGGAATTCGGCTCGGCCAGGAACCCGGCAGAGTTACCGGCCTTGCTGGAGATGAGCACTTACCATCAGATCAAGGAAGGCACCGCCTACCCGGCAGTGATGTTGATTCATGGGATGAATGATCCGCGGGTCGACGTCTGGCACAGCGCCAAGGCAGCCGCGCGCTTGCAGTCCGCCAGCAGCAGCGGCAAGCCTATCCTGATGCGGCTCGACGGGCAGGCAGGACATGGCATCGGCAGCACAGCACAGCAGGGCTTCAGCAAACTGGCCGACATTTACAGCTTCCTGCTGTGGCAGTTCGGAAGCTTCGCACAGCGGCCTTGACGCAGTTCTTGCAGTCCGAATTCTCTGTCCCAAGTCACAGCTCAAGGCTCAAGCCCTTGCGATTCGAGCTGCAGGTCCCTTGGCGGGCCACCGCTCAAGAAGCCCTTCGCTGTTGCCTGACCATGTACAGGCCGGCGCCGATCAGTAGGTGGAAAAGCTTGCATCAGAAATGAAGCTGAGATGGACGCCACCGTCGCGCACTCCGCCTCCAGCCCTCGACTGCCCCAAGCCCGCAACACGGAGCCACGTCTGACGCGATAGTGGCTCATGGATTGAGCCATCACTAAATAACGCATAAAAAGCATGGCTCCAGGTCAATCCCCAGACCCGGCTCACCCGTCTTGAGCCTTGCCAATTACGTTTGAAATTCCTATGTAGAGGCTGCGCGTGGCACGGCTAGGCCGTCTTCGGTGTGCCTCGCCACCGTTCCCGTCAACGCACCTTGCCGCGACGGTTCGACTGTCCCAGGGCCCACTGAATATTACTGCCACTTGAGAAAAATTCTTTCTAATTTTGCCATGGCGACCGTTAATGTCATCCCAAAAAATGCCAGTAAAAGAGTAACACCCATGACGCCATTCATATTAAAAGTTGACTGAAGATACGCGAGAACTTGACCCAGTCCGTGTTCAGCTGCAATTATTTCAGATCCAATCACACCCAGCATGGAAAATATCAAGCCCAGACGCAAGCCAGAGGCAATGACTGGGACCGCAGAGGGAAGAGTTACCTGAAAAAATAGTTGATATGAGCTTGCACCAAGTGCGCGCGCAAGAGTCACGTGATCAGCCGATACTCCCCGGATGCCTGCTACAGTACTAGCTAATACGATAAAAAATGAGAGACTAGTCCCTACGGCAACTTTAGACCAAATTCCAAGACCAAACCAGAGTAAAAATAACGGCGCAAGCGCAAGTCTCGGCATAGCGTTCAGCACCATAAAATACGGCTCAGAAGCCTTTTCAAGCTTTGGAAACATTGCGAAAGCTAGGCCAACACAAATCGCTGAAGTACTCCCAAGAAAAAAAGATATTAATGTACCCGCCACCGTGTAAGAAAGATCCAACCATAAATCCCTGCTAATAAATAATCCTTTAAAAATATAAATAACAATTCCCGAGGGGCGTCCGAAGAAGGTCGGGTTAAGCCATTCATAGCGAGAGGCGAACTCCCAAGCGTTTAGAAAAAATAACAAGAAAACTATATGGCCCAGTAACTTTAGGGGCAAGCGAGAAATAAATTTCATAATTTAATTTGGATTTATTATATTAATCATTTCTGCTATGCTCCGGACGCCATAATGCCACGCTCAAGCTCAGACCACACTTGACTATATATTAGATGAAAGGCCGGGTCTTTTTGAAGCGCTCTAACTGATCGGGGACGTGATAGATTAATTGTAATGTCAGCCAGAATTCGACCGGGTCTTGCGCTCATAACTATAACGCGATCTGAAAGGGCCACCGCTTCTGCTAAATCATGAGTTATAAAAACAACCGTTCGTAGCTCTGCCTGCCATAATTCTAGTAGTAAATCTTCGAGTTGCAATTTAGTCTGTGCATCAAGCGCGCCGAAGGGCTCATCCATGAGCATAATAGGCGAATCTAATGCAAAAGTGCGTGCGAGTGCACAACGCTGCCGCATGCCATGCGATAGAGCCTTTGGATAATGATTTTCAAACCCAGCGAGACCAACCTGGTGCAAGAGCTCTAGCGCTCTTGCATCGCGTTTCGGTTTGCTGATTTTACGTATCCCGGTACCGAATGTGGCGTTGCCAAGTGTCGTTCGCCATGGCAAAAGACTGTCTCGGGCGAGCATGTATGCAATGTCCAGATTACCGGCAACAGGTTTCTTGCCCAATATTTCAATGCGCCCCTGTTCGAGAGGGAGCAAGCCCGTTAGGAGATTCAGTACTGTTGTCTTTCCACAGCCGGATGGACCTACAATCGAAACAAATTCACCCTTTGCTATGCTAAGAGAAAAATCATCTATCGCTAATAAATTCCCCCCAAATTCAACCCTAAGGTGATCAAACTTGATTGCTATAGCAGAGTCAGACATTCAGTTACCTGGTTAAAAAAAAGCTCCAGCTTGCACTCTGACGAGCTTTTCCGTGATCAGCCCGCATTCCGAGGCGTCGACGATGAGTCGCTCTATAAGCGGTCGCCGATCGAATCGGCGGTTGAACCTGTCGGCGACGGCAGCCAAGTAATGGCTTGCGTACTTGCGGTACTTCAACAACTTAAAAGCACCGCCCAGGGTGGTCTTCGAGTTATCGAGCACGGTGGTGTTGCACGAGAAGGCCATCGAGTTCAGCACTCAGTGAGAGGACTCCAGCTCACCGGCCCACCGGCCCACAGAGTGAGCTTGGCTAAGGCGAATTTCTATTGAGTCTTATTTCTTGCTAACCCAATTCGGTGTGCGTGGATCTACCAAATCCGATACTGGTAGCACACGGTCAATAGCCTTTTGATCGGCAAAAAATTTAAGCATACTAGTCATAGCCACCCGATCGAGTCCTACAGAAAAAGTCCTCGCTTCAATTTGGAGACTCAGCGCTCGCTCAAGTACTTCATCACCTTTCGGAAAATCAAATTTATTATAAATCTCGGCGATTACTTTTACTTCTTTGAAATTAGCTGCATTATTAAAAAACGCGTCCGCATCTCGCAGGGCATTGATGATGGCGTCGACAACATGAGGTTGTTGGTCAATCATTTCTTGCCGAACGACTGTGGAGGTTCCGCCGCCATTCATCGCAAAAATTTCAGCTGGCTCTTTATCAGTTATGGCTCGCCAAAGTACTTTACAGGTTTTTAGAACATCACACATTGCACCCGCAGGCTCGAAAAGAAAAATGAAATCCACCTGCTTGCTTACAAGCGCGCCGTAAGCCGTATCAGGTCCACCTACAGCTACAAAGGTTACATCGTCAGCCTTTAAGCCGGCTTTAGTAAGCATAGCCATCGCAAACCGCTCTAAATTTGACCCCCTTGCCGGCGTGCCAATTTTACGACCTTTCATGTCCGCCATAAAAGCGGGATAGCCCTTGCTAGCATTTGGGGTTTCAACATGGTTGCCTGCAACCGCTAAAGCAACAATCGTCGTTGCCCCGCCAGCGATAATTTTTATTTTGCTGCCATTCAATATTGCCGGAGTCATCACGTCAGCTGGGATAAGCGCGGCGTCTATTGATTTAGCCACTAAAGCCTGCGCCCCTAAAGGTCCAGTAGAAATTCTTGCAACCGAACACTTGATACCGTATTTTTCACAATATCCTTTGCTAATAGCCACTCGCGCAAGCATGTTGCCAAGGCCAGGATAGTCTTGAAATTTGACAGACTCCCCTTTACCCTGTGCGACAGCGGCAAACGGGATCATTAGAAATAATATTGCTGCTGCAATAATACGGGTTGTACGACTAATAAAAAATATCATGCTGGTCTCCAAGAATAAATTTGATCGCGATCTAATCGCATGATTAGATAAATGCAAGCTTTTCCCGTTAAAAACTCAACAGGCTAGATCACCAGATACTTATAAGACAGGCAAAGTCCGCGCCAGCGCGGATGCAACTAAAACGCTAACGGCCTGAACCGAGAGTTCCGGCTTTATACCGCTCCGTGTGGATGCGCATCTCAGAACATCATGGCCGCACTTTCCAGTTTTGTTAGCTATCGCTTCAGTGACGCGACTGACGGCGTCGTGATGGCCGCCTGAAGCCAGCTTCCAATATCAGCCAACAGATCGGTGCTGGCGTTGGACATTATTAACGACCGCGCTAGTGTTGGCCTCGGTATAAACCCGCCGCCGCTTAGCCCGCTGCAGGCGGGGAATTTCGCCCTGCAGCCTGCCGCATCGCCTTCGGACCCCGCGCCGGGCAGAAGGTGTTGACTCTCAGGTGTGCGAAGCCACGCCAGACCGCAGTGCGCCCAGCTCTGTGCGCCGACATCGACGGTTTCAGCTTGCACACTGCGGTTCGAAGCTAAGCCCACGACCGCAATCGGCTTGAACAGCTGTGCCTCTACATCTACATCACCCGGGCGGCGCTGTCTGATGACCGGATCACAGCTCAAGGCTCAAGCCCTTGCGATTCGAGCTGCAGGTCCCTTGGCGGGCCACCGTTCAAGAAGCCCTTCGCTGTTGCCTGACCATGTACAGGCCGGCGCCGATCAGCAGCGCGATGCCGCACCAGCCCATGGCGTTGGGCAGCGTGCCCCAGACGAAGTAGCCGAGCAGCACGGCCCACAGCAGGCCGACATAGCGAAATGGCGCGATCACTGTCATCTCGCCGTGTCGCATCGCCGCGATCAGCGAGTAATAACCGGTAGACACCAGCAGCGACGACAGCGAGAGCCAGCCCAGTTCGCGCCCTTGCATCGGCGTCCAGCCCTGGAAAGCCATCACCAGCGCCGCCATCAGCCAGACCACGCCGGCAGTGGCAAGCGTGACCAGGATAGACGGCGTGGCCGACGAAATCTTGCGCGTCAGCAGGTCGCGAAACGCGTAGATCAGCGTCGCGAGCAGGCACATCCAGGCGTAGATGTTGAATCCATCCGTCGCCGGCTGCACGACCAGCAACACGCCGCTAAAGCCCAGCGCGATCGCCAGCCAGCGGGCGCGGTCGACGCGCTCGTGCAAAAACACCTTGGCCAGCACGACGATGAACAGCGGCGACGACAGGTTGATCGCCGTGATGTTGGCCAAGGGCAGGTGAAACAGCGCGGCCAGGTAGAACAAGGTGCCCACGCCCTCGCAGCTGGCGCGCAGCAGCACCCAGCCCCGGGCGACGTCGCGGATGCGGTCGAGCGCCCCCATGCGCGCGGCCACCAGCAGCATCATCGCGATCGCCATCAGCCCGCGAACGACGATCATCTGCGCTGCCGGCAGGCGTTCGCCGACGGCTTTCATGATCGCGTCGTTGCCGATGAAAGCCGCCATGCCCAGGATCATCCAGGCGATGCCGATGCGGTTGTGGCGCGCGCGCTCGTCGCCGCTCATGCGGCGCGGCTGCTGGCAGTGGTGTCGAGCTGGGGTGGGGCGCAGCAGACCACCGCGCCCCGGCGCACGCCAGCGACCGGGTTGCGGCAGCGCGCCGGTCCGGCGTCGATCAAGAGGTGAACTTCTTGCCTTCGGCCGCCATGCGCTCGAGCAGCGGTGAGATCGTGAAGTCGGGCCCCATCAGCTTGCCATAGGCCTTGATCTTGGCCACGACCTCGGCCAGACCGATGTGGTCGGCATGGTGCATCGGGCCGCCGCGGTAGACCGGCCAGCCGTAGCCGTTGACCCAGACCACGTCGATGTCTGAGGCCCGGATCGCGATGCCTTCGTCGAGGATCTTGGCGCCCTCGTTGATCATCGCCAGCGTGCAGCGCTCGAGGATCTCGGCCTCGCTGATCGCGCGCGGCTGGCGGCCCTGCTTGGCGACAAACTCGGTGATGATCTGGCGCGTGACCTCGGACGGCTTGGCATTGCGCGCTTCGTCGTAGTCGTAGAAGCCGGCGCCGGTCTTCTGGCCCCGGCGGTCGCGCTCGCACAGCAGTTCGCGGATGGTCGAGCTCTTGCTCATCTCGCGCGACCAGCCCAGGTCGAGACCGGCCAGGTCGGACATCGCAAACGGCCCCATCGGCATGCCGAAGTCGTAGAGCACCTTGTCGATGTCCCAAGGCATCACGCCCTCGAGCAGCATCGCCTGGGTCTGCGCGCCGCGAGCGGCAAGCATGCGGTTGCCGATGAAGCCCGGGCACACGCCCGACAGCGCAGCAACCTTGCCGATCTTCTTGCCGATCTGCATCGCCGTGGCGATCGCGGTCTTGGAGGTCTTGTCGCCGCGCACCACCTCGAGCAGACGCATCACGTTGGCCGGCGAGAAGAAATGCATCCCGACCACCGCCTCAGGACGCGAGACCGCGGTGGCGATCTCGTTGAGGTTCAGCGCCGAGGTGTTGCTGGCCAGCACCGCGCCTTGTTTGACGATGCGGTCGAGCTTGGCAAAAATGTCTTTCTTGACCGCCATCTCCTCGAACACGGCTTCGATCACCAGGTCGCAGTCGGCCAGCGAGTTCATGTCTAGCGAGCCGGTCAGCAAGCCGATGCGGCGCTCGGCCTCGGCCATCGTGAAGCGGCCGCGCTTGGCCGAGTTCTCGTAGTTGCGACGAACGACGGCCAGGCCGCGGTCGAGCGCGCCCTGGTTGGTCTCGACCAGCGTGACCGCGATGCCGACGTTGGCGAAGTTCATCGCGATGCCGCCACCCATCGTGCCGGCGCCGATGATGCCGACCTTGTTCACTGCCACCGTCGGCGTGTCAGCCGGCACGTCGGGGATCTTCTGCGCCAGGCGCTCGGCAAAGAAGCCATAGCGCTGGGCGATCGACTGTGCGCCTGTGACGAGCTCGCCGAACAGCCGGCGCTCCTCGAGCTTGCCCGCTTCGAACGGCAGGTTCACCGCCGCCTCGATGCAGCGGATGTTGTACTCGGGTGCCATGAAACCGCGGAACTTGCGCGCATTGGCCTTGCGGAATTCGGCAAAAATCTCGGGCTTGGCGCGCGCAGCGGCCAGCTTGTCGTCAGAGTCGCGCACCTTGCGCAGCGGCCGGCCTTCGGCGAGCACCTTGCGCGCAAAAGCGATCGCACCGGCGCGCAGGCCATCGGCCGGCACCAGCTCGTCGACCAGCCCCATCGCCAGGCATTCAGCCGCGCCGACATGGGTGCCGCCGGTGACCATCTCGAGCGCTCGCTCAGCCCCGACGATGCGTGGCAGGCGCTGCGTGCCACCGGCACCCGGCAGCAGGCCGAGGTGGACTTCGGGCAGGCCGCATTTGGCGCTGGGCACGGCCACGCGGTAATGGCAGCACAGCGCCACTTCGAGCCCGCCACCCAGCGCGGTGCCGTGGATCGCGGCGATCACCGGCTTGGACGCAGCTTCGATTTCGTCCTGGGCCTCGAACAGCGAGGGCGCGCGCGGCGGCTTGCCGAACTCGGTGATGTCGGCGCCGGCCAGAAACGTGCGGCCCTCGCAGATCAGCACCACGGCCTTGATGGCGGGGTCGGCGTTGGCCTTGCGCATGCCCTGCACCAAGCCCTCGCGGACGGCTTGCGACAAGGCGTTGACGGGCGGGTAGTTGATGCTGAGGATGCCGATGCCGTCTTCGACGACAAGCGAGGACACGGTATTGATCACGGTCATGATGGGTAGACTCCTGGGGAAAGTAAAGAAAGGTCGGCTGACTCATCCGCCTTGCAAGTGGGGCGAACCCCACGAGCCGGGCAGGGCGTCAGCAGACCGGCGAACAAAGGTTGGGCAAACAAACGCACCGCGCTATCAGGGGGCATGCCAGGCACCCACCAGCGCAGCGCCGATGCAGCGTTGATCATGGTCGCCACCTGCTGGGCGGCCATCGAAGCGTCGACCGGGCGAATCGAGCCTTCGATCATGCCGTCAACGATGAACAGCCCAAAGCGCTCGGTGAGCTGGGCCATGTGGCTGACGGTCAGGCTGCGGCTGGCATCGGCCAGCGCGCTGCGTGCAGTGGCGCGCAGCAGCGGCCCCTGGTCAGAGAGCTGAAACCTCACCAGCGCGCAGGCGGTGGCGGCCAGCCGCTGGCCGCCGGACGTCAGCCTGTCGATGGCCAGCAACTGGGTGCGTCGGATGACGTCGAAGCTGCGCTCGAAACACAGCGCGACCAGGTCGTCCTTGCTGGCGTGGTGGTGGTAGAAAGAGCCCTTGGTCAGGTTCAGCCGGGCCGAGATCCGGTCGACCGACGCGCCGCGGTAGCCCTGCTCGTTGATCAGCGTGGTCGCAGCGCGCAGAAAAGCCTCGCGTGTGGCGTGTTCGCCGCTGGCCGGCGGCGCCCAGTCGAGCGCGGCGGGCTCGCTCCAGCGTTCGGGCTGGCAGGCCAGACCATGGATCAGCAGGTCGCTGAGTTGGTCGGCGGCGCGACCATGGTCTGCAGGCTCGAACCTGCGCATCCAGACCCGCATGCCGGTGGTCAGCGTCAGCAGCAGATAGGTTCGCGCATTGCGCTCGAAGCGGTCGAAATGCACGGGACGCGCCAGCCCATCGTGGCTGCCTGGTGCCGAGATGCCGAGTGCCGAGATGCCGGGCGCCGAGAAGATCGCGCGCAGTTTGCGAAACAGCGCGTTATAGGCCTCGGCCACCTGGTCGCCCTGCGGCGCGACCAGCGCGCGGACCTCGTTGAGCGAGACCAGCTCGCTGCGCTGCCCGGTGGCCACATCGGCCAGCAAAGCCGCCTGGCCCCGCAACAGGCTGCGGATCTGCTCGGCAGGACCCGAGGCCTTGAGCGCTGCGCTCACCAGTTCGTGCAGCGCAGCGATCGAGCGCAGCATCGCGTCAGCGGCCAGGTCTTCCTTGCGCCGGTAGTAGTAGTTGACGCTGGCCTTGAGCAAGCCGACACGGCTCGCCACCCCCTCGAGGGTAGCGCCCTTGATGCCGTGCTGGTTGAACTCCTGCGCCGCAGCGACCAGGATCGCCTCGCGCTTTTCCTGGTATTTGCCGGTCGGGGCGCAGACCTCGGAAACAGCAGCGCGACGCAAGCTTCGGGTCGCGTTCACAAGAGTGCTTCGCCGCTTGGCCAAGGCATGCCGGCCGCAGCGTGCCGGCGCGCCCGGGTCAGAAGACCTCGAACAAGCCGGCCCCGCCCATGCCACCGCCGATGCACATCGACACCACCACGTGCTTGGCGCCGCGGCGCTTGCCTTCCATCAGGATGTGGCCGCTCAAGCGCGCGCCGGTCATGCCGAACGGATGGCCAATCGCGATCGAGCCGCCATTGACGTTGAACTTGGCCGGGTCGATGCCCAGCTTGTCACGCGAATACAGGCACTGGCTGGCGAAGGCTTCGTTCAACTCCCACAAGTCGATGTCGTCGATCTTCAGGCCATGGCGCGCCAGCAGTCGGGGGATCGCAAACACCGGGCCTATGCCCATCTCGTCGGGCTGGCAGCCCGCCACTGCCCAGCCCTTGAAAGCGCCCAGCGGCTGCAGCCCACGGCGCTCGGCCTCCTTGGCTTCCATCAGCACGACCGCAGCGCCGCCGTCGGCGAGTTGGCTGGCATTGCCGGCGGTGATGAAGTGGCCCGCGCCGCGAACCGGCTCGAGCTTGGCCAGGCCAGCCAGCGAGGTGTCGGGGCGGTTGCACTCGTCGCGGTCGACCACCACGTCGACCATCGACTCTTCCTTCGTGACCTTGTCGATCACCTTCATCCGGGTCTTGACCGGGATGATCTCGTCCTTGAACTTGCCCGCAGCCTGGGCTGCGGCCATCAGCTGCTGCGACTGCAGCGAGTACTCATCCTGGTACTCGCGGCTGAGCTTGTAGCGCTGGGCGACGATGTCGGCGGTCTCGATCATCGGCATCCAGAATGCCGGGTGCAGCGCGGTCAGGCGCTCGTCGCGGCCACCGCCACCACCGCCTTGGTAGGTGATCGAATCGACACCGCAACCCACCATCACGCTGGCACCTTCTTCGACGATGTGGTGCGCCGCCACCGCGATCGCGTTCAGCCCCGACGAGCAAGCGCGGTTGATCGTCACGCCCGAGGTCGTGACGGGCAGGCCGGCCAGCATCGCTGCGGCACGGCCGACATTGCCAGCGGCCGCGACGCAGCCCGCGACCACATCCTCGATCTCGGCCGGGTCAGCGCCCGAGCGCTTGACCGCGTGCTCGATCGCGGCGCCGAGGATGGTCATGTTGGAGGTGTTGTTGAAACCGCCGCGTCCAGCCTTGGCCAGACCGGTGCGTGCGTAAGAGACGATGACTGCTTGTCGCATGATGATTTCCTGTGATTAGATTCGAGGGCAAAGGCCCGCCACTGCAGCCGTCAAAAACGCCTCGACGGCCCATACCTTGGTTTTGAACTGCCCGCCTCAAGGGCAACTGCCTAGACAGGCAAATGCCGGCGTCTTCGGACGATACCATGGGCCAACCCCAAGGCGAAGAGGGGTGAAAACCCTGGTCCGGCATGTCCCCGACCTTCTTGCGTCGATGGCCCATGCGCGCAATACTGCACATATGAATTCGACGCCCCCACGGGCCTTGCCCTGACGCCGACGCGAGCGCAGCAGCTGCATGCCAGCGCAGCTGACCTGCCCCT
>Ga0214919_10012067_pt1 | contig 10685 bp, 10 predicted proteins | sample LL1503_MetaG_FD_177994 | JGI IMG/M metagenome (GOLD analysis project Ga0214919, IMG submission 177994) | Freshwater microbial communities from Lake Lanier, Atlanta, Georgia, United States - LL-1503 | ecosystem: Environmental > Aquatic > Freshwater > Lake | place: USA: Georgia | collected... | reverse complement strand
TTGTTCGCGAGGTTGGAGAAATGGTTGGCGGGATTGAGACATAGGTTCACGTTGTGCTAACATATTTGGATTCATGTGTTTTTGAAGACCATTTGGTACCATTGGTAAATTATCAGTTCTCATATTTAAATCACTTTCATCACCATTTAAAGCAGCAAATATTTTATTACCGCGACTACTTGTATTTTTCATTATAGATGGTCTATTAGTTTTTGGTGCCTTTGTTACATTATTATCGTTTAAGTTATCTTCAAAATCATCAATATCGGATGACATATCATCTAACTTAGGCATGGGTTTATCACTACTAGATTCAGATTCTGATTCTTCACTACTAGATTCACGAGATTGTCTATGTTTTTTAGATGATTTTTCACTACTAGATTTACTACTTTTCTTGGATGATTTTTTTCCACCACCATTCATTTTTCCTTTTGATTTCTTAGAGGATCTTTTTTTAGATGATCTTTTCACATCAACTGAGACTTCTGTATCCATCTCAGATAATTTATTTGATTTTTCATCTCTCATCTCTGATATAGAACTATCCATCTCAGATAAATTTAGTTTATTATCATATGATACATTATTTAAATCTGATTTAGATTTGAATGAATTAAATGTTGAATTACTAAAAATTAATTGTTTTGGATTATTAATATTATTCATTATATCTTTAATAAATATTTTTATTTTATCAGATATATTATTTATTTTCATTAATGAATCTAAAAATATTTTTATATCATATGTATTATCATTTTTTTTCAATGAATCTATAATACTTTCGTTATCTAATACGTCGCTAATTATAGAATCATCAAAATTTGTAATTTTTATTTCTAATCCAATATTTGGAACAATATATTTATTACCTTCTAGTATATATTCATATGTTGAACTTGTCTTTTCTTTTAAATAACAATATATGTTTTTTAAATCTAAATTATTATGTTTAAAGGTCGGGTATTTTTCTTGTATTATAGCTAATGTATGTAATACTTGAAAAATTAATATTTTCATATCATTGTCCGTCACTTCTATTAATTTATCATTTAAAATATTAAATAAATTATCCATCTTAAAATAATGTTCTCTTAATTCTACACTAATTAATTTATTTGATTTACTAATTGTTTCATCTGATAAATACTTTTCTAAAAATATTTTAATTTCATCATATTTAAGTGTAAAATTAAATATATTCATTAATATGTGTTTTGTCTTTTTTTTAATAACCAGATCACTCAATAAATATGTCATCACTTTATTCATATTATCATTGTTTAATAATGTATTAATATTGTTGATATCTTTTAGTACTATATCTACACCATTAACAATATCATTAATTTTAAAAGTATATTTTTTAATATTCTTATATAAATATGTTATATCACGATTAAATACACTATTTATTAAATTTGTTAATTCTGCGCCTTCATAATTTTTTAAAATATTTGATACTTTAACATCTTTGATATCAACGCTTTCGATTGATACTGCTCTTTCCATTTTTTTATTGTATAAAACATCAAATAATAAACTAGATAAATAATTTATATCATTGTATTTATCAATATCAATATTATTCATTCTATATAATATTATATAATAAAATAAAATATTATATAATTAGTTTATTTTTGATATACTTTAAGAACTCTAGCAGATGGTTCTTTGATACCTCCACACCAATTTGGTAACCAAAAATATTTTATTACTGATTCCCTGTTTTTATAATTTGATTCATATATTTTTCTGAAATAATATGATTCTTTTGAAATAGGACTCAAATAAGAATACTTATTTTCTAAATATTCTTTATCCGTTATTTCTTCTTCAATCTTATCTTTAATAATCTCAAACCACGACTTTTTATGACTAGAAATTCCATCACTAAATGCCTCCTTAGGTCTCCATAAAACATCTTTACATAATAATTCCGGCATCTCGTTTTCAAAAGCTTTACGAATCAAATATTTTTCAATACCATTTGGAACTTTTAATTCTGCGGGAATTCTCATATAATAATCAAAAAACTCAATATCTAAGAAAGGTACTCTTGCTTCTAATCCAAAATTTGAAATAGATCGATCCACTCTCAAACAATCATATAAATGAATATCTTTAACTAACTTTTCAGATTCTTTTTGTGCTTCTTCAGGTGAAGGAGCATTTTTAAAATATTGATATCCCATTTCAACTTCATCCGCTCCATCCCCATTCAAAATAACTTTGATATCTGTTGTTTCTGATATTTTTTTAGCTAGTAAATATTGCCATGTCGATGCCCGTATTGTTGTTATATCATATGTTTCAATAGTTTTAATAACTTCAGGGATTACACTCAATGCTTCTTCAAAACTAATATCAAATATATGATGCTTAACATTTGAATTTATATTAGTTTTAATATGATTAAATACACTAATAGCATTTACAACATCAGGAGCATCCGCATTACCAATACTAAAGAAATTAACTAATTTTGTTTCATCAATAGTTTTCATATGTTTTGCTAATAAACAAGCAACTAACGAACTATCTAAACCACCCGATAATAAACATCCTATCGGACGATCCGACTGAATCCTCTTTCTAACTGTATTTGATAATCTCTGAACTATTTCCTTATGTATTTTATTTACATCGGTATCTATTTTAGATGAATAATTAAATAAATAATATGGATAATATTTATGAAGGTGAGATTGTAGCGAATATATATGACCTGGTTTAAATCTTTCAACAGTTTTACAACATTCTAATCCTTTTAATTCAGAACTAAAAAATAAATCATCCAATTCATTATAACCAATAAATAAAGGACGAATTGAAATTGGATCAGTTGCAGCATACAAATTTACTTTATTATCTTTTAATTGTCTATGATATATAATAAACGAATATTCACCATTTAAATGTTCCACAATTTTATTAATATCTCTGTATTTTTTATACATTAAAAGTATAACTTCACAATCTGAATGAGATGATGGTATTAAATCATGTTCCTTAATTAGTTCTAAATAATTATAAATTTCTCCATTACATATTACAATAATTTCATCTTCATCAGATAAATAATTAAAAGGTTGGTTACCATTGGTGGATAAATCCATAATTGCTAAACGATGAAAACCAGCTATTGCTTGAATTTCATTATCATATATAACTTCTTTCGTAATTGAAAAATCGGGACCCCTGTTTTTTATCTTATTAAAACTAACCATATATTTTTTTAAATCTTCTGGAGTTATATTAGATAATGATCGTTTTAAATAAAACCATATTCCACACATCTTATATAAATATATAAATAAATATATATTTATATGCCTATATTAATTCCTTAATCAAACTAAATATCAATGCTTCCAGCTGTATCATTAATCTTTTCCCAATAATATTTCTATAATCATACTTTCTAAACATTTTACTAATCAAAATAGCATTTTTATCATCCTTTATTTTTTTATTTAATTCTAAAAATAATTCAATCATAATATTATTCTCATCCACATTCGTTATATAGACTTCATATATCAAACTACGAATTAACATCAGTTCCTCTATTTTAACATCCTTATTCTTAATTATAGTATGTATTATTTCAACAACCTGTTTAATATTGTTTTGCCAATATACTAAATCTAATGTTATACCCATATATTTATTTTCTAATAACCAAATCGCTAATTTTGGATCCCGATTTGCTTTTAATATAATTTCATTATATTCATCTCTACTTAATATTTTATTCTCTCTTGCCGATATATTAAATAATAATCTATTAATATCATTATTAGTTGGTTTTGGTAATCTAATTGATAAACATCTACCTTTTAATGGATCAATAATTTTACTCATATTATATCCACACAAGATAAATTTACAATTATGAATATATCGTTCCATTGAACATCTTAATGATGTTTGAGCATAATATGATAATTTATCAATGTTATTAATTACAACTACCTTAAATTTATTCTTATTTTTAACCATATCCAATGTAAATTGACTACAATATGATTTAACAATATCTTGAATTAAATATCGATCAAATGCCGAATTTGTCGGATTTATTATTAAATGATGATTCGATTGATCCAATTGTATTATCTCCTTCTTATTCCCAAATAACATTATCGAATATTCCTCCTTCCGAATATCATATATATCATCACCAAACATATCTTGTAATAGTAAATTAATTAAAGTTTTCTTACCTGATCCAGATGGTCCATGTATGAAGATGTTTGGGAAATTATTATAATCGCCACACAAAATATCTTTTAATTTTACTGGTTCATTTTTATCCAATAATGACTGATAATTCTTCTTCTCAAATATTTTTTCATAAATTTCTTTATGATATAAAATACTATGAGTATTTGTAATACGATATTTATCTATTAAAAACATTATATGTAATATGTATTAGTATAAAATAAAATATTAATCAATTTTTATATACATAATAATATACACAAATGTTTGGTTCTCATATATCCAATAATTTTCATGACGATATAATATTAATTCATAAAGCCGGTGGTACTTTAATCCAATGTTTTATTACAGATCCCATTAAACATAAAACAATAAAATTAACTAATGATGATATCCAAAATATTAAACAACATTTACATAATAATAAAATAAAAATGATCATTCATGCCCCCTATATCTTAAATTTTGCTAGGGATTTTAAAGAAAATGTTTGGTGGGTCAGAGTACTTTTACGAGAATTAGAATATGCCAGTTTAATAGGCGCCAAAGGATCAGTCATTCATTTTGGTAAATACTTACATTTAGATAAAGAAGATGCCATCGATAATATGATTAAATCCCTAAAATATATCATTTCAAATATGCCAAACGATGTTTACATTTATTTAGAAACATCATGTGGACAAGGTAGTGAATTAGGATATAAGTTAGAAGAATTTGCCACCATCTATAATCAATTTAGTAATTTAGAAAAAGAAAGAATAAAAATTTGTATTGATACATGTCATATTTTTGTATCTGGATATGATATTAGAAATCCAGAAGGTTTTGACTCTTTTATTCAAAAGTTTGATAAATTAATCGGAATTAAATATATAAAACTGATTCATCTGAATGATAGTTTAAAACAATTAGATAGTCATGTAGATAGGCATCAAATTATTGGTGAAGGATATATTGGATTAAAAGGTTTAAAGTATGTTTATAATTGGGCAACCAAAAAAGGATTAGATATTATATTGGAAACTGGTGGATCATTTAAGGAACAGAAGGAAAAATTGATATATGAATAATATATACCAAAATATTTAATATTAATATATACAATGTATAGTAATCTTAAACAGAATGATTTATCAAATATGGAATCAAAAGATGAATTAGGGACAGATGTCGGAACAGTAATAGATGTTGAGACTAAAGATGTTGATTTTAAAGAATTCATTCCAAAATCCCTAGCATCATTACAAATCTTAGATTATAAACTAAAGAATGTTGAAATAAATAAAGAATCAAACATTGGAAAAGATGGTAAAGATAATTATGTTGTTGATTTTTTATTTACAAATATTTTTGAATCAGATGAATACACAATTGATATGGAAACTCATTTTGATGCCATCTATAATGTTATCCTATTAGAAACTGGTATTTATTTAGAAAGTATTGAAGCAATTGATAGAGAAGAGATACATGCTTGGGGAACCATTTATAAAGAAGGAGAGAAGTATTATGCGGCTAAACCAGATAATACAGAATAAGTTGATTACCTAAAATTATATTTTTTTGAAATTCGCCTTAAAAAATCTTCAGACCCACGATCATATTGGTGAACTATATATGAAACATCTCCTTTATGATTAGTTATTTTATCGTCACTATTTATATATTTATCTCCAACACCAATTGTATTAACCAAATTATCATTATTATTAAGTATTTTAACTATAAATGGTTTTAGAAGATCATAATAGACTAAATAATTATGAATTGCTTGATCTAAATTATTTCCAGATTTTTTTGTTGTTATATCAAGTATTTCATTCATCATTTTTATATAATATTGAAGACTTTTATATGAACAAATTGTGGTTCCACAACATATTATTCTTTTATGATTTATTTCATCATAAACATTCTTTCCAATTAAGTAACCAAATTCTTGTATCCATCGCGTATTATGACCTTCTTCACATATATTTTTATCTTCCTCAAAAACATAAATATCATCGGTCAATTTATATTCTTGTGGATTTTTTTGAAATAATACATCACGTGAATCACAAAATAAAATATAATCACATTTTTCAATAGAATCGTAATATTTTTGAATTACTCTAAATCTATGATTATTTACATGTGAATTACATGATAAATTATCTTCAAAATATTTTACATTTGGATATGTTTTTTGTAATTTGTTTATTTTTTCAATATCAATTGATTTAATTACAAAATATAAAATTCCATTAAATCCAGTATCATATAGTGAACCAGTAAATCGTTCATATATGTTATAATCATATCCAGTACAATATGTCAGTATAGATAAATTCATATATTATATATACATAATATTTTATCCCTACATATAATATGTTACTTGATCATTTATATAAGCAAAAATACTTAATATTTTTAGATATAGAATTCCAGAATTTTCAACCAAAAAATAAACAAATATATCATATCCAAGAATTAGGTCTTATAATATTTGAAAAAGGTAAGGAAGATCCAATTTTAGTAGAACATGTTAATTTTCCAATTTTAAATATTAAAAATATGCGATTAATTGGTGTTGAATATGCTAGTGTTAATGATAAAACCGAAGAAGATATGACAAAAAATCAGGATTTATTTATAATTAAACCAAATTTAGATGATATTAAATCAAAAGAAAAATTAATTAAATTTATACCTGATAGGAATGTTAGAGAATTATTAAAAAAATCTATTCAATTATCTGATGATTCAGTATTAGGTGAATCACTAAATAAAATTAATAAATTCACGAAGAAATCAATGTATAATTATTATTATAATAGAATACCAAATGAATACAAAAATTTATTTATGAAACACGTTAACCTATATAAAAATGATCCACTTGTTAAATCACGCATGGTTGATCCAAAGAATTATTTAGTAAAATTAAATAATTTTCTCAAAGACGGCATTCTTATTCATAAAGAAACAACAGATTTAGAAGCAATCAGAAATGATTTTACATATTATGGAATAAATGGAAGAGTTATATATAATTATGATATCGCAAAACATAATAATTATTTTGAAAAATTAGGATCAGCATCATTACATAAATCCTATTTACATTTGTATGAGAAAAAAATTAAAAATAATCCAAATCTATTGAAATTTCATGATAAATTAATAGATTTAATTAATACAAAAATGAAAAAGTTTAAACCACATAATCCTTTGGTAGATGCTTTCATGACTATTTGGGTTTTTTCATTGATGAAAAATTAACCTTTAATAATGATTACATGTATTTTACTAGATGTTTATTAAAGTATAAATAAAAATTAATTACTACAAATACTAAAAAATGTATTATTAATTCCATTTTTTGATTACCATTAGTTACAAAATATATAATAGCTTCCAGTAATCCCCACATAGCAAATAATCGTATTATACTTAAATGAGATATTGTAAATTTTTCACTATCACTTAAATTTTCTTTTGGCATCTACAATAAAATATTATATAAAATAAAACTAAAGATTGTAAACAATTTTAACGATTGTTAAAAAATGTTAACAATCTTAAACAATCTTAAACAATCTTAAAAAATCTTAAAAATTAATCTTCTTATTAACAATATAAACATCCAATAATTCTGTACTATCTTTAACATCACTCAATGTTAAATCATAATTCATAAATCGCACCACAATCTTAATTTTATATAATATAATATTACACACATTTTTTCCTCGGCACATTACATTAATATTACCATCATTAATAATAAATTTAAAATTATCATCAAATTTGCTCAAAATTTTATCCAAAATATTTTGAACTTTTTTCCCCACTAACTTTATAATCTCGTCTTTTTCACTATACTTGATTAATTTATTATCATCATCAACTATTAAATTCCATATACTATTAAATTGATCTTTCATTTTATATTCAGCTTCTCGTATAATCCCATAATAATCATCTAAACTTTTTCTAATACTGTTTTCCATCTCCAGATACTTGTTTTTTATTTTACTAAATTCACTTACAATATCTTCAATCTTCCTTAGATTTTTTAATATTGATTTATCTATTGATGATGTTTCATTCTTTTTAATAAATTTATAAATATTCTCTAATAGCAAAATTCCCGTATAGATTTTATGTTCTTCTTCAAATACTTTTGATACATAAACAATATGATATATTTGTCCATCTTTCTCATACTTTTCATATGAAAAAGCATTCTGATATTGTATTCCCGATTTAGTCGATATAAATAATCCATATTTAATATTTCTATACGATAAATCATACTTAAATTTAGTAATTTCTTCTTCTGGAACTGTATTGTTATAATTCTTTATCTCAACCAAAGCTTTTAAACCAGATGGCGATGTTAATTCTCCATCAGCATTATGTGCTACCCCTCTTTTAATATCGTAATTATAATCCGGCAATTGATTATGTATAACTGTCTCAATTAATGCTTCGGTTAATTCTCCCTTACGCGTACTCGAATTCATTCCATACAAACCCCTTGTTAATTCAGTTAATGGTGTAATTGTTGTATTTAATGTATTAATTAGATCATCTTTTACGGTATAATATTCTAATTTATTTGAAATAGAATTAAAGTATGTATTATAACCTAAACGAAAAATAGTTTGTAAAATATTAGAGTATGATGAAGAATCCTTAATTAATTTTAATTCAGGATATTCTTCTAATTTTATATTAATGGTTTCCATGAATAGATATATTATTGATTAATTCTTAAATTATTAACAATCAATTTTTAATATGCCTTCTATTAAGATAAAAAATTGCTCACACCAATTAAAAAATTGATTATCCAATATTCTTAACCATAAATATATCTACTTATTACAATAAAATGGCAGCAACTCATACCTCCGTTATTTTCCCCAAGGTTGGAGATTTCTCCACTGTATTAAATTTTGGTATCAATACAACCCCCGTTCGTAACATTGAAGAAAAGAAAATTTTATACATCCTAGATGGTACTGGATCAATGGGAGAATTTATTAATGAAAAATTAGAATGTTCCAAATCAATAATGGCAAAAAGAATAATTGGTAATATTCAAACACGTCTACCTACTAATGATTCTGATATTATGGTATTTAATACTAAACCTTCTCCTCTTTGTAAATTAGCAGATGTACCAGCTCCATCAGGTAGCACATATTTTTCACCTCTAGTTCCTGAATTACAAAAAGTTGTTCCAGATGGAAACTATTGTGCTGTAATATTCATGTCAGATGGAATTCCATCCGAAGATTTAACTGTAGCAAGAGATGCTATTAAAGCAATTGGTAATATTACACGTGAAGCAAGGGCGAATCCAGTAGCCTTGGCAATTGGTTCGGATGCGGATGGTGCCGCATGTGGATTATTTGCTGGAAATCGTGGTTATAACTGTTACATAAAGTATGATAAAGATGTTGATGAAATTGTTGGTGATATTGTGAATGGTATTAATTGTAATTATCATTTACTTGAAAATGGGGCATATATTCCAATAGAAGCAGATAATCAGTATTATTATGTTGGAGATGCTGCGAGTGCTTCTATTGTAACAATTAAGCCAGATCGTAAACTTTGTGAAAAGTATTTAAATTTAGTTATTCAAAAAAATATTAGTGATATTAAAAATATACCCCTACTTAAATCTTTAGTTGAACATGTTGTATTGTTACTAGATACAGAAGATGATAAGACAGTAGTTACTAAGAAATATTTTGATATGCTAGATCAGATGAAAAAAGTATATGTATCATTGCCGCCAACTTCTGGTGCGATGTTATCTGCGATTTCAAGTAACTATCGCCAAGCATCTCAACAAGTCTAATTTTAATTTATATTTACTTTAATTAAAAAATATTTAGATATTTTTTATATTTTAATTATATAATATAAATGAGTTACAGTAATAATAAATTTCCAGATTGCCCCGCTTTAATGGAAGATGGTAAAATATTTACAGATTATAGATCCCATAAGGTAGCTGATTTAGAATTAGCTCACAAAAATAAAATTGGTGATTCTCAAGCTTATCGTGTATTTTTACAAAATAATGCCTCCAAATTAATATTAGATAATAAAAAAGCTTTAGAAGTCTATGTTTGCTCACCTCGCCCCGATCGTAAATATGATCCCTTACATACTGCTAATTTTAAAGGTTATGATGCTGGTGGAACTAAGAATTATGCTCGATTTTAACTACACCCCCTACACATTCGCGGCTAATGTTCGTGGATATTATTCCCGGCTATATGTTCGCGGCTAATGTTCGCGGCTAATGTTCGCGGCTAATGTTCGCGGCTAATGTTCGCGGCTATGTATTCGTGGCTATATGTTCGCGGCTATTTGTTCGCGGCTATATGTTCGCGGCTATATGTTCGCGGCTATATGTTCGCGGCTATATGGTC
>Ga0214919_10012065_pt1 | contig 10685 bp, 11 predicted proteins | sample LL1503_MetaG_FD_177994 | JGI IMG/M metagenome (GOLD analysis project Ga0214919, IMG submission 177994) | Freshwater microbial communities from Lake Lanier, Atlanta, Georgia, United States - LL-1503 | ecosystem: Environmental > Aquatic > Freshwater > Lake | place: USA: Georgia | collected... | reverse complement strand
ATTTAGGCTCAAATTGTTGCCCCTTGCGTGTGTCAACTGGAATCGCCTCATAAGTAATTTCTAACTCCTCCAGAAGGAGAGCAACTTTCATGGGGTTAGGGGCAGTGTTATAAAAAAATTGAAGCATATGTAATTCCTAAAAAATATTTGTTGACGACCATAACAGTTATTTCTATTAAGATAGTTTAGTGATCATAAATGCATACCTTTATTTCACTGTAAAACTAATCTTAAGGAGAAACAACCATGCCTAAAGCCTATCTGATCAGCGCTTATCGAGAAATTAATAACCAAGATGCTCTTGCGGCATACGCTAAGCTTGCTGGACCTGCACTCATGGCGGCGGGTGGTAAATTTATAGCGCGAGGAATGCCCTCTGCTGTAAAAGAATCAGGCAATATGCAGCGCACGGTGTTGATTGAGTTCGAGAACGTACAAGCAGCAATGCAGGCTTATGAAAGCAATGCTTACCAACTGGCCATGAAAGAACTTGTCGGTAATGCTGTTGTCCGAGATATTAGGATCATCGAGGGTATTTAATTACTCAAAAAATCTATGACCGTGCCTGGCTGGGATGCTTGCCCCATATAGATTCCCAGTCTGTCCCAGACATATCCGTGACATCTCCACTAGGCGAAAAAAACTTGTTCGGAATTTGAAACATTGCTAAGAACATTCCTCCATTTGGAGACCAAGCACTGTGTCGACTTCCGGCAGGTCGCCAGATGAATTGACCTGCTTTGCACTCCATCCCTTCGTCGGGCCCCGCCTTGTCCACCAAATGACCTTCAATGACCCAAGTTTGTTCGATCAGAACATGCTCGTGGTCAGGTAGCACCGATCCAGGTGCCATACGCATAAGTACTGTGGCTATGCCACTTGTGCGATCAAAAAGCAACGGCTTGTAGACGATTCCTTCAAAGCGAGTTGTTTGCCAAGTTAGCGCATCCACATCTACGAGTCTTGAGGCCAATGGGCTAAGAGCAGAATGCGCGTCCACATGGGGTGTGACAGCAGTGGTCATGTTAAATCCTTAATATAAAAGAACACGAGTTCATATTCTCCAACAAGAAAAACATTATTTCTGGCAAGAGAGCCCTTTTAGGGAATGCCCTATGTGTAAAAAATTTATCCCCCTTTGAGAGTCGTCTTACAAACATGAAGCTGATTAGGGCGATGAATGGTGCTCATTTAAAGAAATTTAAATTTTCAAAAGGACTGAAATTATGTTTGCCATGAAATTTAATTGGATGCCAAGAGCTACTACTGCTCTGGTACTGGTTGCTGCAACAAGTATGGGCGCAGTACTTTTGCACAAACCAAGGGTCCCATTCGTACCGGTGTGCTTGCGCCCACGACCAGGCCATTTCAAAAACTTATACTTTTTACTCAGCTAATACGCCCACCAGAGAAACTTCGCCCTGGTACTGAAAGAAAATACCCAACAGCTTGACCGCCATCAGCTCCAATGACGCTTCCACTTGTATATTGAGATTCTTCCGAAGCCAAGAAAACTGCCACCCCAGTGATATCTTCACCACTTCCAACGCGCCCCATCGGAACACCCTTTCTCCTACCTTCATAAATCTCTGGATCAGAGTACATACCTTCAGTACCCGGCGTACGAATATAACCAGGTGTAATCGCGTTAGCTCGAATGCCATATGGCGCCCATTCAAGGGCTTGTAATTTCGTCAACATCAACAAACCAGCTTTTACTACGCTGTAGGATCCTGCAAAGTTATAAGGAAAAAGACCTGCAATTGAGGCGATGTTAACGATACAACCTGATTTCTGCTTAATCATGTGACGGGCTGCAGCTTGAGTTACTAAAAACGCCCCTTTTAAACCGATGTTCATCGTTGTATCCCAAGCCTGCTCAGATAATTCTTCAAGCTTACCGGGAACAATTTTCATTGCATTATTAACAATTACATCTATCCGACCAAATTGTTGAATTGTGTTTTCAATAAGCTTATTCACATCCTCTAATTTTGAAACATCAGCAGAAAGAGAAATACTTTTCCCGCTAATACTTGTCACATCCTTGCCAGTTGCATGCGCGGTTTTCGGATCAACATCACTTACTACTACATGGGCACCTTCCCTAGCATAAGCAAGAGCTATATCACGCCCAATACCACGACCACTTCCTGTCACGATAGCCACTTTGTCCTTCAATCTCATTTAGCCCCCAATAAATTAAAATATTCTTTTAAGAATTTAAATAATTTGAAACGACAAATAATAGATATTTTAAAAAATTATTTATCACCCAGCAAACTAATAACAATAGACTGATTTCAATCGATAAGGTATTTTCTAAAATTATTTGTTATTTATTATTTAACTTTTAAAAAAATCAAAAACTCCATTCAGGCGTGGGTAAACGTTTCCAAGGATAATCTAACTTCAAATCGTCAACGATCGTATTTGCAGCAATATAGCCAGGAGCCCCGTTAACGCCCCCTCCATTTCCAGTGGATGATCCACAAAGATAAAGCCCCTCGACAGGAGTACGGGTACCCGACAAAAGTGGGTGCGGACGATTTATTCCAAGCTGGGATGGTATGTAAGCTCCCATACGAACAGCCCCTTTCACCATATTTTTATTAAGTCTTTCTATATCAAGTGGTGTGAACAAAAATTTAGACCTGACGTTATCATTATCAAGATTTTCAGCATATTCACGCCAAACATTGAGTACGCGCTCAGTATATTCAGCCTTGTTTAAATCCCACTTCCCAGGGTCCTCATTTATAGCGTACGGAGCAAAAGGCCACCAAAAAGCGGAATGTCCATCAATAGGCGCGTAGGTTTTATCAAACGCACTGTTACAAGCGCCATTACCCATTAGGACAGCTGGAAATTTTTGATTAGCGCAGTCTTCAAAGCAACTCCGCACTTGATCAATATCATCCATACCGAAAAAAATATTGTAAGCCCGTGAAATATCTGGATCAAATTTTTGCGAACGATAGACTGGTGCCTTTTTTAATGCAAGGTGTAATGTAACTAAACTATGATTTCCCCAGTGCCATGCATCAAGCTTTTGGCGAACCTCCTCTGGAAATAAGTTTCGCCCAGTCATTTGCATTGTTGTCGGCGCATCTATTGCACTAGCTACAAATTTTGTTCCTTCGATGGTGTCTCCGTTATTCAGTCTAACTGCCGTTGCGCGGCCATTTTTAACAACGATTTCTCGTACCTCCGAATTGGTCTGAACTAATCCACCGTGTGCCTCAACAAGTCTTCGCATAGCTTCAGTCAAACTTGAAGCTCCACCAACTGGGAGCGTGAACTCCATGACGTTAGAAAAAATTAAAGGAAAGACAATACCAGAACCAGGAACATTTTCTGTCGTAATCACATGCATGTATGAAGTGAAAAGTGTCCGAATACGATCGTCTTCAAAATGCTTCCTCACAACACTAAACAAATCATGCTCTGCATGGGAAAGAAACTCCTTCGCTTGAGGACCGGACAAGCGATCTTTCAAAAGCGAAATAGGCAATGGCGCATTGAATGCGAGCGAAGTAAATAAAGGTCGCATTTGCTCGCAGTAGGTGTGATACAGCGCACGAAAGGCTTCTGCATCATGTCTAGAGAAACGCGCAAGAGAAGCACAAGTTTTTTCAAGATCTTTATGAATCACAACACAAGTGCCGTCGCGAAACGCAGCAGCTTGCTGAACAGGAGGCTCAATATATGAAAATCCGAAACGCTCTAATTCAAGATCCTTCATTAGTGGTAGATGACGAAAACCCATGAAAAAATTCGCATGCAAATTGCTCCGATATCCGGGCAGTGTCGGCTCTTCGGTCGAACAACCCCCGCCGACCTTGGCATTACGTTCAACCACCGCAATTTTGAGGCCGGCTCGCGACAAATAGGATGCCAGAGTCAAACCATTATGACCAGCACCAATAACTACTCCATCAAAACTTTCCAATGAAATACTCCTTGAAAATTTTTTGATTTCTTAATTAATCAATTATGGGAAACTATTCAATGAGTTTGCGACTCACCATAGCATGAATACCCTTGTTACCGTCTACTGTCTGAGTAACATGCAAATCGCAGGCAAGACTGCAAAATACATAGGCCTCTGAAGGAGTCCATCCTTCCATTTGCACAAGCCAAGCAATCATGTCACGTAACGCCTGCTTGGCCGCATTATCTAAATCTTGATCAAGGCCAATAGTAATGTAATGAGTAGGTGTAATAGCCCGGGGCATAGCAAGTTTAATATCTTTGCGAACCACCAGTTCAAAAGTACCTTTTAGACAGGTCTCTAAAGCCGTCAAACATACCTCTCCGTCCCCCTGAACGGCATGGCCATCACCTGCAGAGAAATTAGCACCGGGGACAAACACAGGAAGAAAAAGCGACGTTCCAGGAACGTACTCTTTACAATCCACATTTCCACCAAACTCTCTTGGTTCAACAGATGAAATCATGCCATATTCAGGGCGTGGCGCGGTGGCCAAAATACCAAAAAAAGGTTGCAACGGGACTGTAGGGCCCCAAGGTAATTTAGACGTCATCGTCTTGCGGTCAAGTGGTAAAGTTCGTTTCTCAAAATTAGGAAAATCCTCGGGTAATGTACCCCGCAAAGGGCGGATGATGTTCCATCCCCAGTCAACCGTCAATTCAATTGCTTTGATACGAACTTCGAGGACGTCGCCTGGCATTGCACCCCGAACTGCTACAGGACCAGTAAGAATGTGCGGGCCGAGCAAGGGTTTCATTTTTTGCACAATCTCGAGGTGATCCTCTCGAAATAGTGATTCATCCATCACGTCGCCCCAACCAGATACGGTATCAATGACTACCGTATCGCCAGAGTCCACCTCAATTCGAGCAGGAATTTTTGCATCGAAATGCCCCCAATGAACAGTCGACGGTGTTGGATTCAAAATGTGATGAGCGGACATTATTATTCTCCTATCAGGTTGATGCAGAGCCAGCTACACCAAGGTGCTGATCTAGTATGTCTTTCTGCTGCAAAAGTTCAGCAGGCGTTCCATTGAAAACTAATCTTCCCAAGGATAAAACAAGTATCGAATCTGCGACTGACATAGCTAGAGCAAAATTTTGCTCAACTAGAAGAACAGCATGACCAATGTCTCGAAGGCGTTTCATGATGCCCCCGATATGTTTGACGATGAGCGGCGAGAGTCCCTCGGAAGGTTCATCCATTAGGATTAGTTCCGGATTCGCCATCAGTGCGCGTCCCACTGCTAACATCTGCTGCTCACCACCAGAAAGCGCCCCACCAGAATGCTCAATACGATCGGCCAATTGGGGAAATTCATGAAGCACCGCCTCTAGGTCCCATCGCCTTACGCCAGACATATCACCATCCAGCCGCGTACCCGCAAGCGCACTAGTCGGTAACATAAGGTTCTCGCGCACGCTCAATGAGCGGAAAATGCGCCGTCCCTGTGGCACAAGTGCCATACCACGTTGTGCGATCGCATACGGCGCAAGACCTTGCAGCGATGCGCCTTTAAATAAGACCTCACCCGAGCGAGGCGGAGTAAGACCAGCTATGGAGCGAATTAGTGTAGTCTTACCCATACCATTTCGACCAAGAATTGCGACGATGCGACCCGCCTGCAAATCGAGACTAATGCCCTGCAACACATAACTATCACCGTAGTATGTATGTACTTCTCGAACTGAAAGTAGAAGTTTAGATATTGCCAAAATATACGTCTCGTACTTCTGAGTTAGCTTGCACTTCCGCAGGCGAACCTTCAACAATGATTTTGCCTCGATGCAAAACGGTCACGCTATCAGCCAAAGCAAGTGCAATGTCCATATCATGTTCAATCATGATTAGCGTGATATCACGAGGCAAAGTACTGATCATCTTTGCAATTCCCTGACGCTCGCTTGGTGATAAGCCAGCGCAGGGTTCATCGAGCAACAATATCTTTGGATTGGTATTTAGCGCTAACGCCATTTCTAGTTGGCGGCGGTCTCCGTAAGAAAGATCATTAACAGAATCGTCAGCGCGAGCTTTCAACCCAACGCGGTCAAGTCCATCAAGTGCACGACTACGTAGCTCAGGATAATGCCCTACCGATCGGTGCACTGTCCATTTTCGACTAACGGTTCCCATCAGCGCAAGCACAACGTTCTCCAATAGAGAAAGTTCAGTGAATACGTTAGATATCTGGAAAGTCCTTCCCATGCCCAGTTCAGTACGTCGATTTTCCGTGAGTTTTGTAACATCGTCCCCAAATAACTTCACACAGCCACTTGAAGGCTGCAAAGTTCCGCTAATACAATGAAAAAGTGTTGTCTTACCAGCGCCATTTGGTCCGATCAAAACTCTCCGCTCACCATTAGCCACCATAAGTGAAACTGCATCAACAGCCAGCAAGCCACCGAACTGCTTACTAATTAACTCAAGTTCAATCGCAGGAAGTTTCATGACGATCTTCTACGAATTTGCAAATGGTTGAAAAGACCTAAGATCCCTTGAGGCGCCCACAAGACGGTAACAATAAAAACAATCCCAATCAAAGTAGCATAGAGTTCAAAAAAACCACTCACCCAATTACGCAGTCCAAGAATTACTCCGGAGCCAATTAAAGGACCAAGGATCGTTCCACTACCGCCAACAATTGCCATTAGTGTCGCCTCAACTGAGTTCGGAAATGAAGCAGCAGCCGGATTTACAAAACGGTTGTAATACACATATAGCACCCCAGCTAAGCTTGCAACCAGTCCCGAAATAACAAAAGCTACATAAAGATGAGCTCCAGTGCGATAACCTAAACTTCTCATTCGAGTTTCACTACCTTTTATGCCACGCAAGACTAAGGCGAAAGGTGAGTTGATAAACACACGGTAAGCAAGAGTGCAAACGGAGATCATCGCTAGGACAAAATAATAGTACTCAGTTTGGGTAGAGATGCTCGCTACACCAACTGAAGGGAAGGGAACGTTGGTTACCCCGTTATCACCACCAGTAAAAGAAGACCACCGCAATAGAACACCCCAAACAATGTAACCAAGGGCAATCGTGATAAGTATGAAATAGACACCTCGCGTGCGTACTGAAACTCCAAAGACAACAGAAAGTAATGTGCCGGCCAAAAGACCGGCTGGTGCAGCAAGGATGGTAGGTAAACCATAACGCACCTGGAGAATCGCAACGGTGTAAGCTGAAATCGCAAAAAAAGCCGCATGACAAAGTGAGAACAATCCAGTTTGACCTAAAAGCAAATCTACGGAGAGAGCAAGCAAACCGAAGATGAGAATCTGCGTAACTAATCCTATCCAGAATGGACCAGCTAGACTGGGTAACAAGATGGCAAAGGTCAAAACAAATAAGGCAAATAAGATCCCAGTACGGCTCATTCAGAATTCCTTTCCGAAAAGACCCTGGGGACGAACCAATAAGAGTATGGCCATAGGGGCGAACAGCACGAAATACGAAAATTCCGGCAACAACCAGCGTCCGAAGGCGTCCAATAAACCAACAATCAAAGCACCGACCATCGCCCCTTCAAGGCTGCCAAGGCCTCCGATGATCACTACCACCAGTGCATAAACGAGTATTTCCCATTCAGCACCAGGGTAGATAGTCAAGAATGCCCCGCCAACTACCCCCGACATTCCAGCGAGAAACGAAGCCAATGCCGATACCATTATGAAAAGACGACCCACATTAATACCGGTTGCACTCAACTGTTCAGGGTCATCAACGCCAGCCCGGATTACTGCGCCAATCTGTGTTCGGCGATATAGCAACCAAAGCAATACTCCAATAAAAGCACCAAAAAAAATTAAGGCTAAACGATAAGCGGGATAAATCAATCCGCCAGGTAATTCGAAAGGTCCGTTCAAATACGAAGGTACAGGTACCTTGAGTGAATCACCCCCCCATATGTGCAACGAAAGGTCGCCGATCACAAATGCGATACCCACGGTTAGTAGTACCTGGGCGAGATGATTTTCGCCAACTCGTCGCAAGAGAAAACGATCGATAAGAAATCCAATTAGTACAATCGCTATCCCACCAGCAACAATACCAACTGCGAAACTACCGGACGCACGGACTGCTGCGAGCCCAACGTATCCACCCAACAAATAATAGGCTCCATGCGCCATATTCACAACGCGCATAACGCCAAAAGTCAGCGTGAAACCACTCGCTAGCAAAAACAAAAGAGCAGCAAAAGATATTCCATTTATAACTTGAAGAATAGCTCCGTTTAACATTTTGACGTTCTCCAAATAACAAGGCGTTAAATGGAAAAATATTAGCGCTTGTACTCACCCATCTTAAGGAACTCCTCAGGTGACCAGGTCCAGAACTGCGAGACGGCAGGATACGTTTTAATAGGGACGTTGGTCAACACATCTCCCAATACGGGGTGCTTTATTTTTTGAACCTTGGAAATATAAACATTCTGTATAGGGTTGTCGTAGGCATCAAGAGATAACGGTCCGCGTGGTGCCTTGATCTTCGCTGAACGCATCGCTTTTAGAAAGGCCGCACGATCTTCCACTTTGCCATTGATTGCATCGATGGCAGTTTTAGTCCATAAACCAGCGGTGTAAGCCGACTCGGAAAACCAAGATGGCAACCGCTTATTCTTTGTGGCGAATGCCGTGGTGAATGCCTTGTTCTCAGGAGTATCTATACCAGGAGCGTAATGAAGAGCATTACCGATAAGACCAATTGCTCGATCATCTAATTGAGGCAATACATCCTGTTGCATCCAATAAGAACCATAGATTTTCTGTTTCTTATCCATCCCAAAGTTAAACCAGGACTCGAATAAGCGGACACGATCTACGCCGACTACCATAACAGATACCCCATCAGAGTCAGCCGGAATTGCCGCAATTGTTGGACCATAATCCTTTGTTCCAATTGGATTCCAAAGGATTTTGGCCACCTTACCACCAAGTGCAGTGAAAGTGCGAACGGCACCAAGAGTCACTTCGTGCCCAAAGGTATAGTCTTGTCCAATGAAGGTCACATTGCGTAAACCTAGTTCCTTGTACATATACTCACCCCAAGGATGACCGATCTGACTAGCTGAAACAGCTGTACGAATGACAGTCGGGGTTCGGTCCCATTTGGTAACCGTATCAGCTCCAGCTGTATCCATAATCACCGGCACACCCGTTTCCTTGCTAACTTGAGCTACCGCTGGACCCTCGTGTCCGCAAAGCGGTCCAACGATAAAGTGAACCTTTTCTTGGTGAACCAATCTTCGGGCTTGAGTCAGAGCTTGATCGGGGTTGCACGTCGTGTCTGCAATCACGATCTCAATCTTGCGGCCGCCAGCAGTATATTTGGCTTGCTCCCAGAAGAGGTTAAAACCATCCACCAAATCTTTACCTGGCCCCGAGAGTCCACCAGTAAGAGGAGCTAATACTCCAATTTTTATCGGTCCACTCTGTGCTTGCGCATTGTTAATTGTGGCGATAAAACCAAAAGATGTAACTAAAACAAGTACCCACCTTTGGAATGCATTAGGTATCAAAGACATTGTTAATACTCCTGTTGGATAAATTTTTAGCCCATCTTTTTCGAAATACACCTACTAACACTTTCAACCTTTTGAAACTTCTAATTCAAGAAGAAAAATCTTCGAAAATGTCAGTTGTGTAATGATGATCTTTTTAATTCCCGCAAATCAGAGTAAAAACCCTTACTGTTTGAAAGGACGCTTTCAAGTCATAGTGCATAAAAAGTCGTTGAATTTCCCGCGGGCTATTACTCCAACCCACTACATTGCTATGGGATTGGATGTGGACCTAGACGACGCGGCTAAGCAAGCACTTCGCAACATGATCAAGTGGCTGACAGAAATTAAACCGTGGACCGCTGAAGAAGCGTATGTATTCTGCAGCCTAGCTTGCGACCTTCATGTCACGCAGTTGGTCGACGGAAACAAGGGCATACATGCCATGGTAAGCAGAAGCATTCTCGGCCTTTGAAAAAAAATAAACCTGCTTAGTTGCTGATTTGGCTTAGGGCAGCCCAAACGCGATTAGAAGTAAAAGGCATATCAAGAGTTTTAACGCCTCGATAAGACAGCGCGTGCAAGATAGCATTGATCGCTGAGGGCATAGACCCAGCTACGCCAGACTCGCCTGCACCTTTGACCCCTAATGGATTATTCAGACATGGCACCTCATGATGACCAAGCGTGATGGGCGGCAGCATATCTGCGCGTGGTATGGGGTAATCCATAAAAGATGCATTTATCAATTGGCCTTGTGCGTCATAGTGAAGCCGTTCGCCCAATACCTGACCTAGGCCTTGCGCAATACCACCCAGTACCTGGCCTTCTACAACCTTGGGGTTGAGCATGACACCTACATCGTCAACGGCCGTGTGCCTGACTACCGAAACCGCGCCTGTCTCGGGATCAATCTCCACCTCACAGACGTGACATCCGTTAGGAAAACTCATGGTGGGAGAGACAAATTTTGCAATGTTATTGAGAGATTCAGGAATTTCAGAGGGTCGATCGTTCCATTGCAAAAGTCGAGCAGGTAAGTCTAGTAATCCAATGTGTTTATCGGTGCCTTTGACTCGAAAGCTACCGTTTTTAAATTCGATATCAAATTCGGCCGCCTCTAGAAGGTGAGAGGCAATCAACTTGCCGCGGCGAATGGCTTCGTCACATGCAAGCGCTGAAGCG
>Ga0214919_10012064_pt1 | contig 10686 bp, 26 predicted proteins | sample LL1503_MetaG_FD_177994 | JGI IMG/M metagenome (GOLD analysis project Ga0214919, IMG submission 177994) | Freshwater microbial communities from Lake Lanier, Atlanta, Georgia, United States - LL-1503 | ecosystem: Environmental > Aquatic > Freshwater > Lake | place: USA: Georgia | collected... | reverse complement strand
ATTATAATGTATTGTGTTACATATAAATGGAAGAAAAAACAACCCCCACTCTTTCGAGTGAGGGTTGCATATCTACAATCAATATGAAAAAAGAAACAAAATACAATAAACTAGGCGGTAACAAGTCCCTTGCGGGATGCCCACGAATGAATACCTGCGATCTGTGCAAGTGTCATCCTCCAATAGATTGCAATCTGTTTATTTGAGAACCCTTTATTACGAAGGGTTGCGTATTGCTCTGCTGTCTTTGGTGTCTTATTCTTCATTAGGTAATAATAGTAGCATTGATTTAAAAATATGTCAACAATAAAAACAATACGACCCAAGATATTTTTAGTATCTTGGGTCGATTGCCTATGTTTACTACCAAATTTTCTATCTTATTCTATTTGTCTTTTAATATAAATGCGTGTATCTGTGGGTGTGGGTGAGTGTGTGTATAACGCTTGTGGTGTAAAAACACGTTTTAATACGACACCATGTTACATTACAACACATCCTCCGATTCATCATCATCCTCGGATTCTATTAGATGCCATCCCAATTCCTTGAGTGCCTCATCCTTTGCTTGCTCTAATGTCTCTGCTTCCACCATGAAAGGTTCCTCCGTATCCAAAGTGCAATATACCATATATGTTTTCATTTGGAACTAACTCTCCCACCCCTAACAAAAACTACAATAATAAAAGCATATAACCAATTCATCCATGTGTATTCAATATGTAATCCGAATAACCCATTGATACTCCATATCATAATGAAAGGTGTAATCAAAAGTAAACCAATAGCACATAGTATCAGTCCCACACCTGTGAATATCATTCCAAAATTATTCATAATTTATTCCAAATGAATTTAGTTTCTCCTGTTCCGTTATCTATCACCAACCAATGTGCATACCCATTCTCAACTGCTTCTCGTTTCATGGGGTCTATTATAAATAAACTCATGGTTACTAATGATACGATAACTCCTACAAAAAATCCAAATAGAATTAACACAACAAACTCTGTGGTGTCTTTCATACAACCTCCTTGGATATAATATCGTTTAAAAACCAATTAAATTGAACCATATTCACCAAATCTTGCTCCACCCGAATGAAATGATTCAAGGCATCTTCCAATTTAATATGCTTACTCCTATAAGAAAACACAACGTCTTGCACATATTCGCTCGGTAGTTCTTGTATAGGACAAGAATTAAGAAGAAACATCTTTGCTTGCTCCACCGCAATTATCATTCTTGATTGTTCGGTTGTCATAGTGGTATTCCAAATATAATAATCTTGTAGTCAAAACAAATTAGTGCTACTGCCTTAACTATTGTTAGTGTTAATCCAAGTAGATTAACCGCAACAAAGAACCATAGGGCATATAACCACATCATAATAACCTCGGTTGGTATATCAATATCTTTTAGTTTCATATCAAGAATATAAGTCAAAATCTTCAGCCACACTCTCTGGAACAATTCTATATGATCCAGAATCCTCCCCAAACTCATTTAAAAGTTCATACAATTCCTTTAAAGCAGACTTCTCATCCGTAAAACAATCTATTTTATATGAAACTCCATCATCCTCACTATATTTCAAGTCCCCCCACCCAAATGCCGCTTTCGTTTGTATCTTATACATATTACTTATTCCATTCTAAATTGTCAAATTGATACCCAATCGCTTTGAGGAAACATTCCAAATTCTCCACTATCTCATCCATACCAATATCGGGATGAATTGTAAATTCTATATTAGAACTTCCTTGTCTGCACAATAGTTTAATGTATTCTTCTTCCATTTTGTTTTCTTTCTAGTTGGTTTGTTTAACTGATCCTATAATACCCAAGATATATCTCATCCAAACAATCATGAGTATCAAAATTAACTCCATTCAACATACACGTCATGTGTCCATCCGTCAAGACTAAATACTTCCCTCGACGAAGATTTTTTACAATGCCTGTCTTGGGTTTAAATTTCAATTCAAAATAATCTGCCAGCTTTGAAATGATATGGGGATATACACCACCAGTAGCAGAAGACTTTCCCTTGATCTTCTTATTACTACTATATTCTATTTGAGATATTTTATTCACCAACTCGTATAATTCTAAATAGGATTTCCCCAATCCAGTAGCAAATGATCGTGTAACACAATCTCCCACTACTCCAGAATAATATAAACTTCTTCCCCCATCTGTATAGCAAAATTTCATAGACCCACACATTATTCATAATCCCCCCAAGTGTCAAATTCTTTTTTATTCTTTTTTTTGGTATTCCCAATGTAACACAATATAGGGTGTTACATGAGAATTGTATTAGAATTGTATCACAATGTATTATAATGTATCACAATTCTATTGTAATATAATCGTAATTTACTTGGCACAGCCCATGTAACACAATCCATTACAATATATCACAATATATTACAATGTATTAGAATATATTACAATACAATCGCTTGTATTACAATATATTACGATATATTACAATACCATTTGTTCGTTTTTAAAAAAATATATTACAATTTTTTGTAATTTTTTGTAATACAAACTAGGTGTAATAAAGTAAAATGTATTAAAATGTATTAAAATGTATTAAAATGTATGGCGAATGTATGGCGAATGTATGGTGAATGTCATACGATTATATTAAAGTGTTTGATTGAATTGTAATGTAACACAATACAAGCAGAAGAAAGACCTTGTAATTCGATACAAGGTCTTCTAATACTATCAGAGGAATTTCAATACTTGACCTACTCGTAACTTACTTGAATCTGTAATGTGATTAAGTTGTAATAATTTCTTTGTATTGAGGTGATACTTCTTTGAGATGGAATAAATGGTATCTCCTTTCTTTACTTTATATGTTTGAGAATATTTAGAATTTACTTTGTTTTTTACTGGTAATACTTCTTTCTTTACCTCTGGTGATTTCTTTTCTTCTATTGGTTTTGGATATGTTGCTATTTTACCATCTGGTGTAATTTCTTTTCTATTTGGAATTGGAGTTGGGGTTGGTTCTGGTATTCCTGTATATTGTGCTTCTGGTGATTTGAGGAATGCTTTATCCTCCGCATGAGCTTTTGGTAATGATGCGTAGATAATTCCCCCTATGGCAAGAGCATGGATACCAAGAACAATACCGAATGATTGTTTGAATGATATTGATTTGGGTTCTTCTGATTCTTCTATTGTATTCATTTGTGTGTGGATGTGTGTTGTAATGCGACACTATGTTGCATTGTAACACGATGTTGTATTATTATGGTATGAATGACTGATGAAGTCCAGAGTATGTCCCGAATCTCCTAGTGCTTTGATTGCTCGACCCAATGCGATTTGGTTTCCTTTCTTTCTATCATAGTGGTCTTCCATAGAACAGATTGATTCTCCTGCTCTGGTGATTTTTTTATCGGGTGTTGTGATTTCAATATATGTTTCCCCACCTTTGGGTGAGAGTTCTTCATATAGTCCATCAATTTTATTGAACTTATTGTATTTCCTTTTTTGCAGGACTCTTACTTTGTATCCTGCGTATCGTAGTTGTTTAATGGTTGTCATTTTGTTTTAATTAGAATTGGGTGGTTGAGTATGTCTTCTGCTTGTCTTTTGATTTCTTGTCTTTCTTGATATTTTTCAAATGATTTACATCCAAGGAATGTGAAAACTATTGTGATTAGAATAATATAGAAATTTATTCCTGCTTTATATGGATTGAATTTAAGATTCATTGTATGCGGCTCTCATTTTTCTTAACATTTTTCTTCCTAATTCTTCCCCCAAATCACTTATGCTTGCCTGTTTCGGGAGAACTTTCTTATAGATTGTCTTGTAACGTATCACCTCTACTGGTATTTCCCTGTAAATGACTTGCGGTTCTTCGTATTGACTCTCACAAGGCATGGGTTCTGTTGTTGTTCCTGCCACATACACATTACTATAATAGTTGATGTTGGTCTTGGTCTTACTTCCTGTTGTGCATCCCCCAAGGGTTAAACATAATAGGATTGGGATATACTTTTTCATTTGGTTTTCTTGATTTCTTTTTTTGGATATACGGAACTCCGAAACTTGGGTTCTCCCTCGTTCTTTATATTCCGTATGAGTTGGATGTATACCTCTGGAGGGAGGCATGATGCTTGGTTATGTTCTGTTGCTATTGAGTATTTCATAGTTACCAATCTATTTCTGCATAGACCAGTTTTCCTTCTTTGGCAAGTCCTCTATACTTTTCTTTGATTTCTGGCGTGTTCTTATAAGTCTCTTGAACTTCCCATACCTCATCGAAGTTTTCTCCTGTTAGTGGGCCAATTTTGAAATCGTCGCAACTATTGTCATAGTCAGAGAAGTAGTCCTCTAGTTCCAATCGTAATTGGCGAGCAGTTTCGTTTAGAGTCTTGCCTTCTGGCACTCTCTCTATTCTTATTTCGAGCATTCCCATATTATTATTTCTATTTGATTATTTCGTTGAAGTCTTCGTCTTCCTCGTCTTCAATTTCTTCTCCCCGATCATTTAATCCCAATTCTTCCTTGAGACTATCGGGAACATTTTCGAGATCGTCGTATTCTTTATCAGAATATGTTCCATCTGGATGGGCAATGAACTCTCCACAGAATCCCATACCTTCTTCCAGATATGTCAATCGCAAAGATTCACCGATTAGTTCCGATAGTTTTTGTATGATGGGACAAGCAGGACTCCATGCCGTGTTAAAATAAATTCCCCCTGTATCTTGGACGAACCCATCCATACATCCCCACTTCGTTCCCCAATTCTCTCTATTCCATTCGTTCGTATATTCCTCGCTATCATTCTTGGGAACGATCTTGGCGAAATCCAGATTGGTTTCACCATCGGGATCACCAGTCTGGATTAGGTATTTTTCGATGTATGGGAGAATATCTTCCCCATTGAGCATGGTTACATTGTTTGAGCAGTAGTTTGGCATTGTATTATTTGGTTGGTTTGTTCTTGATTGAACGCATGGAGTATCTCAAAAATAATCCATGTTGTCAATACTTTTTTTATGTTGCTTTGTCGCAATAAACACAACCCCAACTTTTGTAATTGTGATGTTTGTGTTTGTGATACATCTTGGTGTATTTGTATGGTGATGCACATCCGACTATGAACAGAATAGGAATTAGTAATAGTATTTTCATTTCGTTTAGATTTTGTTCAGTAGTTCAAATGTGACTTGAACTATCGGTCATATAATGGTTTTTTTCCAGTAATTCCCATACTGCATCAATACATTCGCCATCTGTTATTAACTCTCCATCCTTCTCAATGATCCGAATGATTTCTTGAATGATTTCCTTGTCGTTCATATTATTCTAATTCTTTTGTTGTTAGGATTGTGATTTGAATCGCATCTGTATCATCTTCCGCATCAGTATCCATGAGGAACATGGACGATCCCTCTATTACTACTTCTTGGTTGTCTCCTTCCGCAAAGTGAAGAGAGTATTCCTGTCCGTCTTCGTCGCTCCATGTGATATAGAGGAACTCGTTCTCATCAGAGAACTCCAATTCTGCTAGTGTAGGATAGACCAGAACATTGTCATCAATGATGACTGCACTTGCATCTTCTAGGATTTTGTGGGCATCTTGTAGTGGTATTGATTTCATTTGGTTTTTTATTTGGTTGGTTACTCATCAACCACGAAACGGATATTATTGATTTTTTTTATTATGTCAAATATATTTTTTGCGTGTTACAAACAATCACATTACATTTTTTTACTATTTGTTATAATGTTCTGTATTGAAAACGTCAGTTGAAAATTTTCTATATTCAGACCACATTATACATTTTGATGTTGTTCCATATCTATGTTGCGCCTCCATTATTTTATCTATGTTATCGGGTATTTTATCAATCATTTTCCAAGAATCATATATGTTATTCATTGATATTGGAATTAGTTGAGCCATAGGAGTATCCTTTTTAATATATTCAAATCCATTTTTAACAAACCACCAAAAGGAAAGAGTTAGTTCTGGTGATAGAATTGGATTCCATAAAACACTTGTTGCCATAAATCTATTGTCATCCGAATAAGGAATAGGTATAACCATGAATGCTACATCTTTTGGAGTAGTAACCACCCAAGGAAATTGTTTTTTAATTATATTTGGATTCGCACCATGAGGTGATGTATATTTTCCTAGTAAATTTTTTGAGAAAAATGATACCTTGGGATGTATATTTTCCGTATATGACATTCCATCATCTAAATGTATTTTAATTTCATCATCATATCCATTCGTTTCAATCGCAAATTCAACATCATTCTTTACGATGAATCCTGTTTTAAATAAGTCATTTATAGCCAAACATCTATGTCCAGACGCAATTCCAGCCGCATTATTTTCTAATAGTTTTTCGTTGAAATCATGTTTAGCTTTTTTAACCCATTCTCGTTTTAAACTAGATGCCATAGTTATTGGATTTGTTTTATCTACAAAACCATGTTTTCCATAAAAAGTTATTTCTTTTTTATTGTTGAACCAGTAATGCGGACAAAGATATTTTAATAGTTTTGATTTCATTTGGTTTTTATTATATTTCTTTTGTTGTTAGAGTTGAATCGAGGATAGTTTGCATTTGCGTTTCGAGATAATGGGAAACATTATCACGCCCAATGGAGTTTGGGTCATAAGCATAACACTCATTATCGCGGATTAAGCCGATTGCTTCTGATAGTAATTTTGCCAGTTTGAGTATCTTTTCTTTATCGTTCATATTATTCTAATTCTTTCGTTATGCTTTTAATACCATATACACTTCCCCATCGTCAAGTAAAAATCTTGCCTTGGTTGGATGCTGATCTCCATCTTTAACCTTATGTGTATGTGCTATCGAAATATATTCTTTCTCATAAGGTTCATACACCTTTGCACTATCATCCAAATATCTGTCTGGAATGGATTGCAAGTCTTTTAGTAATTCTCGGTATGTCATATTAAGATTCTAGGTCAATGTAAATGTTTTTGTTTGAAAGGTAATTCAATGTATCAATGACTGCTTCTCTATGTTCTGCAATGTTATGTTCCATCTCATCCTCACTATCCAATATGTCTTCCATCTCATCCATGAATCTATCCGCATGGACTAGGGTAAGGTTCGCATCTCCCCAAGTGAATGTGGAACCATTACTCAATGCGTCGAAGAACCAATGCTCCCAATCTTCTGGAATGATTTGACTCATTGCAACGTGTTTTACTTCTTCTACCAGTAGGTCTTTTTTCATATTATTGTTATTCTATTTGTATTTTGTTGTATTATATGATCCACCATTGGGGAACATTACCTAATTTCCATTTGGAAATATCTTTCTTATCTTTGAGATAGTATGTTCTGTATGCTGTAACAGCATCGGGGTTTTTATAATCATCGGGCATAGCTTGAGCAAATGGTGTTCTATCTCCCTCTGGTATTAGATTGGCATGATTCCTGCATACCTCAAAAATGGAATAGGATTTATGCTGTTTTCCATATCGTCTGGTATATTCTTGGAATAGTTCTTCAGTTGTTTCACATAACCATTTGAAGTTCTCTCTAGTATCTCTTGCCCAAATCGTGCAAGGATGATTCAAATGAGTTGTTTTATATGTTCCCAATACGGATTCATTTGAATGGATATTGATTGCTGTTGATAGAAGTTGGCAATGCTCAAGGATCATTTTAACACAATGTTTGTCATTGTGATATTGTGCGGCTTTTGCAGGGTCTTGGTCAAGGACGAATATATTCATGGTTGGTTGGTTGGTTACTTAACGATGTTTATATTATAGAAAAATCATCGGAGGTCAATGTTTTTTTTATTTATTTTTGTGTCATTTTTATGAGTGTATCTAAAAGTATTGGAATGTAAATGAACACACCAATCACTATTAGTGGTGTAATGTAATTCATTGTAATGTGTCTCATTAGAATGAGATCACTTGGTATTGCTTTCCATACTGATCGGTGCAAAGAGAGTTCATGGCATCATTATCCAATCCTTGAATGTCGTAGTCATGCACGATAACTTCCACCTCATTACATCTCTCTTTAATCACATCTTCTATACACCCACCAAGGATGTTGATGGTAATTGTAGGAGTCCTCTTGGTTGAGATTTCCGATTGGATCATAATGGGTTGTTTTTTATTTGAATTGATTTCTTTTTTGCGTTTTGTAGTTGTCTTGGTTTTCATCGGTCGAACCTTTCATTATCTCGGAGTTCCCTGTCCTCTTCTCGTTGCTTTGATTTTGCCCAATGCGTGTTTGCTTCCCAATCATGCTCATCTTCAAAGTCTCCATGATCTCGCATTCTATCCAATCGTTCTTCGTATGTCATGTATTTGTTCATAAGTTTTATTCTATTTTATTTTTAGTAAGTCTTCTATTATATCTTCGTATGCTAGGATAATTCCTTCTACAATATCATTGTTGATTTTTTGATTGAGTCTTTTCTTTTCATTTAGTTTTTCTTTATATTTTCTAATTAGATTTTCTAATTTACTTTGTAGTGTATTGTCATTCATTGTGTGCGTAACTTTTCCAAATCTCCAGATCAAATTCTGCTGGTGTTTTCTCATGCTTCCATGCTTCGGTCAAGAATAATTTTTCGATCTTTCCGTATAAGTCTTTGCGAGGTGTTACCTTGGGAACATCATATCCTTGGCTATACATCCACTTGAGGATATGAGTATCTAAAACTGCTATCTGTTGATCGGGTCGAGAATGTAACACAAAGAATCGAGAGGTCTTTGATCCAATACCAGAAACGGATTCTAATTCTTCTATGGATACTTCTTTCAATCTGTTTTTAAACTGAAGGATGCCTTTGAATGCTTGTTCAAGTCTGGTGTATTGTCCAAGTTTATGAGCAGTCATACAATTTTTTATTGGCGTTTTAGATATTCCATTTGATTCTAATTTTACCAAATGTTCCAACCATTCAAACGGAGTCATTCCCCCAATAGCACAAGCAGTAAAAAGAAACGAATCCAATTTCTTTGCAGTCTGTTTTGCGTTCTTTCCTGCAACCATAATACAGAACAATAGAAACTCTTCAAGTTCTGATTCGGTGCGGTTGTAATTGGTGATTGTGGTTGGGTCGATCATGTTTTGAATCTAGTTTATGATTTCTAAAGGGTCAACAATTATTTTTGTAATTTTTTGTGGGGTATTACAATATGTTCGTCTGTATTACAAACGATTTTATTGTGAGTTCTTTTCTTAACGAACTTGAGATATTTCATTATCTCGTTGTGATTTGGTTTTTGTTTTTTGGGCATATTCTTTCGCTCGAAATGATCGTGATGGTAAATTCGTTATTCCGTATGCTTTACACCATTTCCTAACAGCATTGTCGGAAACTCCAAATATTTTACCCAATTCAGTAATAGGGTTTTCCCAAATGAGTTTTTTTAATTCATTTTTTGAAGGTCTGTTTTTAACCTTTCGCATATCCAAACGAGCGCAAGACTCACATTTTTTTGCTTTATTCGTTATCGTATTTCCACATGAACAGAAATACTTCTTCTTTTCTCTTGGAACATAATTGAAATAATCAAATTCAATTTTTTTTTCACTATTTTTGATCTGTTCCATAAATTCTGACAATTTTTCCATATTGAAACAACCTGTATGATGAATTTGATATGTAATCCAACCATGTTCTTCTAAAAGAGATTCTCTATTTTTGTAATATGGTTTTAATTCTCCGTTTGATTCATAGTGTTGATTACCATTCACTTCTATCCCAATTTTTTTATCTGGAAATGCAATGTCAATTCTAAAAAATCTACCTATATGAACAAGAGGCATAAATTCTTCTATAAAATCTATTTTTTGTTCTCTTAGAAAGGATTTAAATTTTTCACATGGTATTGATGAATGGACAAATGATTTATTTTGCCAAGGGTGTTTGTCTGGATTTTCAGTCAACCATTTTTTTCTTGCTTCTGATATTTTCTTTTTAGTTTCTTCCGTATGTTTGTATTGATTATTGATTCTTTTTAATTTAGCTGATTCTGATAAATTTCTACTTTTCAAAAAACCTTGACTTATTTTATTGAAAATGCTCGCGGGTGAGATATTTTGTATTTTACTAACTTCTCTCCAACTCAATCCAGAATCATAAGATTTTTGAATATCATTGAAATTCCAATTTAAATTATTTTTTTCTTTTTCTAAAAATCTATCACTTGAATAAAAATTCTTTTCGCCAATTTGGAAGTTTTTACTTTTTAAATTATATTTTTTCATCCAATATCTTATATTGGTTTGTGAGCAATTCATTTGTTCTGATATTTCTCTTTGAGTCATACCAGAATCTACCAGTTCGATTAGTTTAAGTTTATCCATATAATTATTTAGTCTATTGAAGAAATTTCTCAACCATTATTTCATACAATAACGGAAAATTAAAATAATGTCCCTGCCAGAACTTGAATCTGGTCGAAGGCTTTAGAAGAGCCTTATGCTATCCGATTACATCACAGGGACTTGATTATTAACAATTTAAGTGGGGGAGGTCGGGATCGAACCGACACTCAATCAGTTTATGTTTGTGTATGTTACCATACTCCATGGACTATATCTTCAACTCATTTAAGAGTTGCTGGACGCTTAATCTTGTTATTAAGAGGACTATACCTCTCAAGTAGTCTCTGCA
>Ga0214919_10012063_pt1 | contig 10688 bp, 6 predicted proteins | sample LL1503_MetaG_FD_177994 | JGI IMG/M metagenome (GOLD analysis project Ga0214919, IMG submission 177994) | Freshwater microbial communities from Lake Lanier, Atlanta, Georgia, United States - LL-1503 | ecosystem: Environmental > Aquatic > Freshwater > Lake | place: USA: Georgia | collected 2015-03-15 | reverse complement strand
ATCTGTGTATAAATCTCTAATCTTCGCTTTGTCCATCTTGCAAAAGTAGTCTATCATATAGATCTGAAAAATAGCGGCTGCGTAACATCAGTGAATAATTGTTTTTTAGTGGCCATGAAACGATCATGAGCCAGATTAATCATTCAATTTTTTAAGCAATTGCAATTCATGATGGGTTCATATGTTATAACTTGTTTTTATTGGCCATGAGGCTATCATGGGCCAGGTTAATCATTCAGCACTTGTGAGCTCCACTCACGACAGTTTCATCTTTCTTATTTTAGGCCTTTGGGTGGGCTTGTTTATACACTAATTTTAATCGTTCGACGGAATTATGGGTATACACTTGGGTGGCTGCAAGACTAGCATGTCCTAACAACTCTTTTATAGCATTCATATCTGCACCACGGTTTAGCAAGGCAGTGGCAAAGGAATGTCTCAACGTATGTGGGCCCTTTTTCTCATTTGTAGACACAAGAGAAAGATATGCTTTGACCACACGATATATAAATTTAGGGTATACCAATTGACCCTTATTGGTAACGATAAGAACCGACGACTTATTATCAAACTGTTGCTGTTTTTTCACTATCACATATTGGCTAATAAGATTCATCAAAGAAAAATTAACAGGGATAACCCGTTCTTTATTGCGCTTACCTAAAACTTTGATAGATTTTTCATATACATCGATATCCATTTCCCTTAGGCTTATCAATTCCGATAATCGTATTCCTGTTCCGTATAGTAGTTCGATAATTAAACGGCTACGTATTCCATCAAAGTCATCATTAAATATATTGTCACCATCTAGGAGCATGTCTATTTTTTCCTCTTCCACAAAAACAGGCAAGCGTTTCGGGATTTTGGGCACTTTAACTTGCATCAAAGGATTTTGCAAAACCAGTTGTTCCCTAAGCAAAAATTTATAAAATGAACGTAAACAGGATATTTTTCGATTAATTGTTTTTGCTTCTACGCCTTTTTCTAGGAGATCAATCATCCATGATCGCACATGGGTGTGACTTATTGCTTGAATATCCAACTCCACTCTTGCAAGGAACTCTAAAAACTGGGAAATATCTTTTTCGTAGGCTGTAACAGTGTGGACTGAGAATTTTTTTTCGAATTGAATATACTTGATGAATCGCTTTATGAACATAAAACTAATGAACTATATTCTGAAGAGGGGTGATGAAAAAACAGTGTAAAACAAAAAAACTATTTGTACTTATCACATCAAGTGAATGTACAAATAGTTTTTTAATGTATGATGTATACCCTGGAATTAAATCAGTTCTTGATTAAATCCTTGCTTATAAATTGCTTTTTTTACTTGCATTCTACGGGTTACGGACTTCTTTTCGTAGGCCTGACGGCTACGTAGTTCTCTTAGGACACCTGTTTTTTCAAATTTTTTTTTGAAACGTTTTAGTGCTTTATCTAAAGATTCTCCATCTTTTAGAATAATATCGATCATGGCTAAATATACCTCCTCTCAGTAGGAAAGCAAAGTTAAGCAAAAAAGCGATAATCAGAAATATAGAATTACAAGGCAGGTCTTACCGCAGCCTCTCAAGACAAAAGTGTTTGTACTCCAAAAGACCAATCTACTCCTATCCCTCCTGGAAGTACGGCAGCATTATTAATAAGGCTGTTTACATTATAGTCTTTGCTATTCCAACTGATATATTCTAGTTTATTAAAATCATTGAGAAAGTGACCTGATACAGTGACTGAGTCTCTATTATTATTGCCTATAATAATCAAATTATAGCCTTTTTTGTTCAAAGTATACTGGTCTAGCGAAGCCGTGAAGGAGACTCTATCTGCATCACCACCGCGGTCCTCAATATGATCATGACCATCGCCCACTGCAAACTGATAGGTATCGTTGCCTTTTCCGCCACGAAGTCGATCGTTGCCTCCTCTACCTTGAATAAGATTATCCCCATTCATTCCATCTAGTAAATTATCCTCATCATCGCCAAACAAATGATCATTACCTTGTGTTCCTACTACGCCCTCGATATGTTTCAGTTTATCTTTTACATGAGTTGTTGTACCATCTGCTTTTTTGAAATGTTTTTCGGCATATGCATTCAATAAATCGACTATGACGTGTCTATCTGGCAAAAGTTTGCTGTAATTGATCATATCCAAACCATTACCGCCATCAAAATCATCTTGTCCATGATCATCCATTTGCTGAAAAAGGTCATCTCCATCTCCTCCAAATATGATATCATTTCCTACACCTGCATTGATTTCATCATCACCAGAGCCCGCATAAACTAAATCATCACCTGCACCTACATCAATTAGGTCATTACCTCCGCGGGCATTGATTTGATCATTACCAGCATATGTTCTAATAACATTAGCCTCCTGACTGCCAAAGATCATGTCATTCAGGTCTGTCCCTTCCATATTTTCAATGTTACTGATTTGGTCATATATGACATGACTTGATTTGGGAAGCGTAAGCTTAGTACTATCATCGTCGTTGAAAACAGATCGTTTCTTAGAAAATTTGATCACTATTCCAGCTATTAAATCCGCCCGTATACCAACCGAATCGATATGCATGTTGTCATTATAATGAGGTTTACTATTCTTGAAATTGGTTTGCTCATAATAGCTAAGGGTATCTTGGCCTTGGCCTCCATCAATCTGGTCCTTCTCTTTTTCTAGGGTTTGAAAGATATAGTCGTTACCCTTTCCTGCATCAATAATATCATCACCCCTGCCTGCATCAATAGTATCATCCCCATCAAAAGTTTTTATGATATCATCGCCACCAAGTGCATGCACAATATTATTATTATCATCCATATTAATTGTATCCCAGCCTTCTGTAGCTACTATGTTTTCAATGTTTTTTACCGTGTCTTCTCCTGCGTGAATGTTTCTCATAGTGTCTACAACAGTACCCGCACTGTTTTGTGCTTTTATTTCTTGCCTAGAGAAAACGTTGTTGAGTATTTTTATAACCTTTTCGTCTTTCAGATTGACATATATACCATTATTCCCTCCTAAAATAGCAGGCTTAGTGACATTATAGTAAATGGTATCATTACCATCTCCACCACATATATAGTCGTTATCTCCTTTGGTAATATCTTGAAAAATAGCATCATCACCTCCTCTTGCTTTGATCGTATCACTTCCTTTTCCTCCACGAATGATATCATTACCAGTGCCTGTTATAATTGTATCATTACCCCCTCCACCATCAAAATCAATAGTCCAAGACGCATTTTCGGCGCTCATTTGATCATTCCCTTGTCCCCCAATAATTTTTTCAATGTTTGTTAATGCATCTATTATATCCTCGTTGACTACATGCTCTGTTATGGCTCGATATTCAACGGTGGTTGTTTTTTTTCCAAAATTGATTGTCTGGGTAGAAATACTTTCCTTAAAAACTTTTGCATCCTTAAGTTTTTTTTCAACCGTATAACTGCCTTCGGCATTAGCAATTACATGTATTGGCGCTTGGAAATTACTGTAGCTAACTGTATCATCACCTATTCCTCCATCCACAATTAATTTGCCACCCAATGGGGCGGTAGCCAAATCATTACCTGCACCCATATTTACCTCAATATCAATTTTTTTCAGGGTGCCATCCCGCAGCTGGATACGTTGTACCAGATTAGAAAAACTAAACTTAGTATTGGCTGTTCCCTTATCGTTAATTTGCCAATTGGTGGGGCTCACACTCAGTTTTTGTTTCTGATCGTAGTGACCCGCTTTCTCAAACGCATCAGTCAGTGCTTGATTGGTACCAGATGCACTTGGCCCTGATGCAGACCAAACCAGATTCTGCCATAGTTTTTCCCAAAAGGTATATTTTTTTGCTCCATCGTTGGTTATTATTTTTGTCTCTTTTCCTGGAACCAGAATGGGTGAAGTAAAAATTAGAGCTTGGGTAACATCATTTTTATTCAACTCAATAGATCCTGTCCCTGCATTAAGCTCCATGCTTTTTTCTTCGAGTGACAGACCATCTTTAAAGGCATCGGCATAAATCTTTCCGCTTTGTATGTCTCCTGTTCTTCCTACAATGGTGGCTAACTCACGTATCTGATCATTGCTTAATCGTTGTGTAATAGCAATAACCTGATCAAGACCCCATCTTCCTTGTATATGATGGGCTACTGTTGCTATTTCATCGAGGCGCTCCATATAATGAGCATCTAGGGCATTAGAAAAATAATTTTTGCCAGGATTTAGTGCTTCCCATTGCAAAATTTTATCCAGTTGAGCTTTAGCAATCTGATCTAATATGGGCTGTTCTACCAAATCGATTATGGCTGAGGCTACCATTGCTACAGCATCTATAGCCAATGCGGCTGGCAAACCAATACCACTGGCCTTAAGTGCAACTGAGGTGGAAAGATGGACCGCGGTGATGGATGTTCGTAAAGTTAGGAGTGCTGCATCCAATTTTACTTTGTCTTTATACACATCGCGTAGTAAGCCGTAGCCATTGTAGCCGTGTTCTTTAAATTTTTTATCCAGTTCATCATTTTTATCGGCATACTCGCTCTGCATATGAATAGAATATATATCCAGTGGCATGGTAGCGAATTCGCATAGAGCAGAAATAATAAGTGCATTGCGTAAGCTTGGCGTAACCGCTTTTTTTCCTGCTGCTACTTTGTCCATAATCATTTTCATGGCAATGGCATTCGTAACGCTGCCAGCGGCACCTACTCCAGCCTGAATACTGCCAAGCGCTCTGAGGACTAAAGGGCTATCCTTATCAAGGAGGGAACGTAATGAAACTGCATTTTTTGCAACACCTTCGATTAAACTAAAACCTATAGCTAATGTTCCCCAATGCTTAAATCCCAATGTGTATTTTTTCATACTAGGAAGATTTCGCCATCCATCTAATATGTCTGTTACATCGCCACCCAAGTCGGACAAACGGGTAGTTAGTGCAAAACCCCCATTAAATGAATGAACTTTCCCTTCTGCCTTTATAAGTGTATGAACTGCATTTATATTCAGAAGAACCGAGAGGCCGAGATGGAGTTGCCCCATTCTCGCAAATGCTTTTTCAAGCTTAGGATGGCCTTCTAAGTAGGTACTTCCATAGCGTGTGTTAATTTCTGCACCATCTTCTAACATCTCTGCTATGCCTACTAGTTTGCATGCTTGAACAATGCCTAGAAATAGATTTGGATTTTCCTGATATTGCCCCCAATTGGATGTAATATGTGGACTCTGGGCAATGCTTTCTAATTTTCCATTATCGCCTATATGTAGTTTTCTTAAACTTTCCAGCTTCCCGTCTTTTCCTATGGATAATTTTGCTAAATCACGAAACTGGGAACGCTGTATGTCTGATAGTTCTACATCTGGGAAAAGATCATTTATTAACTGTTCAGTGGCGTCCTGATATATTTTTTCACGTCTTACTTGCTCCGCTTCATATTTAGCATCCCACTTACTTGATTTAGATAGGTCACCATTGCCCTTGATGCAAGAGCTATCCATTTTTGCATTTGCCATTCGTTCGTTATTATTATAGGGCTATTAAATCCAGATATGAAATTATATCCAGCCATTGAACGTACAAATGTATTATTATTTAGACTAATTATAAATATTGGCGCATTTATATTTTTCAAAAAGATAATGGAATGATTTTTTGATAGCAGAGCAGACTTAATTAATGCATTAGCACTAATTTTTATCCATCAATCCGAAGAAAAATGCGATGACTGAGAAGGTACCATTGTGAATACTACAAAGTAGTCCAGAAACAAAAAAAGAACTAGTAAATCAGGGCTAACGCATGAAAAAGATTTGAATTTGAAATAGTTGCGCTAGTTTGCTTTTACTTTATTTCTGTGTTTTTTTTGTAAAAAATACCAGATGAACATAGCAAGCACTTTTAGTAGCATTACAAATCCACGAGATACCCGGAAAATATCCCATCTATTGACCGATATTATTGGCCTAACATTAATAGCGGTAATCGCATGCTGTGAAACATATAATGACATAGAAGAATTAGGCAAAGCCAAAGAGAATTGGTTAAGAAAGTATCTCCAACTACCGCATGGAATACCCTCCCATGATACAATAGAACGACTATTTGAGGCAATAAACCCAAAAGAGTTTAATATTTGTTTTAACACTTGGGTTAGAGAAACATTTGATCATACAAGCGATGATCTGTTGCATATTGATGGAAAATCAAACAGACGTAGCTTTGATACATTCACTGGCAAGAAAATGCTTCATAGCGTAAGTGTTTTTTCAGGCAAAAACAAACTTTCATTAGCACAATACAAGGTAGATGAAAAGAGCAATGAAATAACAGCCATTCAGCCATTGATAGAAACACTTGACATAGCGGGTCAAACAGTTACAATAGATGCAATGGGCTGTCAAAAAGATATAGCAAAGGCTATTGCTGAAAAACAAGCTTACTATGTCCTAGCGGTAAAGGATAACCAAAAAGCACTGCACCATGAAATACAAAATGCGTTTAAAAGCACCGCTTTTTTAGATACGGAAACAACTTTAGAGAAGGATCACGGCCGAATAGAAGAGCGCACCTCTACAACCATTACCGACTTACGTTTTGTGGATTAATCTATTAATTGGGCAGCATTATACTGCATAGTCCGCATCGTAAGTAAGCGAACCATTAGAAATAAAACAACTACTGAAACCAGGTATTTCATAAGCAACAAAAAGGACTCAGCAGCATTTTTTTTGTCCGCTATTCGCAGTCATTGGGGGATAGAAAATTCGCTTCATTGGGTATTGGATGTGATTTTCCATGAAGACTATTGTCGTAAACGAAAGGAAAATGCAGCGGAAAATTTTAACCTCATCACAAAAATGGCCCTCAACGTTATCAGAACTAATAAAAATGACTCTAAAAAAAGCTTACGAAGAGCAAGATTAAAGGCCGCATGGGATGATAATTACCTCGTATCAATCCTTAAATTTTGATCGGTAGCCCTAACTAGTAAATAAATACAGTCCTAATTTTCAGATCATAAGCTTAAATTTGGTTTTTCAACCCTTAGTCTTATTGCAATATCTCCCTTGCAATAACCAATTTCTGAATTTCGGAAGTGCCCTCGCCGATGGTACACAATTTTGCATCACGGTAGTATTTTTCAACAGGGAAATCTTTGGTATAGCCATAACCCCCAAATATTTGAACTGCTTCTGTAGCGGCTCGGACACAAACTTCGGATGCGAAGTATTTGGCCATGGCGGATTGTTTGGTAACAGAAAGTCCACGATTTTTCAAATCGGCGGCGTGCATAATCAGGAGCTCAGCAGCCTCAATTTCGGTTGCCATATCAGCAAGCTTGAAAGATATGCCTTGAAAGCTAGCGATGGGTTGGCCAAACTGTTGACGCTCTTTGGAATAGGCTACAGCAGCTTCGAAAGCGCCTTTGGCAATCCCCAAAGACAATGCTGCAATTGAAATACGTCCACCGTCTAAAACCTTCATTGCTTGCTTGAAGCCTTCGCCTTCCTTACCCAACAAGTTTTCTTTAGGTACTCTACAATTATCAAAAATCAACTCTGTTGTTTCTGAAGCGCGCATCCCCAATTTATTCTCTTTTTTGCCGTGGGTAAATCCAGGTGTTCCTTTTTCAATCACTAGTGCAGATATTCCTTTTGAGGAACCTTTCTCGCCAGTCCGTACCATAACCACGGCCACATTGCCTGATTTTCCGTGAGTGATCCAATTTTTAGATCCGTTTACCACATAATGATCTCCATCCAAAACGGCCGTGGTGTTCATCCTCATCGCGTCGGAACCGGTATTCGCTTCAGTTAAACCCCAAGCACCGATCCACTCGGCTGTTGCTAGTTTGGGTAACCATTTCAACTTTTGTTCTTCATTGCCAAAAGTCATGATATGGCCTGTGCAAAGCGAATTATGCGCTGCAACCGATAGACCAATAGATCCACATACCTTCGCTATTTCTACAATCACGTTCACATATTCAAAATATGAAAAACCCGATCCGCCATATTCTTCTGGGACTAAAACCCCCATTAATCCTAATTCGCCTAATTTCTTAAATGTTTCTACTGGGAAAATTTGTTGCTCATCCCATTCCATTACATGAGGACGAATATGTTTTTCGGCAAAATCACGCACCATGGCGGTAACCATTTGTTGATTATCTGAATCTGAAAAATTAATTCCAGCTTGGCCTTCTGAAAATGTAGTATGCATATGCTTTTTAATATGAGAACGAATATCTTAAAAGCACTCGGTATGCACAAATTTGTTTTTTGGTCGTACAGAGCGAAGATTCAAGTTAGCGATACATGTGTCTTAGAAATATTCTATTTTTACGACTTAACTGTTTTGATGTGATTCCAATTTTACACAAAGAAATTACAGGATTTTTCAGCTCATTAATAGCTCATATCACCATTGGCGTGTTTTTGATAACCACCAGCCTGTTTCTGTGGATTTTCCCCGACTCCAGTATTTTAGATTATGGCTATGCCAGTTTGGACAGTCTGTTCAATATAGCTCCATATACTTTTATGTTTTTGGTCCCAGCTATCACGATGCGTTCGATAGCTGAAGAAAGAAGGGAGGGCACGTTCGAATTACTAGCTACACGTCCTATCAGCGATTGGGAAATTATTTTGGGGAAATATTTTGCTTGCTTGCTGATCGTACTATTTGCTTTGATTCCAACACTGATCTATTATTTCACGGTATACCAACTCGGACTTACCAAGGGCAATGTGGATACTGGAGCTGTCATCGGATCCTATATTGGATTATTTTTACTGGGTGGGGTGTTTACGGCGATTGGCATTTTTGCATCCTCCATCGGTAAAAATCAAATTGTCGCTTTTATGATTGCCGTATTTTTATGCTTTTTCGCTTTTAGTGGGTTTGATTCTATCAGTCAGCTACTATCACTAAAAAATATAGCGGCTTACTTAACCATGTTAAGCATCAATGAGCATTATCAATCTGTTAGCAGAGGTGTTTTAGATACGCGTGATCTACTTTATTTTCTGAGTTTCATCACGTTATTTTTAGCAATTACCAAAACGATTATCGGGAGCAGAAAATGGTAAATCAACAAAAACACGAGCTCAGACATCTTACCCTCATTCTATTGGTATTGTTTGTGCTAAATTTCTTTTTTTCTTTTTTCTTTTTTCGGATTGATTTTACCAAAGAAAAACGGTATACCTTATCGCCTATAACACAAAAGATACTGCGCAATTTGAAAGGAGACATTCAGATTACAGTTTATTTAGATGGCGATTTACCTGCAGGATTTAGGCATCTAAGAAGTGCGGCGCGCGATCTATTAGTTGATTTTAAGGCGTATTCAAAAGGTAATTTTCAGGTCGATTTTGTAAACCCAGCATCTGGCGATAGTAAAACACAAGAAAATACATTTCAAGATTTGATTTCCAAAGGCATCGAGCCTACCAGTCTGAGTGTAAAAACGGAGGAAGGGCTGACCCAAAAAAATATTTTCCCAGAGGCTTTGCTAACCTATGAGGGAAAGCAAATGGCTATCAAACTTTTGCAAACGCGATCTGGTTCATCTCCAGAGGAAGTACTCAATAATTCGATCCAAAATTTAGAATATGCCTTTGCCAGTGGCCTTAAGAAAGTGAGCAGCGGAGGCAAACCCCGCATTGGTTTCACCGAGGGACACCATGAGTTAAATGATTTGCAATTAAACGATGCAATGAAGTCCTTGTCGGATGGTTATGAAGTCGGCCGAATCGATCTCAAAGTGATTCCCTTTTCGGGATTGGATAAGTTGAAATTACTCATCATACCCAAACCAGACAAGCCATTTACCGAAGTTGAAAAATATAAGATCGACTATTTTGTGATGCATGGAGGGCGCGTATTTTGGGCGTTGGATAATGTGAGTGCAGAACTCGATAGCCTTCGTGGTGGAGACACCCAATACACCTTTCCAAAGGATTTAAACCTAGATGATATCCTATTCAAATATGGCGTTCGGGTTAATTATGATTTGATAGCCGATATGAATTGTGCTCAAATCCCCATTCGAGTAGGTAGCATCGGTGGACAAGCCCAAATGCAATTAGTGCCCTGGATATTTTATCCCATTTTTGTTCCCACCTCTGGGCATCCACTGGTGAAGAATCTGGATGGAATCAGAGGCGAATTTGCAAATACCATCGATACCATTGCAACCAAAGATGTCCACAAAGAAATCATTCTAAGCTCTTCCCCCTTTAGCAAGAAGCTAGGAGCTCCGACACTGCTTTCATTGCAAATGATTGAGCAGGAACCTAACCCGAAAGAATTTCAGAGCAAGCCAAAGCCCGTCGGAGTTTTATTAGAAGGCTCATTCGCTTCTGATTTTAAAAACCGTCCTGTACCCGAGGGAATCACCGACCAAGTGGTTATCCCCGCTAAAAGTAAAAAAACGAAAATGATCGTCGTTTCTGACGGTGATATCCTCAAGAACCAGATCAGTGGGAATGATGGTTCTCCCTTCCCGCTAGGCTATGATCGATATACCCATCAACAATACGGCAACAAAAGTTTTTTGTTAAATATAGCCGACTATTTGACCGACGATTCTGGTCTGATACAGCTTCGAAATAAAGAAATCAAACTTCGGCTACTTGATAGAGCAAGAATTCGAAGTGAGAAAATGGGG
>Ga0214919_10012062_pt1 | contig 10688 bp, 10 predicted proteins | sample LL1503_MetaG_FD_177994 | JGI IMG/M metagenome (GOLD analysis project Ga0214919, IMG submission 177994) | Freshwater microbial communities from Lake Lanier, Atlanta, Georgia, United States - LL-1503 | ecosystem: Environmental > Aquatic > Freshwater > Lake | place: USA: Georgia | collected... | reverse complement strand
AAAATGATAAAATTGATATTGATACAAATCAGACACATATAGTTGAATCAAAAACATATGACCTAATTTATAATTTTGTTGATTATTTAAAAACAAGAACATATTCTTATGAAAAAGGTAATAAGACAAGAAAGTTTTGGTTATCTAAAAGTAATATTCCAGATGTTTATAATATAAGTGAAAAAGAAAACGGAGACCGTATTGATATTGCTCACATTCCTAATATAAAAATATCTCATTTATGTGATGAAAAAATTTTAGATGATAAATCAGTACGTTTTAATTGTGTATATCATACCAAATTTAAGAAATGGATACCTGTTAACGTAGAATCAGTACAATAAAAAAATTGATTTTTTTTAAACATACATCTATATTTTAATATATATGTCTTTCTCATATGAATATTTTAATACTTGTCCAATAATAAAGGTAAAATTACCTAAGAAAATTAAAGAAAATACAATCCAAATTATATTAGATTATGTTATGACCAAATCACAATTAAATTTAATTAGATTAAATGATGGTTTTTGTCTAATTAATCCAAAAAGAGAAATTCGTTTTAGTGAACCTAAATATGGTTTTATTAAAACATTAGATGTTTATCATAATGATATTCATTTTGACCCAGAAATTGAAGGAATGTATTTGGCGATAATTATTAAGCTTGTTAAAAAATATATTATTGATAATTTAATTGATTCAATAAATCAAAATCAAAATCAAAATCAAAATCAAAATCAAATATATGTTAGACTATACCGTTACCCTATTCATAAAAAATTTATTTCAAGTGTTATTACACAATTTGATTCATCGCAAACTGAAAATATATGCAAACTTAAAAATGGTTTTATATATAAAAATATGACTCTTCTTTTTAAAAAACCTAAAAATAATTTTGTTAACTATATGAAATGTATAGTACAAAGTAATGTTTTAATAAATTTAGAAGAAGAATACATAATTAATAAAATTACAGGACTAGTGTTTTATGCATATATGAATGTTAAACAATCTAATGAAATTATTGATAGTACAGATAGTGATTAATTTAATTATATCAGATACAAATCACAATACTTATTTTGATTTTAGTTCTCAAAATTAAAATGACCCGCTAAAAGAAGTGAATTCAGATTTATCTAATATTAGTAAAAAAATTCATTTAATAAATATATAGATATATTTATATAATGGAAAAATATTTAATAATTTTAGTTATTTTAGCTACAATTTATTATTTTCAAACACAAGTAAAAACTTCAGAAGGATTTGAAGATGTAAAAGGACAAACTACAGGTGCTATGGATGATACACAGGCAATTAATACACTTGCAAAAATATCAAAAGAATTAATGGCAGGGGGATTAACGGTACCTGGTAATATGAATGTAACAGGTAATATGAAGGTAGACGGTAAAATGGAGGTAAACAATAAAATGACGGTAAACCATAATATGAATATAGACGGTTATATGGATGTAAAATATGATATGAAGGTACACCGTAATATGCAGGTAGACGGTGATATGAGGGTTGACCGTATTATGAGCGTATACGGTGCTTTGACTGTAATAGGTCAAATAAAAGTTAGACCAATTGAATCAGGGCCGTCTTTTTTTATTGAATCGAAAAATAAGCTCCTAGAGATTATAAATGAACGAGGGGCGACCATTTTTGCAATTGATTATGATGGTAATGTATTTATTAGGGGTGCACTGAGACAGAACCAACCTGAATTTTTAGATAAAAATTAATGTTTACTGATTACTAAAAATGATAAGATAAGCTTGTGCTTATTTCGCTTTGCTCAACTTCGTCCGGTGGTTAACTTTGTTAATTCGCTTCTCTCAACACCTTCGGTGTGCTTCGCTGGATTAAATTGTTTTAGTTTGTTTTAGTTTGTTTTAGTTTGTTTTAGTTTGTTTTAGTTTTGTATTTAATTTCTTTAATTTTAGACTTCAAATTATAAAATAATTATATAATATTATATAATGGAAAAATATATAATTATTTTAGTTATTTTAGCTACAATTTATTTTATTCAAAATAAATTAAAAGAAACCGATGGATTTGAAGATGCTGAAACAAAAGAAAAAGCAAAAATACCAATACAAAATATGGCAGGTATTGATGATACAAATGCAATTAATACACTTGCACAAATATCAAGACAATTAATGGCTGGTGGCCTTATAGTTCCTGGTGATATGATTGTTCAAGGTAATATTAAAGCTAAAAATTTAAATTTAGATGGTTTAAATTTTATATCAGGTACTGCATCACCTGATATGAAGAAAATTCAATGGGGTGATGGAACAGGTTGGAGATTAAGATTTCAAAAAGACGATAAAACTCCTGTAATGGATATTTATGATAATAGTAATGTAATTATTACAGGTACTTTAACTAACACTGGTAATGGTTTTTTTGGTAGTGGTACATCTAAAGTTCAAATAGGTCATGGCTATAGAGATGGAGGCGCTTGTATATATGCAACGGGTAATGATTTACAAATTGGTGGTTCAACAGGTAAAACACTTGTTGAAGGTGCTTTATTTGTTGGCGGTAGAAATATTTTAGCTGAATTAGATGCATGTGTTAAATATACTCAACAATTTAGAATGAATGTTACTGATAATCGTGGTGGTGCTTCAGGTCCTAGTGAAGCTAATATGGTTGGTGCTTGTGGTGGCGAGTGTGGAGGTGGTGCAAGAATAGTATCAACTAGTGATCCTAATAGACAATTAGGTTTTCAAATTAATAAATGGTAAGACAAGCTTGTGCTTATTTCGCTTTGCTCAACTTCGTCCGGTGGTTAACTTTGTTAATTCGCTTCGCTCAATACCTTCGGTATGCTTCGCTGGATTAAATAGTTTATAAAAAAATTTACTGAGTATCTTTCAAAAACTCAATATTTAGTTCGTGTCCACCACTTGGGTAAGGATAGAACTTGTACTTATTTTCCTGATTTTTAAAATCAAGAATTAAATCATCGGATACTTTAAATGGAATGACATCATCGTCTTCATTCCAACTTAATTTAATATCCAAATCTTTTCTATCAGCTAAGGGTCTGCCTCTTTCTGAAATACCAGGACAACAGAGTAAAAGGGTTTTTATTTCTTCATTCATAGAAGCAATATAAATTGAAACGCCTCCGCCTGCTGATTTACCAAGCAAAGTAAAATTCTTAAAATCCATAAGAGGACTTCTAAGAATCTTATCTACTATATGAGCCATTTCAATACGGAATTGTTCGTTGAGTCTATATTTAGTCTCAATATCTTCTACATCTTTACTAACTTCTTGTGAAAGTTCCTTTATTTCTGGACTCCAACTAATCATATACATTTCAGTATATTTATTTTTGATGTAATCAAATCCTTGAAATAGTTTTTGAATCATACTACAAAAAGACTTGAAACTATATCCAGGAATTACGAATAGAGTACCTCCATCTCCAGTAAGTTTTACTTTAACAATTTTAATATTTCCATATTTCTTATTCAAAATAGGCTCTTCGATATTATAGATATCAAATTCATAATCATCAAAGTTGTAGTCATTCTGGCATTTATCTAAATAATCTTTAATCTCGGACATTACTTTATTATTTATAAATATAAACAATAAAATAATCAATTTTTTATTTTTTAACCATAATTTTTCAAAATTTTATTAGTAGCATTAATACTATCCATCTTAGCTAAATCAATTGGATATAATATTATTTTATCTTTAATAGACAATTCATCTATATTTTTAATTGAATTTACCAAACAACAAATATAGTCTAAATTAGTTAAATTATTTAATGATTTTGGTAAATTAAATAGTCTATTAAAACTAATATATAATTTTTTTAATTTATATAATTTACCTATATCTTTTGGAATATACATTAAATTATTATTATCTAAACATAAAAATTCTAAATTTACTAATTTTTTCATTCTTTTTGGTAAAACTTTTATTTTATTATTCGATAATACTAATTTTTTTAATGAAAGTAAATTTGTTATTGAATTAGGAATAGTTATTAAGTAATTATTTCTTAATTCTAAATATTCTAATTTATTTAATACTCCAATTAATCCATTTATTTGAGCTATATAATTAAATGAAAAATTTAAATATGTTAAATTTTTTAACATACTAATTTCTTTAGTAATTTCGTGCAATTTATTAGAACTAATTGATAATTTTGATAATTTATTTAAAGTATAAATTTCATTTGGTATATTTATAAAATTATTAAAATTTAAAAATAATATTTCTAATTCTTGTAAATTAATAAAACTAGTAGGTAAAAAGGATAAATTAGCATTATTACAAATAAATATTTTTAAATTTACCAAAAATCCAATATTTGTTGGTAATTCATTTATTATATAATTAGAACAATCTAAAAAAATTAAATCATTTAAATTATTTAATTGAAATAATTCATCAAATGAATCAATCGATGATTCAGTATTATTAACGAATTTTAATTTCATTATATATAAATATATTATGTTCTTAATATAGTTTATAATCTAATTATAATATAATATGTCAAAACATTTAACAAAAGTAGTTGAAAATTTAACAAAGGGAGTGGAAGATTTAACAAAGGGAACAATTCAGGATTTAAAAAATTTTGATTCTAAAAATATTGGTAAATATAAATTATTACAAAATAATTTAGAAAAATATCCCAAAGGTTATATTTATATTAATTCTGAACAAGATTGGAAACAATTATCTGAAGGTAATTTTATTTTTAATATATTTGATGATTCAGGAGATAATATTTTTAAATTATTAAAAGAACTAATTGTTTTAAATTTAACAAAAACAGATTTTATTATTATTAAATTAGAAAGTAGTTCTAAAAAAAATTATGTTTATTTTTATTTAAATAGTACTCCTGGAATAATGGATGAACTTAATGGCATTGTTCAATTTAAAATTATTAAATCTGCTTTTATAGGTAGTGAAGGTTTTCCAGACATTAAAGATACATATAATTTATCTTATATTTTAAAAGATCCATCTAATCAAAAAAATATAATAAAATTACCATTATTAATTCCTAATAAAGTAACTATACCTAAAGATGCAGCACTATTTATAACTGATAAATTAAGAGATATTAAACAAATTAAACCAAAGAAAATAATTAAACCAGTAGATCCATGTGATATTGGTGAAATAATAAAACATCAAAATTTAATATTATTTGCTATTGCAGTATTAGTAATATTTATTTTTATTAAATAATTTTTTTAAATTAAAAATATTATATATATATATATAATATGATTCATTTTGTTTGCTATCAAAAAAAAAAAATAGAGACATTTGCAAATGTTGATAAAATAAAAATACCTAAAAATAATAAAGAAGCTATTAGTATATTTAAAGATAAAATTAATGATGTTCATAATAAATTTAAAGGAAGTAACATAATTAAATTAAATAAAAATGGTAAATTAATTATTGACAATCAAAAAAATATCCTATCTAATATTAAAAAAAATATATTAAATGAAAAATATAAGATGTTTTTAAAAAATAAAGCAGTTAAATCTCCTAAAAGCACGCCTATTAAACAAAAAGAAATAATGAAAGTTAAAGAGGCATTTCATGAGGCAACAAAAGTGACAACTAAAGAAGAAGTAAAAGGGGCATCAAAAGGAGAAGTAAAAGGAGAAGTAAAGGGGACATCAAAAGGAGAAGTAAAAGGAGAAGTAAAGGGGACATCAAAAGGAGAAGTAAAAGGAGAAGTAAAGGGGACATCAAAAGGAGAAGTAAAAGGAGAACTAAAGGGGATATCAAAAGGAGAAGTAAAAGGAGAAGTAAAGAGGACATCAAAAGGAGAAGTAAAGAGGACATCAAAAGGAGAAGTAAAAGTTAAAAATACCTCCGCAAAATCCACAAAATCAATTAAAGAATCAATATTAATTCCAAAAAATAAAATACCTTATATATTTTCAAGAGCAGTTCAAAATTTTGGTGATATTGGGAGTGTTGATTTAATTAAATTATATGATTTAATTTATAAAACTTTTTACTATAATGATAATGCTGATAGTTTTGATAAAGAGATTTTCCTATCAAATTTTTTTAATATTACAGTTACTATTGAAAGTCGTTTAATTGATGGTTTAGAATCATTATCAGATATAGGTTTTAATTATTTAAATATTAGTCCAATATTAACACCCAAAGATTATGATATTAGTGGTAATTATACATTTAGATATGCAACTTCTATAAAACAATAATTAAAAATTAATCAAAATTTAATTTGGATATTTTAGAAAATGGTTCACCAAATAAATTTTTTTTTAATGCAGGTGATCTATGTGATATTTCTCTTTGTTGAGGTAATTCAGGTAATCTTTTCTTTTCCATAGAAGTAACTAGTTTATTTATTTCTAATAAAGCTTCCATTTTCTTTTTTTCAATTTCTGAATTTCTGAGAAAGAGATTTTCTTCATAATTATTATACATTTCATTTGGTGTCATTAATTTAATTCCATTAATTTCATAATAATACATAGGACCTTTAGTTGTTGTTATATCAAAAGATTTAAGTCCATTTATAAAAGTCATGGAATTTTCAGTAGTCTGATTTTTATTTTTTTTAAAATCACCAAAGTTATCTCTATAAATTTTATCTTTAGTAATATAAATAATATCTACATCATTAGGAGTAAATGTTAGTAAATCTTGTCTACCAAAATATTCTAAATATAATTTGATAGCTTCAGAACCAGTTAAAATCCAATCAGAATTAAAGTGAGCATTAAACATACTTTTAAATTCATCAATACCTCCACCTTGAAGTAGAGTTAATTCTTGTTTTGCTCTTAAATATTTTTTTTTATAATTTATATACTTTTCACGATAATCAGTATTAGAATTCATTAAATAATATTACATAATAATATTTAAATAAAAATTCAATTTTTATTAAAGAAATTTAATACCAATTACCAAATTAGTAATTGGATCTTTGATATATTGTACATCTTTCCAGATGATATAACCTTTGGACCATCCGCTAGATCCCATCAAGTCTTGCATAATGTTATGAACACCTTCTTCTTTCCTACCAAAATAAGAATGTCCAATAACTGGACCTGTAAAATCATGTCCTAGTGTACAAGCCTCTACACCATCTACATCTAGTACATGACCAGATTCAAGTACAATGTTATAATATGCTTTAGTATTTATAGTTTCAATAGTACCAATATTTGCAGGAAATGTCCATTTATTATTTTGTTTAATAGGGTGCCAAGGAGTAATTTTGCACTTGTCTGTTTTTCCTAAAGTTACAATTTCACAACTGGAAACAATAAATTTTACTAGACAGAGAATACGATAACCACCCGCTACAATATCATTTTTATCCAAGCAATCAATTTTCATATATTTGCCATCCTGCATTTTTACTAAACTATCTCCTAGAAAACAACCACCACCTGCATTATTATAATTATTCATTGTAGGTACTGATGTAGAGTGGTTAACAGGTGTAGAGTGGTTAACAGGTGTATACATAATTGGTTTCTTTCCTGGTAAAGATGGTAGAGGAGAAGGCAGTTCACTAAACAATCGATTACCTTGTTTAATTAAATTCTTAACTGTTATGCCTCCATAAAGTTTAGAAATTTCATCTTTAAAATTATTACCCCATTGGTTACGTTGTGCGCTGATTACACTTGGAATAAAATGACGGCCCCATTTAGAAAAATGTTCATCTTCAAATGCTTTACTAATTTGACCCTTATGTTTATGAGTATGTTTAAAATCAGTTAGCAAAGCACTTGTTTTATCATCAATTACATTCTCTTGAAGAAACTGATAAAGAGTATCAAGAGCCGGAGTAACATTTATTCTTTGTTCCTTATCATAAAGAGCTTTCTGTAGAGTTTTGAGAAATACATCGCGTACACCTACAAAACCAGCTGGAATAATTGGCATATTTTTCTTTACAATTTTCATTTGACTATCAGTAATGTTATCTGTTACTAATGATACTGTGAACAGATTTTCTGAAGTAGAATTACTAGGCAGAACATCAAGAACAAAATCACGCGATTGTCCTCCTTGAATGAAACCTACATTAAAGAATGAAGGTGTTGTTTCTCCAGTCATACGAAGATAAACTCCGCTATATAAACAGCTCATTAGATTAGACATTAGGTGAATAAATACTGTTCCCACCATACTTCCATCTGGAATATAATTTACGGTTCCATTACCAGCGTAAGCTAGTTCTAGAAGTAAAGGCATATCAAGAGTATCTCCATAACTTAGTCCAATAGTATGAAGAGTAAACTTGACTTCTGCATTATTTTCTTTCCATTCACGAAAAGCTCCTGAAATACCCAATGAAGGATCATATTGATGTTGAGATTCTCCATCGGTTTGAAGAATAATCACAATATTTTTTCCAACATTTTGTTTTGCAATTTTGAGAGCTTGAATTAGACCGCCCCAAATATTTGTTCCACCTGAAGGTTTAATTTTGGGTAGGCTTTGTTTTGCAAATGCTTTTCCTGTTGGTGTCATTTTGGTAGGTTCAAGAACTGTTATTGCATTATTGTCAAATAGAACAATAGCTAGTTCGTCATCAGGTCGAAGAAGTTCAATTTGGGTAGCAACAGAATGTTTAACCAAGTCTTCGCGACTAAAATTACCACCTTCTTCTTCCATTTGATTTTCTGGTACCGCTGTAATACCCATTGAACCAGAAATATCAATTACATCAATAAAAAGAGTTGGCATAGTTGCTTCTGGTTTATCATCTGTCTTTAGACTAATATGATATTTATTTTCTCCAATACGATTAATAGTCATATCAATAGGCGGTGGTTGAATTTGTGATGGCATTGCCTGTTGAATAGGTGCTACAACACTTGGGGTTTGGCTTTCTTGAATTAGATTACGAAGCTCAACTTGAATTAGATTACGAAGCGCAATATTAGGAATTAGATTATGACAAGTCATTGGTTCACGAGTCATAGGAGACCTTGTTTGACCTGAATTTAGCCATTGTTCAATTGCGGTTTTTTCATAAGTATGTCCATCGGGTCCAATTACAGGATTAGTCATAATGTCATGTGTAATAGGACATAGAAATGCTGGATTTATGTTAGTTGTCATACTAATTATAATAATATAATTAACTGTAATTTTTTCAACTTTTTTGTAAAAATTTATAAAATACTAATAATATGGTTACGTGTAATGTATATAAATTCAAACTATTTTTACCTAATTCTGTTAAAATAGTTTTACTTTGCAATAAATTATTTTGAATTTCATTAAAATTTATATGTTGACCTATAATTAAACCACATAATAATATTGGTAAAGATGATGCTAAAGGAAACCAATCCATCATTTGATATTGATTGGAAGCTCCCGTAATAACATCAACATATGAATTTATTTTTGGATAATTTAATGATAAACTAATTACTAAAAATATAATTGGTAAGATTTTGTTTGATGATATAAATGATATTAGTAAAGTTCCTAATGCTAAAAAGTGTAAAATACCAAAGCGAACAAAATATTTTGGATATAATATATATGTTATGAAAGTAATAAATAATGCGTGTAAAAGTATTTCAGTTGATTTATTTATTCTTTTTTGAATATGATTTTCTGGGTCTTTTTTATAAGCCATATAAACAGAATAACCAGCTAATAAAATAAACATTGTTCTAGCTATTACACCAGAAGTATTTATTATAGTATTTTCTGATAATTTAGTTTGATAATCATTTGATACATCATAAAAATAAAATAAATGTTGTATAACCATAAAAATAAATGCTATACCACGTAAATTATCTATAATATTATATCTTTCCATATACATATACTTATAAAAAATTGAAAGATTTAAAAATAAAATATTAATTTTATTACTAATGCCAAAATGTATAAATGATAAAACGAAAACTTATAAAGGAGATGAACCTAGTCCAAAAGGAAATGGTTATTGTGCTAGTGCTGAGATAGCTGGTAAAATAATGATTGGAAAAGATGCAACTAATTATATTGTTAAAGAAATTTCAAATGGTCAAAAAAGATGGACTAAATATCAACCAGTAAACATTATTGATTTTGATAATATGCCTATTGAAGATATGAATGAAGTTTATTTTCCAGTAGTAAGTAAAAATATAATTTTAATAAAAAAAGAATCTGGATTAGAAGAAAAATTTGGAGGCCACGTTCCATTTTTTATTAAAGGTGAAAAATGGCCAATGGTTGATTCGGTTCCAATGACATTTTTTTGTCAAATAAAAGACCCGCGAGAAAAAGATACTAAAATTTTATATCGTATATTTCTTGGTACTGATGCTCCTGATTTTTTTGAAGAATGTTGGATTACAAAAATAGAATTAAATGAAGAAAATTTAAAAAATCAAATATTTTTAGATAAACCAAAGTGTGATTTAGATAAAACAGAAAATGGAGGAATTAATACATTTGCTGCATATTTAATAACATCTTGGGAAAAAGATTATGAATTAAAACAGTTAGATTATTATAGAGAAAAATTTAATATTGAATTAAATTACGGAGAAGCCACTTATGATGCATACTATAATTCTAAAAAATCACCAAATCAACATATTAAAGTTGGAGGTACACCTACCGCA
>Ga0214919_10012060_pt1 | contig 10688 bp, 12 predicted proteins | sample LL1503_MetaG_FD_177994 | JGI IMG/M metagenome (GOLD analysis project Ga0214919, IMG submission 177994) | Freshwater microbial communities from Lake Lanier, Atlanta, Georgia, United States - LL-1503 | ecosystem: Environmental > Aquatic > Freshwater > Lake | place: USA: Georgia | collected... | reverse complement strand
TTTCTTATGACTAACAGTTTCATAGGAAAGTTCAAAAGTGGGAAATCTGCGCATAATATCTGCGACTTGATTTGGATTAAGTTGTGTCATTGTAAAACAGTTGATTTATTATAGATATTATATAAAATTGTTTTTATGTTGGTTTTATAAATACATTAGGGGAACCTAATTAAGGGAACCTAATTAAGGGAACCTACGGTTCCCTTAAGATCCCTCCCTAATTAAAATAAAGATCCCTCCCTAATTAAAATAAAGATCCCTCCCTAATTAAAATAAAGATCCCTCCCTAATTAAAATAAAGATCCCTCCCTAATTAAAATAACCTACGGATTGCTCTACACTACGCAGTGCACTACGCAGTGCACTACGCAGTGCAGACCTAAGACCCCTCCCTAATTAAGATAACCTACGGTAGTTTCACAGTCTTAAGATCCCTCCTTTAATTATAATTTCTAACAATGGTATGGATTTGAAATCAAAATCACTTGTGCAGGACCCGTCGGCCCAACTAATTCATAAGTCGCATAATGTTGTTTGTACAACGGTTCATCGTTAACTCCTGTACGGCCAGACCAACATGTAATGTTTGACGAACTATGTGCTCCAGATGTGCCAATAACATTATCTGCCAAATTATTACTAGTATTATTTTCACAGCATGAACCGGTAGGCCCAATCGGTTTATCTCTAGCAATTGTAAGTTCATTATTCATTGTTTCTTTTTGAAATAATGAATAAATAATATTTAAATCATTTTACGGTTATCTCTGGATAATTATTCATTTGAATATGTTTGTATAAATGACGTCAAATCATCATTCATTGCTTGTAAATCATTATCCGACAAAATGGTTTTTTCCGTATTATCTTTAGCCATCGTTTTTTCAGCATCGACCACTTTTTGAATTAAAATCTGTTTTTCTCTTTCATTAATTTCTTGGAGTTCATTTACAATTGTTTTATATTTTTGAACATGAAATCCCACAATATCTTTTGTTTTTTTGGTAGTATATGTGTCTTTGAAATAATTGATTAAATTATGCATGGTAAAAATAATTAATATTGATATTAAAATGGGTTTTATCCAATACCACATTTTTATAATTATCCTAAACTATAACAGATTTTGAGAATTGGATTTATTCACTTAAACACATTATCCGCGATAATATGTATATTTTGGTCGTCGTTTTGATTTACGGATTGTTCTACGTTTTCTTCTAGATTTTCCACCATTTTGTGTTCCCAAATCAATTGTTTGAATTTTTTGCCCGGGGTTTTTTGCCATTACAGGAGGTGTATTTGCATTAGATGATGACCCTGGCATCGAAAGACCCATATCTTGTATATTAGATTGCTCTGGCATTGGGCCAGATGTATTAGACATATTGGATGCACTTGACATATTAGATGCGGGAACCGTAGGCAAAGTTTGATTGTCAAATGATGATGACATATCGTTTGTCATTGAAGTCGGGGGTTCAGATGTCACGGGTGAAGAACTAAATGCATTGAATGAATTTTCACTTCCAGCACTTTCAGCACTTGGTATAAAATTAGCTGAACTACCTTCAGATGGTCCTTCAGATGGTCCTTCAGATAGTCCTTCAGATGGTCTTTCAGATGGTCCTTCAGATGCACTTTCTGCATTTTGTGGGCTTTCATCTTCTGATAATTGACTTATCGGTGTTTCACTTATCGGTGTTTCAGAACTGAACAAACTGGGTTCTTCAGTTGAAGCCGATTGTACATTATTTTGTGGATGTAAAATGTCTCTAAGGTCTTTAATATGCTCATCTTTTTCATTTAATAATAGTTCTTTTGCATCAAATAATTTTTCGGTTAAATCTTCAACTTTAGCCTCTAATTGTTCGATTTTTTCTTTATCTTCACTATTATCAGGAGCAGTTATAATAGGACTTTCGTTTTCATTATCTGATAAATTATCAATCGTGGGTTCAGATGGAGTTGCGTCAGATGGTCCTGATAATAATCCAGCTTCTGTTGCTGCATTTTTAGCAGACTGTTCAGCTACATCAGCAGTACCGGTTATTGCATCTCCAATTTTAGACCAAATGGTCTTTTCTTTTGGTTTTGTATCATCTGGAACAGGCTCTAACTGTGAATTTGGAAGAGGCTCTGATTGTGAAGGCGAAATTGGTTCAGTTGTTGAAACTGTTTCTGAAACTGGAAGTTTCTCCGTAGTTTGAACTGATGGGCTAGCGCCTTCTGGTTCTTGTAGTCGCATTTCATCTTCAAGGCTTATCTGTTCGGTAGGTTCACCATCTCCACCTGTACTTGCAACTGGACCTGTAACTGGACCTGCACTTGTACTTGGAACTTGACCCGTACCTGCACCACCCATCATTTTTGGAATATATCTATAAATTCTGCGCCTAGAAACTCGTCGAGCACCTTGAGGTTTAAATATAGAACGGCTACCTTTTCGATTACCGCGTCGACTATATGCTATTTTACCGGGCATATTATGTAATAAATAATTATATATAATATAGCCAGATTTTACTAGGACCACGTAATGACCTACTATAATAATCTAAGACAAACCATATAAAAATATTTGCTAAATACTACATATAGTTCATAGTAATTTTATCAAATAATATAATGCCCATTTCAATTATTATTATCGAAAAAACTGGAACAATTAAAGCGCAATCGATAAAGGAATATAAGGAGGATGAATTGTATAAAAAGGCGGGGTATAAAACGGGTGACGGGTTTTCGCTCCAGACTACATGGGCTGTCCAAATCAAGGAGCAAAAATATGCGGTAAGTGTATTTGGAAAAATTGCTGGTCGTGCTGGCCAAGAAAACAAATATGATTTCCCACCACCCATTGATAACACATTGTTTTTCGGGTCTTGTGTCCTAGTCAATAAATCGGAGACGGGTGATGCAATCGATTTGACCGCTAAAGATTGGGAGGCCATTTATGAACATTTGTTCGGCGGATTTGAAGACCTTGGTAGTGAGGAGGCCAGCGATGATGAGGACGATGAAGATGCTGACCTTCCTCGTACCAAGGAAGGATATGCTAAAGACGGATTTATAGTGGATGACGATGAGGACGAGGATGATGAGGAAGATGAGGAAGAAGATGATGAGGAAGATGATGATGATAGTGATGGGTCGGATGATGATAGTTTTGCGGCTAAAAAGAAGGCTAAGGCTAAAAAGGCTAAGGCGGCAAAACAAAAGGATATTAAAGCCAAGATTGCGAAGACATTGGCTAAAGCCAAGACGGAAATTAAAACTGCGAAAACAACTAAGGCTCTGGCAAATACGGCTATTTCGCAAAATGTATTTGTAAGTGTGACTGATGATGCGACTACATTTATGGATTGCACGAGTGAATTAGTGGAGGAAACATACATTTAACCTTTATCGTACTACTGCGCAGTTCCTGACACACGTGTCAGGAACTGCGCAGTAGTATGATAAATGTATACCTTCAATATGTTATGACCACTGCGTGGTAAATGTTCCCTCTGCGAGCGAACATCCACTTACTGCGATTAGTCATAAAATATCAAGTAATACCGATAAAATCCTACGGATTTTATTCGGTATTATGAACGTTAATTAAAGGTTTACTTTTATAGTTTTTCTTCTTTTTCGTCGTTTTTTACACCTTTCGGTCTTTGAAACGCCAAAAGTAACTTTATTTTTTAATTCATTTCCGCCTCGTTTAACAGAAAAATTTGCATTTGAAATGAAAAAGGGTGTAAATTTTTTACCCCCCGTTTTAATATTATTATTATTATTATAAATATTTATTGGTTGTTCTATAATTTTTATTTTTTTCATTATATCATACACATTTGGAGTTTTATATGGTTCATGTGTATATACTAAAAACATATAGTTACCAATATCTAAGCCATTTAATGTATGTAAATTATCATTGGTTAATTCTGTACGTTTTATTAAATGTGGGTCAGTTTTATATAATTTATTATTTTTTTTAGAAATAATTATACTATGCCCACAAGTACCATATACATCCTCAGTATCTTCAATTTTTGCCATAGTGCAACAATTATCGCACAATTGTGTTTGTAAATAATCAAACACAAATTCTCTATTTTCGATTGTTTCAAGATTGAATGGAATAGCATATAATTTACTACTTGAACCATTACCTAATATTTGCATAATATCATTAAATGATGTTTTATCTGAAAAAAGTTTTAATAATTCGTTATGTTGTTCAGAATGAATTACGTTTAAATATGATAATGCATTTAATCCGCAACCATTTTGTATTCCAGTATATTTTGCTTTTCTTTTAATTTTCCAATCTATATATTTTTCACTATCATCGCAAATTTTTAAAACTAATAAATGATTATCTTCTGATACTTTCTCCATTAATTTTAGTTTATTATAAATTAATCTGTTATATTTTTATAAAATTGAAAGGATTTTCAAAATATTTATAAAATGTATTCAAACTATCTATCAATACAACTCTCAAAATATAAAATATAGTATAAAAAATGAACCTTTTTATACTATCTCTTATTCAAAAAGAAATTGCCATATTTATGATGGATAAACACGTGAGTAAAATATTATTGGAAGCAGTGCAAATGCTCTGCTCGGCAAAACGGATATTAGACCCGGATGATCCTACCAATGATAAACTGTATAAATTGGCACATAAAAACCACCCGGTAACTATTTGGTGCAGAAAATCAAAAGCGAATTTTGTGTGGGTATTGGATTTGGTTGAAGAACTCCACAATGAATGGAAATTTAGATACGGACATCCCGAGTCCAAAATGCACAAGTCTTATTTAATTGGGCAGATTTTGAGAGAAAATATGCCTAGTGATGATAAATTTGAAGAAGAAGGATTGACGAAATTTGCATTAGCAATGCCTGAAATATACAAGTCGGATGACCCAGTACTATCTTATCGAAATTATTATATGTCTGAGGATAAACAAAAAATTGCGACGTGGAATAAGAAGAGAGAAAAACCAGATTGGTACACATTTTCAGGTAAGGTTCTTTGAAATAAAGATGGATCTTAAGATAATTGTAGTTAGGGAGGGATCTTAAGATAATTGTAGTTAGGGAGGGATCTTAAGGGTATGCGAAGTGAAATCCGTAGGTTCCCTTAGAAAATTGAATTGATTTTTTTTATAATTATAAAATGTATTTACCAAACAAAATACATATTATTAAACCAAATATTATAAATGGCAACTATTACAGTCGACGTCGGAAATGGTATCTTCGATTTTGTCGAAGATACTAGCGAAAGAGCAATGCTCGAAAATGCATGGGCCGCAATTAATGAAACAGAGTCGTGGAATTATATGCTAAGAGAGCAACCTAAGGGATATATGTTTTCGACCGACAATCAAATCAATATTATATTTAAAAAAATGGTCGAAATCAATCCGACCATTGGAAAAAATCACAGCGGAGGATCAATGGCAGGTGTAATGCGAAATATGCAATATATTGCGGCAAATGGAATTGACCCGTTTAAACTTCTGATGTCGAGGTAATTTGTATATTTGTTGAAGACTCTTCATCTTCACTATCACTATCGCTGTCAATACATTTAGTTTTTACATATATAATTTTGTCCTTTACTATTTCTGTAATTACCGGAATTTCTATATATCTTATTTGTTCTTTTGATTTTTCAAGTTCTTTTATTCTATTTTTCAGTTTGATATTTTCATTTTGCAAGTTATTTACATCTTGTAATGAAATAATATAATTTTCATTTATTTGTTTTAATTTTTGTTCCATTTTTGCATAATTTTCCTCCAAAAAATCTATTTTTTTATAAGCACATTCTAATTGTGTTGGTAAATCTGTAATTTGTGATGGATTTTCAATATTTTCTTTAACATTGGTTTTTAAAATTTTAACAATCTCGAGAAATAATAGGACTGATTGTCTTTTAGTAAAAAAACGCTCGTGAGCATACACACGCATGCTGGGATTAATTATATCTTTATACATAGATAGTACATAGTCGGGTATTTTAATATTATCTATTATAGAAAACAAATTCCGATGTGGACCAGGGTTTTGAATATTTCTACTATCTTCCGAACCATACATGACGAACACATTTCCATCTATATCAATCTTTAAATCATATACCCAATTATTACCGTGATCATATCCATTTCTATCATCACAATTAAATACGGTGTTTAATACATATTGTTTTGGGTCCATTCGTGTAATTAAATATAATAAATCATATTTATTATGTTTACACCGATAAATCAAATATCAAGCTTTACTATGAAATGTTCGGTATTATAAAGGTTAAAATATTATATAAAAATAAAATAATATGTTCAAGGGAGGGGTCATAAGGGCATTTCACTACGCAGTAAGTGGTACGTAGGTTCCCTTAGAAAATTGAATTATTTGTTTTTAATGTATTTAAATGCAATCATCTAAATACATTAAATATCATCCGAAAAAGCTAACAAAATGCAAAACCATCACATTACTAATTCCGAGCTGTTCCGCAAAAATGTGTGTCAAAAATTAACACCGATTTTGGCAATTGACGATGAAACATTTGCCATTAATTTGGAAAAGGGGATTTTCAATTATGCGATTAAAGAGGCTACACAGCGAAAAATCGTGAAGAAATGGGAAAATCCGCATTTTGTGCAATTATATTCGGACCGACTGAGGTCAGTTTATATCAATTTGAAAAACCCGGATTTACTAGAGCAAATTCGAAATAAAGACATCGCACCGCAATTGGTCGCATTTATGACGCATCATGAATTTAAACCCGAGCATTGGAAAGTACTGATTGACCGGAAAATCAAACGCGATGCGTCGAAATATGTCGATAATACACAGGCGTCAACGGATATGTTTACATGCAAAAAATGCCGTTCAAAACGCTGTACATATTATGAAATGCAGACGAGGAGTGCGGATGAGCCGGCGACATTGTTTGTGACGTGTTTGGACTGCGGTAAACATTGGCGATCGTAAAACCCTCTTCTTTTATTTATCAAAATATAACTAATTATTTTTGTAAATAGTTATATAAGTAAAGGACCGCGAATTCAATAATTGCAAAATATATCTAATCAAAACGATGTGTATTTATTATTTACCACCTTTTCGTTTTTTATTACTGGATTTAGGTTGTGAAAAATCATCATGTTCTGACTTTGGTATTTTAATTTCGGGTTCAGGTTCTAATACTTCCGGTGTTGGTTCTTCTACAACATGTTTTGGTAATGTCTTCTCTTGAACAATTGGACCGTCTACTTTGACATCCTCTTTAATCACTGGCTTTTCTACTTTGACATCCTCTTTAATAACTGGCTTTTCTACTTTGACATCCTCTTTAATAACTGGCTTTTCTACTTTGACATCCTCTTTAATAACTGGCTTTTCTACTTTGACATCCTCTTTAATAACTGGCTTTTCTACTTTGACATCCTCTTTAATAACTGGCTTTTCTACTTTGACCTCCTCTTTAATAACTGGCTTTTCTACTTTGACCTCCTCTTTAATAACTGGCTTTTCTACTTTGACATCCTCTTTAATAACTGGCTTTTCTACTTTGACATCCTCTTTAATAACTGGCTTTTCTACTTTGACCTCCTCTTTAATAACAAGCTCTTCTACTTTGACCTCATCTTCAGAAATTGGCTCGTCTACTTTGACCTCATCTTCAGAAATTGGCTCGTCTACTTTGACCTCCTCTGTAATAGTTGTATTAACAGGTTCATTACTGGTAGGCCATCTAAACCATCGCGCAAAACTAAAAAAGGGAGGAAGTGTTGCGGTTTCGCTCATTATAATAAATTTATAAATATATTATAATCGACATTTTATATAAGTTTTTTACACAATAATAAATTTTATAGTACTTCTAAATTTTGGTCTAATTCGAATACTTCGGAATTATTCTCCTGCTCTACAATTTGTTCCTGCTCTACAATTTGTTCCTGCTCTACAATTTGTTCCTGCTCTACAATTTGTTCCTGCTCTAAATCTGGCTCCTGCTCTAAATCTGGCTCCTGCTCTACAATTTGCTCCTGCTCTACAATTTGCTCCTGCTCTACAATTTGCTCCTGCTCTACAATTTGCTCCTGCTCTACAATTTGCTCCTGCTCTACAATTTGCTCCTGCTCTACAATTTGCTCCTGCTCTAAATCTGGTTCCTGCTCTAAATCTGGTTCCTGCTCTAAATCTGGTTCCTGCTCTAAATCTGGTTCCTGCTCTAAATTAGGTTCCTGCTCTAAATCGGGTTCCTGCTCTACAATTTCTTCCTGCTCTACAATTTCTTCCTGCTCTACAATTTCTTCCTGCTCTACAATTTGCTCCTGCTCTACAATTTGCTCCTGCTCTACAATTTCTTCCTTCTCTAAATCTGGTTCCTGCTCTACAATTTCTTCCTGCTCTAAATCTGGTTCCTGATCTACAATTTCTTCCTCCTCTAAATCTGGTTCCTGCTGTTCCTCCTCTAAATCTGGTTTTGGCTGTTCCTGCTGTTCCTCCTCTAAATCTGGTTTTGGCTGTTCCTGCTGTTCCTGCTGTTCCTGCTGTTCCTGCTGTTCCTGCTGTTCCTGCTGTTCCTGCTGTTCATGCTTTTCATGCTGTTCATGCTTTTCATGCTCTATAATTTGTTCCTCCTGTTCCTTCTCTAAATCTGGTTCTGGCTGTTCCTCCTCTACAATTGGATCAGGTTCCACAATATATTCAAAATCTACATTTTTCTCATTATCATTTTCTACTTCCAGCTCTTGTTCCTCTTCCTTTTCTACTTCATCCTCTTCTTTTTCTAATTCCTTTTCTACTTCTTCCTGCTCTAAATCTACTTCATGCACCTGCTCCGTTTCCATTTTCGGGTCTAGTTGCAATACGGGGTCAGGTTTAAAGAATTGTCCAAATTTAAAGAATGACCCAGGTTTTAAAAATGCTTCAGGTTTAAAGACCGGCACAGATACCATGTTATGCTCAGGTTCAACATGTTCAGCAATTTGCTCCGGTTCAACATGTTCCACAATCTGCTCTAAGTCAACATGTTCCACATTCTGCTCTAAGTCAACCGGTTCCACAATATGCTCTAAGTCAAGAGGTTCCACATTCTCCTCTGGTTCAACATGTTCCACGTTTTGCTCAGGTTCAACATGTTCAACATTCTGCTCTGGTTTTAACACCGGTTCAGGTTTAAAAAACGGTCTACGTTTAAAGAAAGGTTCATGATTAATATTATGTTCAGGGTCAACACGTTCCAATTTCTGCTCTTGTTTCAAGACGGGATCTACTTTCAAAACGGGATCTACTTTCAAAACGGGATCTACTTTCAAAACGGGATCTACTTTCAAAACGGGATCTACTTTAAAAACGGGATCTACTTTCAAGACGGGTTCTAGTTTCAAGACGGGTTCTTCTTTCAAGACGGGTTCTAATTTCAAGACAGGATTATGTATTAATACATGGTCGTGTTTCAATTCTTGAACCGGTTCCTGGAGTTTAGGTACTGGTTTAACTGTATTATTTTCATTTATTACATTATCTGATAATTGCGTATTATTGACAATTACGTTGCTAGTAGACCATTGACATAATCCAAAAAAACAAAAAGAAGATGTAGTAGTTGTCGTATTCATTATAATAAATTTATAAATATATTATAATCAGCATTTTATATATGTTTTATACAGACTAATAAAATTCCGTGTTTCATCTATTCATATATTTTACTCGTTTCACACGTTTCATACATTTCATAGTACAGTAAATTGCCCATATTTCACAATACAGTACATTTCACACATTTCACAGTACCTCCAAATCCCGCAATTTCCAATATTCGCATCCTCCATTTGGCATCGGTCTCTTCACAATAAACGGGATTTTCTTCTGCTCAAACTCGGCCAATGCAATCAAATATCCATCGACCACACTCGGGTCCACTTCTACAAATGGTTTTGCTCCTGAATTCAATTGTTTCGAACGTTCGCCTAAAACTCGGGCCTTTTCATATTTGGTCAAGAATGGCAACGTTCGATGTAATGGGTCAATTACTTGACCATCCATATTGCGCACCACTCGTGTCAAAATATCCACCTCATCGTAATTCAGTGATAACATCTCCGGATGATATTCCGAAATAATATTGGTTTTGAGTGTTTCATCGAATTTTTGCAAATAATGTTCATCATCTTCATCATCATCCTCGTCATCTTCATCCTCTAATTGCCCTAGTCCGAGCAATCTGGATGCCATATTAACATGACCCGTATCATGTGAACTTATCGGATTATCTTCATCTTCTTCCTCCTCTGGATCAGCCTGACTATCAATGTCCGATGCATCGTCCGAGGTTTTCGAAGCATCATCGTCATCATCCTCATCGTCACTTTCTGCCAACGGTTTTTTTGGTGCCAAGGGTTTAATCATTATTTTTGGTTTATTTGTAGTAAGGTCCTCGTCCTCTTCACCCTCACTTGCGAAATCATCTTCATCATCTAAATGGGAGGACATTTTCCGAATATTTGGTTTTACGATTTACTTATATATGAACGGGATATTTCTAAATACATTTATAAAAAATGTATTTAAATCAATTTTGTAGGGGGCTGCGCTTTCACTTCGTATACCCTACGACCCCCCCCCACCCCTACGACCCCCCCACCCCT
>Ga0214919_10012059_pt1 | contig 10688 bp, 9 predicted proteins | sample LL1503_MetaG_FD_177994 | JGI IMG/M metagenome (GOLD analysis project Ga0214919, IMG submission 177994) | Freshwater microbial communities from Lake Lanier, Atlanta, Georgia, United States - LL-1503 | ecosystem: Environmental > Aquatic > Freshwater > Lake | place: USA: Georgia | collected 2015-03-15 | reverse complement strand
CCCAATATCTGCAAGGGTATTCCAGTTTTTTAAATAAAGATGAAAATATGATTTTACCTATTGTTGCTTATGGAGCAGCTATACTTCGAAAAGTGAGTGAGCCGATTGATGCGGATTATCCTAATTTGACCAAAGTCATTGCCGATATGTGGGAAACCATGTATGAAAGTAATGGGGTAGGATTGGCTGCGCCACAGGTGAATAAAAACATTCGATTATTTGTCATGGATAGCGCACAAATATTTGAAAGCAGGGAACCAGAGGATGAAGCTTATGTGGATGCGCCAGGATTTAAAAAAGTGTTCATTAATGCACAGATCGTTTCAACGGGTGGGGTAGAATGGATATATAATGAAGGTTGTTTAAGCATTCCTAAAATCAGAGAAGATGTATTAAGACCAGCGGAGGTTACTTTAAGTTATATGGATGAAAATTTTGTTGCGCATACGGAAACCTTTAATGGCATATCCGCAAGAGTCATATTACACGAGTATGATCATATTCAAGGGAAATTATTCATTGATTATTTAAAGCCTTTGCGCAGAAAAATATTACAAGGCAAGTTGAACGATATTTCCAAAGGGAAAGTAAGGGTGGATTACAAAATGACTCAAATTAAATAGTTGCGTCAAAAGCGTAATAAAAATACATGATTAAAAAATTACTCCTTTTTGTTTCTTTAGTTTTTGCATTTAACATGAAATTAGTTGCGCAGGATACTGTGTTTAATGCGGATGGACAAAAATTTACTTTAACGGATGCCATTGTTCGCAATCATTTTGATTACAAGGATATTTTAAATCGTATTAAGCAGGACACTAGCTTTTACAAAGCTTTTAAAACTTTGCGCACCATTAGCTATAGTTCTTATAATCATATCGAGATGGTGGATGAGAACAATAAGATGCAGGCTTCCTTAAATAGCAAAACAAGACAAAATAAAATTGCAGGTTGTCGCACTATGGATGTATTAGAAGAAAAAATAACGGGCAATTTACGCAATAGCAAAGGGGAATATAATTATACCACACCCGCTTTATACGCGAGCTTGTTTTTTACCAAAGGGAGTATTTGTGGGGAAACCAATATCGTGTCAGGCAAAAACAGAAAAATTACAGGGTCCGGTATTGATAAAGCAAAGGAGCAATTAAAAATGTTGTTTTTTAATCCGGGTAAAAAAATAGCAGGCATCCCATTAATCGGAAATAAGTTGGATTTGTATGATGAATCCGCCCATGAATTATATGATTACAAATTGGACTACGTGGATTACCATGGACAGTTGGTATATGTATTTGATGTGCAGCCAAAAGCGGATTTGGGATTTTTTGCAAAGGACAGGGTAGTGGTTGATCAAATGACTACCTGGTTTAATCCTAAAACATTGGAAGTACTAGGGCGCAACTATTCTTTGAGCTACAAAGCAGGGGTGTATGATTTTAATGTACAAATGGAAGTAGAGATGACTTATTTTAATGGAATACTCGTTCCTAAAATATTAAGGTATAAAGGAAACTGGGATGTGATATTCAAAAAAAGAGAACGTGGCCTTTTTACGGCTACTTTGTTTGATTATAAATTAGGGCAGTAGTTTATAAAATAAATTAAGGGATATCTTACACTGCTAAAAAACTCTGCTCAATATATTTCACTACTTCAATCAAGCTTCCCGTTTCATTAAATACGCGTAATTGCCTGTCGGCGCCAGTGCCTGTTTCAAATATCTGATGCACTTTCTCAATATGCTTGCGGCTGCCTAGTTCGTCCACTACGCCATCCACAAAGTCAAGTAATTCATTGATTAAATCCTTGGTCGGAATTTCTTTTTCCTTTCCAAAGTCAATTAATTTTCCATCAATACCATATCGGCTGGCGCGCCATTTGTTTTCATTGATGAGTGCGCGTTGGTAATTAATGAAATTTATATTTTGACGACGTAGGGAATAAATTTTTGCGCAAATTGCTTGAAACAATGCAGTAATCGTGATGGTTTCTTGCACGGTCATGGGTACGTCGCAAATTCTAAATTCAATCGTATTAAAAACAGGGTGTACCCTTAAATCCCACCATATTTTTTTAGCATCATCTATACAATTGGTTTTAATGAGTAGCTGAATAAAACTATCGTAAGCTTCGATGCTTTCAAAAGTATCCGGGATACCTGTTCGAGGAAATTTATCAAACACTTTTGATCGGTAGGATTTGTAACCGGTATTGCGGGTTTCCCAAAAAGGAGAGTTGGTACTTAATGCATAAATATGCGGCAAAAAATATCTTGCTGTATTGGCAATATGGATGGCCATACGGCGATCTTCCATTCCAACATGCACATGTAATCCAAAAATCAAATTACTCCTTGCAGCCTGCTGCAATTCGTTTAACAATTCCTGGTACCTGCTTTGATCTGACACCAATTGTGTTTCCCATAAACTAAAAGGGTGGGTGCCCGAGGCGCCAATGCTATAGCCTAGATCTCCTGCAATTTTATGTACCCCATGGCGTAATTCAATAATTTCTGAAAAGGCCTCATCTACATTTTTACATATCCCAGTGCCTACTTCCACCACGGCCTGGTGCATTTCCGCTTTAATTTTGTCCTTGAATAGTTTCTGTCCTTCATTGACAATAGTTTGTTGGTGGCTTTTTAATTCCTTCGTGGATGGGTCTAATACCATGTATTCCTCCTCCACGCCAACGGTAAACTGTTGTAAGCTTGGTGTAACCATATTACCTTGAAATTAAGCAAAGTTTGCTTTATAAAAAAATCCCCGACTTGATGAATCAAGACGGGGATTTTTTTATATTAAAATCTGACTAGGGTAAACCCTAATAAGTTTTAGAATTTAAATCTTAAACCAATTTGACTAGTCCAACGAGCACTATAACTAGGAGCAGTACTTGAACTAATACCCCAAGGCGTATTGTTGGTAACTGGATTAAAGCTATAAGTAGGCGTTACACTATTTGTTGCACTCGCATATCTTACCAAGCCATATTGGTCATTGCTTAAGAAGTAAGTACGACCCCAAACTCTGTTCAACATATTTGAGAAGTTGAAGATGTCATAAGTTAATTGGAATTGGTATTTTTTACCGCTTACTTTCACAAAGAAATCTTGCATTACTTTTAAGTCAACCACATTTTGGAAAGGTAATCTTCCACCATTTCTTTCAGCATATTGACCTCTGTGCTTGCTTAAATAACTATCTTGACTGATATAAGCTTCGAATGCAGCTTTTTGTGCGTCAGCGCTTAAGCTATAACCTGTTTGTGTAATAAAAGTCATTGCAGTTAATTGATCCTTTGTAGGGATAAATAATAAGTCATTTGTTTCAGTAGCACCTTGGTCTCTAACTGGACCATTGCTATAAACATAACTAAATGCACTTCCTGATTGACCATTATATACTACACTTACAGTAGTTGCCATTGCACCTTTCAAGTAAGTAAATTTCTTAGCAGCGAACATGCTTACTCTGTGACCTAAATCAAAATCAGATCTTGATCTGTTCACATAGTTACGACCGTTTACAGTCTCCATGTATCTCCATTGGCTATTGTTTTGACTTGAAGTAGGCTCATTGGTTACAAATGCAGTTCCATAAGTATAGAATGCGTTGAATGAGAATCCATCAGCCCAAGCTTTATCCACTGAAGCTGTAAAGTTTGCAGCGAATCCTTTTTTACTATCGTAAGGTTGGTTTTTCATTACATAAACACCAGTGTATGGTTTACCTGCAGGTAATCCACCATAAGCAGGTAATACGATTTGAGATCCAGCATTATATATGAAACGATTATCTGGACCTACTAAATTACCTACTGGAGGTAAAATGTCCACTCTTTGGTAGTAAATCTCATTGATATTTTTGCTCACACTTCCTTCAAAAGTTACTGACCAGTTATTATCAAATTTCTTATCCACCGCTAATGAAGCGCGTAATAATTTAGGTAAACGGAAATCTTTTGCAATTAAATCAACCTGACCTTTTGCAAAAGCAGTACTGATACCTAAATCACTTGCAGTGTATTGTTGCGTAGGGCTAGGTTTAAACTTGATGGTAGCTAAAGCTGCAGCATATGAAGTGGATGAAAGAGAAACACCACCTACACTTCCTCCTGTGTTATTGTAAACACCACCTGGCCATACCAATGGAACACGTCCAGTGAATAAACCGATACCACCACGAATGGTGATTCTATCAGCTGGCATTTTATAAGTAAAACCTAAACGAGGAGAGATAGAAAGTTTTGGATCACTAATTTGACCACTTTTAGCACCCGCTAAATCATAGTTGTAAAGTTGGAAAGTTGGGAGCGCATTATTATTAAAATAATCATCTTGGAATGGCGTAGATAAAAACTTAGTGTAATCACCTCTGATACCATAGTTGATAGTTAAATTATCTGTTACTTTTACTTCGTCATTGATAAAGGCACTTCCACGACCTGTGTAAAAACTTGCAGCCGCTTTTGTATTATCACCATAAGTATTATCCAATAAAGAGAAAGACCTTGCGTAGAATAAAGGTGCTTTATCATTTAAGAAATCAGGTAAAGAGTTGTAGGTATAAGTACCAAAGTTATCACGAATAAACACGTTATATGATTTGCTCAACTCGTAATCAATACCTAAAGTAAGGCTGTGTTTGTTAACGTTAAATTTGATATAGTCTAAGAAATTTTTATTCGTTTGCTTTAACAAGTTAGCTGCTGAAAAGTTTTCAGAACCAAAAGTGATTTGGTTTGAACTACTTCCATCATAAATGATAACACGAGGGAAAGCAGCGCCAATTTGACTTCTATCATCAGTAACGTCAGTAAGGGTCAATAACATTTTATTGCTAATACCATTTTTGAAAGTGCTTCTTAACTCCGCAGATACTGAATTTGTTTTATTAGGGTACAAAACACCATTGTTATAAAAGTTAACTCTTGTTGAACTTGATGCAGTGGTATTATAATCCTTTGCTTCAGAGTGACGGTATGAAACACTTAAGCGGTGATTTGCATTGATATTCCAATCCAATTTAGTTGCTAATCTTTTTGAGCTAATTGTTTCAGGGTTATCAGCATAACCTCCCATATCATAACCATATTTTGATTTTACAGTAGAGATTAAAGCGTCAATATCAGCTTTAGTGCTAGGGCCTTTATAACCTGCAAGATCAAATGGTTGTGGACGATTACTTTCAATACTTTCGTAGTTAACGAAAAAGAATAATTTATTTTTTACAATTGCACCACCAACGCTCGCACCTTTGGTGATTGCGCTGAAAGGATTCAATTTTGTTGCCAAAGCTTTATCACCATTTGGTGTTTTACCAGTTAAGTTTTGGTTTTGAGTGAAATTATAAACCGTTCCACTTAAATTGTTAGTTCCACCTTTTGTTGTAGCGTTGATACCACCACCAGTGAAATTACCAATAGAAGCGTCGAATGGAGAAACCATTACTTGAATTTGATCAACCGCATCCATTGAAATAGGACCTACTGCAGTTTGACCACCATTCGTTCCACTTGCACTTAAACCGAATTGGTCATTGTTTACAGCGCCATCAATATAGAAAGAGTTGAAACGGTTATTTTGACCAGCGATTGAGATACCAGTTAATCCACCAGTACCACCTATTAATTTAACAGAAGGTGTAAAACGCAAATAATCTTGTATGTTACGACCTACGGTTGGTAAGTTTTCAATTTTATCACGACCAATAGTCGTTTGTGTACCACCTCTTACTGCTAAGTCAGATGCATTTCGCGTTCCTCTAACAGTAACGTCCGCTAATTTTGCAGCTTTGTTGTATAAAACAACATCTACACGAGCAGCATCACCTAAGTTGATATAAATGTCATCTCTTTTTTCAGTTTGATAGTTAACATAAGAAACTGAAATAGTGTAAGGTCCACCAGGTTGCATGTTACTAATATCAAAAGCACCTGATTTTCTTGATTGTACTTTGTATACAGTTCCAGTAGGTACATGTAATACACTTACTGTTGCGCCTACAAGGATTTCACCATTGTCGGCTTTTACAATTCCAGTTAAGCTACCAGTAGTGTTTTGCGCAAAAGTCAAAACAGGCAATAATAACATAGCGACTAGAAAATGTAGTAATTTTTTACTTGACATATAATTGTTTGTTTAAGTGATGCAAAGAAACAAAATAATTTGATTACTTAATTTATGTTTTTGTTAACAATTTATTACTTTATTAAAAATAAGCGTTTTATATATATTTAAATATATTAATGTATTGTATAAATCTTGTAAGATTCTTCAATTTTTAGCGGTGGTAGGAGTTTTCTGTTTCATTTTCTCTTTCCTTATCATACGCCTTAATAATTGCTTTTACTAATTTATGCCTTACCACGTCCTCTTCATCCAATTGAATATGTGCTATTCCTTCAATATTTTGTAAAATACGAGATGCTTTTTCTAAGCCACTTTTTTGATTCCGCGGTAAATCCACTTGGGTAGGATCGCCAGTGATAATTGCTTTTGCATTAGAACCAATTCGCGTTAAAAACATTTTAATTTGTAAATCATTGGCGTTTTGTGATTCATCTAAAATGATAAATGCGTGATCCAAAGTTCTTCCGCGCATATAAGCAAGTGGTGCAATTTCAATAGTTCGTGTGGTCATGTAGTAGCCCAATTTATCTGCGGGAATCATGTCATCTAAAGCATCGTACAATGGGCGTAAATAAGGATCAATCTTTTCTTTTAAATCACCAGGTAAAAATCCCAAACTTTCTCCGGCTTCAACAGCGGGTCTGGTTAGGATAATTTTTTTCACCAATTTATTTTTTAAAGCACGTACCGCAAGCGCAACAGCAGTATAGGTTTTACCTGTACCTGCGGGCCCGATCGCAAATACGATATCGTTTTTGTCAGCTGCTTGTACCATCTTTTTTTGATTCGCAGTGCGCGCACGTACTGTTTTCCCATTGGGTCCAAATACCAATACTTCATTGGGGTTTTGTTCTACAAAGTTGTCAATAATTTCGGCATCATCTCCGCCTAAAATTTGTTCAAAATAATTTTCACTTAAATGACCATTGCGTTCCATGTATTGAATGATGAGTTCAATTTTTTCTTTCGCCAAATCAATTTGTTCTGGTGCACCACTTAATTTTATTTGAGTGCCTCTTGATAAAATTTTTAATAAAGGGAATTTCTTTTTTAAAATGTCAAACTTGTTGTTGTTCACGCCGAAAAACTCAATAGGGTTAACGGTTTCTAGGTTGATGATTGCTTCACTCAATGGGATTAGTTTTAAAGGGTTAGTGGTATAAAATAATCTGCCTAACACAATTTATAAAAAGGGGATATAAAAACCAATAAATAAATACGCACAAATGTGCATTAATAAAATGATAATATTCTGTTCATTTTGTATATTAAATAGCACAAGCTTCATTATTTAATGAGCGGATGCAAAGCGTTTAATTATAAGGAAGAAAGCACGAAATTACTACAACAGAAAGGGAGCAATTGGATCTTCGAATTAATAATTGTGCAATGCGCAGATCGTCTTTATTGGATCGGCTGCTTTAAAAACAGTGGTGCCTGCAACCAGCACATCGGCGCCCGCTTTCACTAAAGCTTCCGCATTAGTTTCGGTAACACCGCCATCAATTTCAATTAAAGTTTTTGCGCCTGCATTTTGTATGATAGATTTTAAACTAGTCACTTTTTCGTAAGTGCCTTCAATAAATTTTTGTCCGCCAAAACCAGGGAATACACTCATCACACAAACAAGGTCAATTTCAGTAATGAAATCTTTTAAAACGTTAATGTCTGTATCAGGATTGATGGCAACACCCGCTTTCATGTCATGGGCTTTTATTTGCGCCAGGGTGTCTAATAAATTAGGGCAGGCTTCATAATGCACAGTTAATATATCTGCCCCTGCTTTTTTAAATGCTTCAATGTATTTTTCAGGATGCACAATCATTAAATGTACATCGCAAACCTTAGTAGTTGCTTTTCTTATTTGTTCGATGATGGGTAAGCCAAAACTTATATTAGGTACAAAGCTGCCATCCATCACGTCCAAATGATACCATTCCGCTTCACTCTTATTTAACATTTCACAAGTATTACCTAAATGTAAAAAGTCGGCAGCTAATAGTGATGGGGCAATAATGGTCATTGTTTAAATTTGAAACAAAGGTCTTGATTTTTTTACACACTGTCATTTTTTTGTCATTTTTTTTATAAAATCAAATTCACTGACAAAAGTCAGTTGTTTTAAAAAACTTGCAATTACTTTTGCGGATATTATACAACTATATGAATAAGTTAATCCTCTTTGTCGCAGCATTATTTAGTTTTATGACTGCATTTAGTCAGCAAGATTCTATTTTGTTTGCGGGCGAACCGCATTTCAAAAATGTCATTCAATTAACCAATGGGGGAGACAATGCCGAAGCTTATTGGAGTTTTGATAATAAGCGGATCACGTTTCAAAGATCTAATCCAAAAGAAGGAATTAATTGTGATCAAATTTTTATGGGGATCGTTCCTAATAATAATGCTACGCCATTTACTTATAAATCAATTAGTGGGGGCAAGGGACGCACTACCTGTAGTTATTTTACAAAGGATGGTGCACATATTATTTATGCAACCACAAAAGGCGGTGGTGACGAATGTCCGCCAACAGTGGATCGTGCGAAGTATGGCAACAAATACATTTGGCCTTTATATAATACCTATGATATTTTCATGGCCGATACCAATGGGGTAGTAGTGAAACAATTAACCAATGCAAAAGGATATGATGCAGAGGGTACCTTATCCTATGATGGCAAGCGTATGATTTATTGTAGTGATAAAGATGGCGACTTGGATTTATATGTCATGAACTTAGCCACCGGGAAAGAAAAAAAAGTGACCCATACTTTAGGATATGATGGAGGCGCATGGTTTAGCCCAGACGGTAAAAAAATTGTTTGGCGCGCAAGTCGCCCTTCCACGCCAGCCGAAGTTGCTGAATACAAATCATTATTGGCCGAAGGTTTAGTAGCACCTACTAAAATGGAAGTATTTATTGCTGATGCAGATGGGTCCAATGCGAAACAAATTACCAATTTAGGGCAAGCCAATTGGGCGCCGAACTTTACCCCTGATGGCAAACACATCATTTTTTGTAGTAACCACGAATACAAATACGGTTTCCCTTTCAATATGTATTTAATGGACTTGGAGGGAAATAACATTGAAAAAATTAGCCGTGATAAAGGATTTGATGCTTTTCCGATGTTTAGCCCAGATGGTAAAAGAATCATGTTCTCCTCCAATAGAAATAACGGTGGCACCAGGGATACAAATTTATTTGTAGCGGATTGGGTGGAATAAATAGGTTTATAGATAAAGTTGTATTTTACAGGCTCAATCAAATCAATTACTATGAATACTGGTTTATTACACTTGCATAATATTTTAAGATGGGTTATTCTGATTACCCTTTTATTGAGTATTTACAAATTATTTGTAAAACAAGATGCCCTTAAAACAAGCAAAATTTTATTCATTGCATCGCATACCACATTACTCATTGGGTTGTACCAATACTTTGTAAGCAGCTTATTGGGTTTTAAGGCGATTCAAACTGCGGGAATGAAAACGGTGATGGGAGATTCGGTGAGTCGTTTTTGGGGGATGGAGCATGCTTTCACGATGATTATTGCCATCATTTTGATCACCATTGGACATATTCGTTATAAAAAATCAGGAAAAGCGGGTTTAACAAGCGTTTTATACCTTCTAGCGCTCGTATTCATCCTTTTAATGACACCTTGGCCGTTTAAGGCAGGGGTGGGCCGTCCTTGGTTCCCGGGCATGTAACATCTAAAGTGTTGATTATCAATATATTAAAAAGGAGAAGTTTCGCTTCTCCTTTTATTTTGGGCTTTTTTCAATATTTCGGGGTGATTTTTTCATAATTCCATTCATTTCCATATCTTTGCAACCCCAAAATAAGTATGTCAAAACAACCGCTGATTAAACAAGATGGAGTAATTATAGAAGCTATGAGCAATGCCATGTTCAGAGTGAAATTAGAAAATGGACATGAAATTTTGGCAACGATCTCTGGTAAAATGCGTATGCACTACATCAGAATTTTGCCTGGGGATAAAGTGGGTTTGGAAATGAGTCCTTACGATTTAACAAGAGGAAGAATCAATTTCAGACATAAGTAAGATGGTGTAAAAAGTGAGGTAGAAAGGGAGGATGAGATTGATTTGTATGGGTTTAGATTAAAAATAAGTTGAAAATAAATATTAAAAAATAAAAGATGAAAGTTAGAGCATCTATCAAAAAAAGAAGTACTGATTGCAAGATCGTGAAGCGCAAAGGAAAGTTATATGTAATCAACAAAAAGAATCCTCGTTTTAAACAAAGACAAGGATAATTTTTATTATTAGAAATTCATTTTAACAAAAACAAAATAAGTTTTAAAATATGGCTCGTATCGCCGGTATCGATTTACCAAAAAACAAAAGAGGAGAAATAGGGTTAACGTACATCTTTGGAATAGGACGTTCAACTGCTCAATACATTTTAGACAAAGCTGCTATCAGTTATGATAAAAAAGTAAACGAGTGGAATGATGATGAGCAAACTGCTATTCGTAATATCATCAACGCTGAATTCAAAGTGGAAGGTGCGTTAAGAA
>Ga0214919_10012058_pt1 | contig 10688 bp, 9 predicted proteins | sample LL1503_MetaG_FD_177994 | JGI IMG/M metagenome (GOLD analysis project Ga0214919, IMG submission 177994) | Freshwater microbial communities from Lake Lanier, Atlanta, Georgia, United States - LL-1503 | ecosystem: Environmental > Aquatic > Freshwater > Lake | place: USA: Georgia | collected 2015-03-15 | reverse complement strand
TCACGCCATACAAATTCACAGTGCCTGCCTTGATGTGTTGCGTAGTTTGCGTGGTTTGGTCACACAAGATATCGACCTGACCACCCAACAATGCATTGAGTGCGGGTGCTGTGCCAGAAAATGGCACCGTGGTGAGATCGACACCCAAAGCCTGCTGTAGCAACATGCCGCACAAATGCGATACGGCGCCCAAACCAGCGTTGGCCAGATTGATTTTCTTGGCATTGGCTTTGACATAGGCGATTAACTCTTGCATGTTCTTGGCAGGCAAGTCTTTGCGGCCAATGAGGGTCATGGGCACGTCCACAGCCTGGCTGACATACTCAAAGTCAGTCATGGGGTTGAAGGCCATTTTGCGATACAGCGCGGGGGCTGTTGACATGCCGTTGTGGTGGATCAGGAAGGTATAGCCATCGGGTGCCGCCTTGGCCACATAGCCGCCGGCCAAAGTGCCGCCAGCGCCTACTTTGTTTTCAACCACCACGGTTTGACCTAAAGTTTTGCTCATGTTGGCTGCCAGCGTGCGCGCCACAATGTCTGTAGGTCCGCCAGCGGCAAAGGGCACCACCAGGGTAATGGACTTGGTGGGGTAGCCTTGGGCCGACGCGCCAAAGGGCACCGCCAAGATGGCAAGGCTAGCAACAAGGTAGGAAACTAATTTCATTTTGCGGGCTTTCAAGTTAGGTAGAACTCTGCCTACGAATGATAGACACTCACTTTTGACTGTGCAATCCAATAACTGTCTGTACAAATTGCGGTTTACCCTAAGAAAGATCACTTATCAAGCAGCTGATCAGCCAGTGCCTTTAGTTCTTTGGCAAGTTTTTCTCGTTCTAGCAAATTGATATTGTGCAAAGCCAAATCAATGTGAACACCAGAAGGGTGGTCTAACCGAAGTTGCTGATGCTCATGATTTTTTCGCCCCTTCACGGCATAAGACCGCACGTGTCGATCTATGCCTTTGAGTTGAAAAGAATCTTTGGGCTCGACGTCTACCAAGTCTTCGACCTGCGAGTACGTTTCGTGGCTGATCAAAATGCCGCCAGGCTCAGCATTTGCCTCTAGGCGTTGCGCAACATTGACTTCGCCACCAATGATGGTGTAACTCAATCGCTGCTCAGATCCAAAATTGCCCACATTGCAATAACCGGTATTGATGCCAATTCGAATAACAAAAGGGGTATCAAAGCCACGCTCTTTCCAACGCCTTCCAAGAATACGCATTTGCTCTTGCATTTGCAAAGCCATTTCAACGCAAGCTCGGGCGTCTTCGCGCACACCTTTGGATTCTGGATCGCCAAAAAACAGCATGACAGCATCGCCAATGTACTTGTCGATGGTGGCGCCATGCGACAAAGCAATTTGAGTCATTTCTGAAAAATATTCGTTCAAATACTCTGTCAGTGCTTCAGGTTGCAAGTTTTCTGCCGTGCGCGTGAAATCTTTGATGTCACTGAAAAAAACAGTGAGCTTCTTGCGCTGGGTGGTAATTTGTGTGTCGTACTTCCCAGCAAAAATGGCCTCGTGGATTTGAGGCGGCAAGTACTTGGCCAATTGCTGCGACAAGCCTTCCAGTTTATTTCTTTGCAGCTCAAGCTCTTGTGTTTGGGTTTTTAAATTTCGATTGAGCTTGAATAGACGCTGTTCTTGTCGGTCTGAATGGCGCGTTAGATCTTCATTTTCGCGAACAAGTTTGGAGAAACGGTCAAGCAGTCGCTCGGCATATTGGTGGACTTTGAGAGGGTCGGCATTTGCCAGTATGACCGAGCCCTCATTGAGGAGTATTTTTTCGCGGTCATAAAGGTCAAAAATCTCATCAGCCATGATGCCCCACTTTGAAATCCAACTCAGGAAAACGATCCTTAAAGTCCTCGCCTAATTCCTCCATGATGTCATCATCTTCAGGCACATTCCAATGAACACTAACCTGGTTGCCAGTCTTTCGATATGCGTCTACGCCTTCGAATATTCGGTAGAGTGCTTTGATGCTTGAGCTGTTGATGTACACCATTGCCAAGCTTACATTCAATGGGCCTTTAGGCGCCAAACTTAGAGCATTAACGGCAGTGATCACTGGACCATAAAAGACAGCAACGTCTTCCGGAAAAGATTCGCCTTGAATTTTGAGCGACAAAGGATCTGTGAGTAATTGAACTTCTGGCGTTCGCTCAGTGCCTTGAATATGCAAAGTCATAAGTTTTCCTGTCTATTTTTTAGATGGTCGCTGCAATGATGAAGTCGACACTGTGATCGTCAATTTCTTCAAAGCTGTACCTGATGGGCTCAGACGATCTTCTGGCAATTTCTAGCAAGCCTAACCCAGAGCCTGGGCCTTCGTGACCATCGGCTTTGGACATGCCTTCCCGGTAGAGTTGTCGAATGGTGTCTTTGTCGGCACCCTCAATTTGCTGCAAGCGAGCTCTAAGATCTTTTGTTTGATCTTTTGCAATTCGATTGCCACACATGATGGTAATCACGCCGCCATGGTCAGTGATCAAAATCATGCCTGACTTGTCATCGTGAATGCTGCCGTGCCAAATCAAGTTTTGCACGCCCTCCATGAATACGGAGAAAATTAATTTGGATCTTTTGGGATCGTCGTGCGCAATCAATCTGTTTTTCAATAACTCGGCCAGAGTTACCATCAACTCATCGGACACCATGCCGTTGTAAGCCATGATGACATGGTTGTCGCGCAGGTTATTGCGCATCTTTATCGCTTGGTTAAATTCCATATGCTTATCCTTTAAGAAGCCATCGTTTTGATAACTAAAAAATAACCTATCCAATCAAAGTCTGAATACAACTGCAGTCACATCATCGCGCCTGACTTCTGTCCCTTGCCAGCGCTTGAAATCTTCTCGCATGCACTCTGCCATGGTTTGTGCGTCAGCATCCTTGTTCTTCTGCAGCAAGGATTCAAGACGTCGGTACCCATAAGCAATTTTCTTGCCTCCAGGGCCACCGATTTGATCAGTAAAGCCATCGGTGACGATCACAAATAAATCGCCTATCGAATAAGAAATTGTTGCGACCTTTGGCTTGTCTGCCTCAGCAATGGCTTCGATATAACCCAAGCTACAACGCGCCACAGAATGTCGAATGACTTGGCCTTGCACAGTCATTTGAAACAAACCAATTTTAGCGCCAGCCAATTCAATGGCTTGTTTTTCGCGGTCAATGCGCAACACCACGGCATCACAACCGTCATCACTTTCGCTCTCGGCGCGGTCTTGGTTCAATCCAGTGCGTACAAAATGATCCAACGAGACCAAGGCTGTCGCGGGGTCCTCATCTGTGCTGTGTGCATAAATACGTTCTAAGGAGTTGCTAACCAGCAATGACAACATGGCACCTGGAACGCCATGTCCTGTGCAGTCGGCAACCGCTAAAATATAAGGCCCTGATCGTTGAGAAGAAGAGACCCACCACAGATCGCCTCCGATCGTGTCTCTGGGCTCCCAAAGTGTGGCAAATGATGTAAATCGATTTTCAATGCGCTGAGCTCTTGGCAGTTGCCCGCGTTGTAATCGGCTAGCGTAATTCACAGAGCCCACGACCAAGTCGTGTGCTTCGCTCAGGGCTTGGTGCTGTGTTTGAAGTTCTCGCGTTCTCTCTTCAACGGTGGTTTCTAAAATTTTGTTTTGATTCTCAACAGCTTCCTTTTGCGCTTGAATTGTGACGCCAAGTTTCTTTTCAATGGCTCTTGATCTGGATTGAACGCCCAAATTAAAAATGACCGCATCAAAACAAATGGCAAAGGCTTGCATGATAAAACTGCCTTTGACAAACAAGCCTAAGCCATAAGAAGGCAAGTAATTGTTGATGGGCACCATGCCGGTCAGATTTAATAAAAAGATGAACCAAAACGGTAAATAAAACATCAAAGAAATGATGGCAAAGCGTGCTGCCTTCAAGCCTTGCCGGTAGCGCGCTATTGCGCAGACCAACAAACCAACTAGAACTGAAGTTTGCAACAAAGATGCTGGCAACCAAAATAAGGCACCAGGTATCTCATGTTCAAAAAAGTAGGCAACAAAGAAATGCAATGCTTGCAGTGCGATCCAAACATTCGTAAACAGGTGAAAACGAGGGAAATGGCGGTAAGTTCCTAAAAATGATCTTCCAAATAAAACATAGAAAATAACTTGGATGTAGCCAAAGAAACCAACCCAAAAAGCATTGGCAGAAAAGACGCCAATATTGCTTTGCCCTAGCGTCAAGAAAAACTCAAACAGCCTCTGCCCATCGTGAATCGGCATGGTCATGATTTGCAACCATCCCAGCACCAACCAAATGCCGTAAATGACCGAAACTGCATCGCGTTTGTAGTAGAGGTTGTTCCATGTGCTAATGATCAAGGCAAGCAACAAACCTGCCAGAATGCCTTCAATGTACAAACCGTATTTACGCAATTCCAAGTAAGTGGTTCGGTCGTATAAGCGCAATGAAAAATTAACGGCCGGATAGGTGCTGCTGGACTTCAATCTGGAAAATAACTGCACCTCACTGTCTTTGTGCAGAGTGAACACTGGGCTGCGACTGAGCAGGGTGTCCATTGTGAAAACATAAGGATCGATATCGTCTATACGCAACGGAACATTGTCGCTGTAAGGGCCATTCAACTCTCTGATTTTGCCATCTGGATAAACCACATAGTGTTGGTATCGAACCCAATTGATGCCTGAGTCAGTTCTACCTGCATCAACAATGAAATCTCTGTTTTCGCCGATGCGATTGACCAGTTTCTGAACCACCCAATACTGAGATTTTGGATCGATTTTTCCGACCGTGTCAGCTGGCTTGAATTCCGATAAGCGATTGCGAACTTGGTCTAATGTCGCAGTGCCGCTCTTGTCTTCTAAGACCAAAGGGTTGAGCGTGTCTGAAAAATAAACGGTGGTGTTCGCTCCGACCTCCATGGCCGATTGGGCCCATGCTGGAGGCAGCATAAGTGCTGTGCACAAGGTCAAACCAAATCCAAACAGCAAACGCATTGTTCGCTGTAGGCAGAACCTTAAATGAAAATTAAATTTACGCAAACTTGTAAAAATTAGATTAGTTTCCATCAGTTCAATGTGCGTGTTGATCTTCTTTTAAATCAAATATTACATCTATTTAAAGATTTAAGTTTTAATGCATGATAATTAAATTCAACGAACTAAATTACTAAATTGGAGGACGGCGCAGATGCCACTGCGTCGCTGCTTGAAACGCACTCCCTGCGCGCACCAGCAAGCCTTCATTCAAATGCGCGGATACCAACTGCGCCGCTAGCGGCAGGCCTGCAGCAGTCTCGCCTGCGGGAAAGGTCAGGGTAGGGTGTCCCGACATGTCGGTGGGTGCGGTAAAGCGCGACATGAGCCTGCGATAGCCCGGCTCCTTGCGCATATTCGCAATGCGTTCTGTGCTGGGAGCGGCAAACGGCATGGCGGGCATCAAGATCAAATCGACTTGCATCAGAACAGCGTTTAATTGTCCAGTGTGTGTGGCACGCTGTAACAGAATGCGTTGATAGTCTGTGGCTGTCAGTTTGTTGCCTATGTCCAGCAAGCCTGCCAGCATGGGCCCATATTCTGCACGTCGGGTTGGATAGGTGTTTGTGTGTGCAACCGCCGCCTCTATGCCGCAGTGCGGCACCCAGTTTTCCACCAGATCACCCACTTCAGGCATGGCGATGGGCACGATTTGCGCGCCCAATTTTTCGAGCACTGCAAGCGTTTGCTTCACGGATGCCGCTACCTCAGGCTCTACATCGTTCAAGGCATAGGACGCATCCCAACCGACTCGCAAACCGGACAAGTTGTCCTTGTTGCCCGCTGAATAATCGGGCACTGGTGCTTGCAGGGCTGTGGGGTCCTTGGGGTCTGCGCCTGCCAACACGCCCAACATCAATCCGCAATCTTCAGCCGTGCGGCACATGGGCCCAATGTGATCTAGCGAAGCTGCCAACTCAAACACGCCATAGCGCGAAACTCGCCCCCATGTGGGTTTGAGACCTGTGACCCCACAGGCTGCTGAGGGAAAGCGAATGGAGCCGCCCGTGTCGGTTCCCAGTGAACCAAAGCACAATCCTGCGGCCGTGGCCACGCCTGACCCGCTGGAGGACACTCCTGTCCAGGCTGAGGCTTCCCAAGGATTGACCGGCACGACGGTGAGCGGATGGTGACCAGAAAACGCACTCTCGGTCATTTGCAATTTACCCAGTAGCACGGCACCAGCTTCACGCAGGCGTTTCACCACGGTGGCGTCTTGGTCTGGCACAAAGTCTTTGTAAATTTGCATGCCTGCAGCCGTGGGAATGCCGGCTGTCCAGCACAGATCTTTGACCGCAATGGGCACGCCATGCAAAGGTCCTAGCGCCTGGCCTTGTGCTTGGCGTTGGTCGGCCGCTCGAGCTTGGGACAAGGCCAACTCGGAGGTGACGCGGGCATATGCGTGCAGTGTGGGATCTAATCGTTCTATGCGTCGCAGTTGCGCTTGGGTGACCTGCTCTGCGCTGAGCACGCGCTCGCGAATAAGCCGTGCTACTGTGCTCAGGTCTAGCCAAGCTATTTCGTCATCTGTCATCAAATTTCCTTCAAGCTGGGCAATTGCAATACTTGGCCTGCCCTTAGGTCAATCGACTTTAGCGCCTGAACGCCTTACCACCTCGGACAACCTGGGGATGTCTGTGGCCACCAAGGTGGCTAATTCTTCGGGTTTGCCGCCACCGGGCTCAAGCCCCATTTCTGCAAGCCGCTTGGCGTTTTCGGGTTGCTTCAAAATTTCTGCAACATCGCGCTGCAAGCGGCTCACGATGGCGGGTGGCGTGCCTGCTGGTGCAAACATGGCTTGCCAAGAACTTAACTCATAACCCTCAAGGCCGGCTTCTTGCAAAGTTGGCAATTCAGGTGCAGCCTTGGAACGCTTGGCTGACGTCACGGCCAGTCCAATGAGTTTTTTGCCTGCCACTTGCGGAATGGCTGTGTTGCTGTTTTCAAAGCTGATGTGAATGGTGCCGCCCAACAAATCGGCCATCATGGGGCCGCTGCCGCGGTAGGGCACGTGCTGCATTTGTGTGCCTGTGGCCAGCTTGAACATCTCACCAGAAATATGCTGCGATGTGCCATTGCCTGCCGAACCAAAAGAGTATTTGTTGGGATTGGCTTTGAGCAATGCGATGAGTTCGGGCACGGTTTTCACGTTCAAGGAGGGGTGAACCACCAGCACATTGGGCAGCGCGGCCAGCAAGGTCACCGGTGCAAAATCTTTGATGGGGTCATAGGGCAGTTTGGGATAAAGCGACACATTCAAAGCGTGCGAGCTGATGGTGCCTCCACCTAGCGTGTAGCCGTCGGGCTTAGATTTGGCCAGTTCTGCTGACCCCACCGATCCGCCTTGCCCCGCTTTGTTGTCTACCACCACTGATTGGTTCAGTGACTTTGACAAGCCCTGTGCCACCATGCGCCCCAACATGTCGGTGGCGCCACCAGGGGCAAAGGGCACGATATAGCGAATGGGTTTGCTGGGCCAATCTTTAGGAACATCCTGTGCCAAGGCGGCTGGAATTTGGGCAAACGAGAGGGTCAACAGAAAGCTGAGTATCAATTTAGCGTTGCGCATGAAGATCTCCAAACCAGGTTGATCAAGATATTCAACTATGCACTTTGCGCTTCAAGAAGATTACGGTGGAAACCCTGCATTAAAAATAATTGGGGTCAGAGCAACATTAATTTCCAATCAGTGAGGGCAGAGGCTTAGGGGGCTGACAATAAATGGGGTCAGATCAACATTAATTTCCAATCAAAAGGGGAGGCGGCTAATGGGGGCTTCCTCATGGTGGAGTACCACAAATCGTCAGCCCCCATAAGCCGCCTCCCCTTTTGATTGGAAATTAATGTTGATCTGACCCCATTTATTGAGCCCCCTAAGCCTCTGCCCTCACTGATTGGAAATTAATGTTGCTCTGACCCCATTTATTTTCATTCGGGCTTGATATTGAGTTGCTTAATGAGTTTCGCTTTTTCATCAAAATCAGCACGCAATCTCCTGTCGAAATCTCTACGGCCCAAGAAAGACACTCGCTGATTCAGGCGCAAGGCTGCGGTGCGAAAGCTTTCTGACGATGTGACTTCGGCGCAGGTTTTCTCCAAACTTGCCAATACCGTTTCGGGTGTGCCACGAGGGGCAAACATGCCGTTCAAGCCAGGCACACCTGATGCGTGCCCTAGTTCTGCCATGGTTGGCACATCGGGGTATGCAAAATGGCGCTGATCTGCAAACACGGCCAATGGACGCACACCTTTGCCTGCCATGCCTGAAATTGAAGCTGCTGAAAAAGTCAACTCGTTGCTGATCAACTGCGGCAAAATTTGAGGCTCGCCCCTGAAGGGTACATGGACGGCGTCAAGACCTGCTGTGGCCAGCCATGCGGATGCTGACAAATGTGGGACCGACCCAACACCACTGGTTCCCCAACTGAATTTGCCGGGTTGTGCTTTACCTGCCGCAACAAATTCTTGGTAGGTTTTGTAAGGCGATGCAGACCCCACAAACAAAGCCATCACGTTTTCAAAGCTCTGACAAACCGGCACAAAGGAATCCATGTTGTATGTGACGCTTTTGATCAGGTGAGGTGCAATGGTCAAGGGCGTGTTAGGTGAGATAGCGATGGTGTAACCATCGGGTTTGGCTGCAGCCAAAGCAGTAAAGCCAATGGTGGCGGCTGCGCCTTCGCGGTTGACGATGGGATAAGCTTGTCCCGTGATTTTTGAAAACTCAGAAGCCAAAGCTCTGGCCATGAGATCAACGCCATGCCCAGCCTGAAATGGCACGATGACATTCACTGCGCGTGAGGGATAAGCATCCTGCGCTGCTGCTGAGAAAATGGATAAACCAAGGCATGTGGTTAAAAATGTGGCTGTTAATTTCTTCATTTCAAAGTCCTTGAATTTAAATTGGTGTAGAGGCTGAAACTACCCGCATAGGGTTGTTCTAAGCGATGACGATTTATTCTTAAGCCAAAGCGTTGTCGCCGCTCATGTAGACATAAACTTCATGAAAGTAATTGCCATGAAGTTTGAAAAAATTGCAGTTATTTTTGTAAATGGTAGGTGAGCCAATTTTTGAATTTTGAACTTCAAACCTGGAACTGATCCTATCTGGCAAAGAAGGGAAGTGATCAAAATGGGAATGCAAAATCTTGTCGTACCGAGAAAATAAGCGTTCAAACATGTCTGAGATTTCGGTATCTCGGCCTTTGAAAGTGCTTTGATAGGTTGCGATGGTGAATGTTGCGTCTGGGGTGAAAAAAGATAGAACTGTCGACAAGTCTTTGTTGTCAACTGCTGCGAAATATCTTTCTACAAGTTGTTTTAGTTGTTGGGCTGGCATTTTAAAAATGACTCATTGGTTCAAAAATTAATTGTGATCTGACCCCATTGATTAATGTGACAACTATTCCAGAAAATTCCCAGCTGTAAATTTCACTGGCTCTGCAAGTGGGTCGAAGCTTACGCCAGCAGGGTCTTTGCCTTCTTTGAGGGCTTGGAGTTGTTGCATCAGTAACCTGCGAAGTTTGACGATGCCGCCGTCTGACGAGGCTAGGTATTCTTCTGAGTGCTTGGCAATCGCTCCTTGACTCACCATGGCTTCATAGTCGCCAGGAAATTGTTGGTGTTCTTCTTCGGTTAAATGTTCCCACAGTTTGCCGTTCAAGCGCGATCGCATTTTGACCAACTCGCCTTTTTCTTTGACACGTCCCACAACAAAAATTCTGAATGAGTGATCGTCGATAGGCAGCACCCAGCCTAAAGATTCGACCATGCCATAACGGCCAATGCGCGGGCTTGGAATGACGCGAAGGGTGGGCAGGCCGGCTTCGCTGATACGGCGCAGTGTTTTGCCGTCTGGCAGTTGTCTGACTGAAACTGTTCTAACACTGTGCGCCTGTGTCTCCCAAGTCACTTTGGGCATGAGCGACATTTGCTCTACAAATTGTGTGCCACTGAAAGATGAATGCAGTATGACGACATGAAACGGATCGACCAAATTTTCGTAATGCTGCAACCAATTGCATGGAATGATTTGAGGTCCGCCGCCGCCAATGCTGTCATCATTAGTCTCTAAAAATTCACCTTCTTCTAAGGTTTCTAAGCATTCATAGCGAGGCAATACAGGCTTTTTGTCTGGCGGGCCCATGTAGGTCCAGATGAGGCCATACATTTCTTGTAAGGGGTACCAAGGTTGCCGAGCTTCTTCTAAGTTCAAGCCGCCGTTGGGCTCACAGGGTTGTTCTAGGCAATGGCCCTTCACGTCAAAAAGCCAGCCGTGGTAGCAGCAGCGAATGCCTTTCTCTTCTACTTTGCCGTAAAACAAAGAGGCACCGCGATGAGCGCAGTGGGGGTATACCAAGCCTGGGTTGCCTGATTTATCTCTGAACAAGATTAAGTCTTCGCCCAACACGCATACTTTTTTAGGCGTTTCGGTCGCATCGGCCAACATGCCAATCGGATGCCAGTATCGGCGCATCAATTCACCCATGGGGGTGCCTTTGCCTACTTGCGCCAGTTCCAATTTAGAAGTGGGCTCGGGTTTGCCGTAGGCAGTGCCAGTGTCAATTTGAATGGGAATAACACGTCTTCCAGAAGCTGCAAAATCTTGCATCACATTGACCTTTATTGAGCCGTTACGCCAGCAGCTTTAAT
>Ga0214919_10012057_pt1 | contig 10689 bp, 13 predicted proteins | sample LL1503_MetaG_FD_177994 | JGI IMG/M metagenome (GOLD analysis project Ga0214919, IMG submission 177994) | Freshwater microbial communities from Lake Lanier, Atlanta, Georgia, United States - LL-1503 | ecosystem: Environmental > Aquatic > Freshwater > Lake | place: USA: Georgia | collected... | reverse complement strand
CAATCAGCCGCACGCCCCCGGCCAGCAGCCGCAGCGTGACCTGGCTGGCGCCGGCATCGAGCGCGTTGTCCACCAGCTCCCGTACCACCGAGGCCGGCCGTTCCACCACCTCGCCTGCGGCAATCTGGCTGATCAGCTCATCCGGCAGGGGCTGGATCGGGCGGCGGGCGGGGAGGGGAGTTGCGGATTCGACGGACACCGGGGGATTCTAGGCGGGCCTAGGCTACGGCATGCCCTGAACGTTTGGTCGTTCAGGTAGCCCAATTCTCCAAATGGAGGCCTGTGACGCGCTTGAACTCGCTGGTGTTGTTCGTGACAAGGGTAGCGTCTAGGGCGAGCGCGTGGCAGGCGATCCAGAGGTCGTTGGCGCCTATGGGTGTCCCCGCAGCGCGCAACTGGGTGAACTGTTTGGCGTAGTGCACACACAACTCGCGGTCGACCGCGTAGCGCACGGGGATCACACGCGTCAGCGCATCCAGTTGGCGAATCACATCCGGTTGGCGGGTGCTGCGTTCGGCGCCTTTGAGCAACTCGGCAAAAGTAATGAATGACATGCACAGCTCAACTTGGCTCTCAAGCGCATTGATGTGCTTTGCAACGCTGGGCGGTTTGTTCTTGATCAGGTAGATCAGGATATTGGTGTCGAGCATGTAGGTCACAGCGGCTCCCGGTCCTGCATGGCCGATGGTGCGGTTTGCTCAGCTTCGACTACGACTCCAAATTCATCATCGAAGGCGTTGAGCGCGTCGAGCAGGGCGGCACCCCGATCCGTGGGAATGGGGTGCAACACCAGATCGCCGTCGGCGTTACGAAAAATTTGCACCCTGCTGCTGCTCAGCCGAAATTCCTGGGGAATCCGCACGGCTTGGCTGTTGCCGTTCATGAAGACACGACTGATGGCTGTTGGCATGGCAAATCCTTAAGTACACACGCTTATGTGTGTATTATATGAAGCGGCCTGAAAAACAGTTGGGCAGATCCACCTGAAGTCCACCAGGGATCGGGGTTACCGCTCAGGGTGAGCGCGATGTCATTGGGCTACAACTCTGGCACACATGGGATATCTCTGAGCCATTGCGCTGCCGCCAGTCGCTGGGTTTTGTCCAGGCTGGCGAAGTGGGTCATGCCGCTTCGGGCGGCTACCGCTAAATGCAGGGCATCCGCACCACGCACCAGGCAACTGATGCCAGGTACCACCCGCTGCACGGCGCTGTAGTCTTCACGCAGCACGGGCAGGCGCTGCAAGGCGCCAACTTCAAGCAAGCGTTCGATGGATTGGTTTATCGCATGTGCCACGTCAGCGGGCGTCTCGCCCCGCAGAACTTTGGCGTGCAGAGCACAGGCAAACTCGGCCAGAGTCCAGTCGCTGACGCAAACCTGCGTCCATTGCGGCTCTTGCAGCAGTGCCAGTGCGATGGGCTGGCCAGGTTCATTGCTGAAGGCCGCCAGCAGCAGGCTGGTGTCTACATAGACGTTATGTGGCACGGCAGATTAAAACCGCTCATTTTGCGCACGCCAATCCGCCACAAAGCTACCGTTGACCAAGGTCTGGCTGGGCTTTGACTGCATGGCCAGCGCCGTGGTGTCAGGGAACGCAGAGCGCTGCGGCGCTGGGATGATGGGCAGCAGCCGATAAGCAGGCCTACCCCGGTTGGTAATGATCACCTCTTGACCTGCATCAGCCTGCCGGGCGATGGCTGTGAACCTGGCTTTAATATCCGCTACGCTGACTTGCATGGTGGCGTACTCTTTCAACTTGACTATTTAGATGGTCAAGTATATCGCTTGGCAGGCCCTAAACCGCCACCGGCCTGATAAAGCAACTGCTTTTCTGTAAATTCCGTGAACCAGTTGGCGAAAGTTGCAGTACGGGGCTGGTATCGCGCATGACTCTTTTTTGGCTGGTACCTCAATTGGGGAGGCGCTAGACCTGGCGGCCCAGAGCAGATTGTTTGTGAGAATCGATCAGCTTTCAGAACACTTATATTGGAAGGGTCGGGCGGTCAGGGCATGGGCGCAGTGTGTCCAACGCGAGCTACGCTTATGACAAAGGGCTCGGCATGCCGCCTCAGGTGCGCAACAAAGACTCCAAGCTTCGGCGCGGGCTCGGCCCGCGCGGCTCCGTGGCGAATCCCACGCGCGAGAGCATCTGGAGCGTCTCGCCTCCGGCACCTAGGCCGAGGGTTCGGTGTATTGCTGCTCGCGGTCCGCTCATCTCCGGAAACTCCTGCAAGGCCTGGGATAACGGGTGCATGTCAACGCCCGCTGCAGTGGCCAGCAAATGGGCTCGCACATAGGCGCGTCCAGCGGCCACCTGTGTCGGTCGTGTGTTGTCCGGGCTGGCCAACCACAGGAAGCCACTGGCAGTTTCAAAGGGCACCCAGCGATCCATCACCCGCTGCAGAGAACTGCTGCCCTTGACGGGCACCTCCATCGGGTCGAATAGCCTGACCGTGTGCAGCGCCCGCACCATCAGGCTGTTCAGGCTGATGCCGTCGGGGTTTGCGGTGATGGCACCGGGCCCGATGCGCATGAGCCGGGCTGATTCGAGCCAGGTACTCGCCGTGGTGGCCTCGATCTCGTAGGCCTCGCGCGTGATCTTTCGGACAGGGTCCATGGCAGCCGCGCCGGTCGCCGCGCCTGTACGCAGGCCGAAGCGGACGGCCGACTCGCCCCAGCTGCGTAAGAGGGTCTCGGGCAGCGCGCGATCATTTGCATAGGCGGACTTGCGTGTGTGCCGCCGCACGATCTGGGCGAACAAGGGATCCGCCGCGGCACTGCCAGGCTCGCCCAGCACCAGCGTTGCCACGCGACTGCCCTTGGGCAACGCCTGGTCGGCGGGTGCACCGTCGGGAAAGAGCTCAACCTTCGCCGAAACGCCCCGCTGGGCGGCCGCGATCACCGCCAACTCAATAAAAGCGCCGCAGCCAATCAGGATCTGCCGACCAAATGGGTCAGTCTCGGGCAGCAGACGTTCACCATCACAAGTCAGGTGGACGCGCCCGGCCTCGCGCAGGTCGGCGATCCATGGCTGGCGGTTGTGCGGATTGGGGGCCAATAATGCATGGGCGAGCATGAAGCGCCGCGTGTCGGCCTCGCGATCGGGACTTCGCCAAGGCTGGACGGCAGCCTCGGGCAATTCGCCGCTGCAGCCGGCGAGCGAACCTGTTGCCGCTAGTACGGCGCCTCCGCCCACAAGGCGGATGAAGGACCGGCGGCTTGGGGCTGCCGCGGCACAGCCGACGGAGGGTTGCACCAAGGCATTCATGAAATTTCCGCGCTTCATTTTCGTCTCCAGGTTGATGGGCCTCCAGCAACGTTCGCCGTTTGAAAGCCTTCACCTGTATTGTGTGGCGCCTTTGAAATGCACACAATTGCTCATTTTTGTACCTCTGCATTTCATTTATGAATAGCTGCTTTGACTGGTCGCTCTTACGCTCATTCCTTGCCGTGAAGCTGCTCTCATTTCGCGACCGTTCGCAAAGGTGGCGCTGATGGTCTGTGCGCATCAGGATTGCCTGCGTCGGCGTGGCCCGCCCCGTAGCACAGCCGATGTACTCGAACATCATCTGATTGGCAGTGACCGCAACTAACAGGCCCTCAAAGGCTTTGCCAGCGTCAACATATAAAAAGCTATGCAAGAAAATCACTTAGCTAATCGGCCCCTATGCATTGATGCGCTGCGCGACGCTGGGCGGCTTGTTCTTGATCAGGTAGACCAGCATATTTCCGGCGAAATGAAGCTAATCTAATTTTTGCCGGAAACGTCATGAAACTTTTGTCGAATCAGCAACGACTGCACCAGGTCAATACCGGTCAACTTTTTGATAACTACCGGACTGCTCTGGCGCATGCGGCGTCCTACACCTACGCCATGCGTTGGAAGACAGTGCGAAATACTGAATACCTGTTCAGAGACCGGGACCGGCGCGGGAACGGCACATCCCTTGGGCCTCGATCTGCTCAAACCGAGGACCTGTTGGCGGCCTTTACGGCCGGACGTGGTGCGGCAAAGGAGCGTCTGCACCTGATTCGGGAAAAAATTGAAGAGCAGGCAAGGCTCAACAAGGCCTTAAGGCTCAATCGAGTACCGCGTGTCGTGGCCCGTGTGCTGCGTGAACTTGATCAAGCCGGCCTTCATGACAGCTTTACGGTGATTGGTACTCAGGCCTTGTACGGCTACGAGGCTGCAGCAGGCGCGCACTTTCTGCTGGAATTACTTGCATCTGGTGATGTTGATTTGCTCTTTGACACCCGTCAACGGATGACGGTGGTGTCGGAAAAGCTGGACGGCAATGGCCTGCTGGGTTTACTCAAAAAAGCCGACAAGACGTTTGAATGTGTTCGCGAAAACGGCTTCCGTGCCGCCAATGCCGGCCAGTTCATGGTGGATCTCGTGATCGCACCTCGTGGGTTGTCTGTCGCGGAAAACATCACGTTTGCCGAATCGGATCTGGTTGCCACTGACGTTCCCGGCCTGCAATGGCTGTTGAACTCGCCCAAGCTCGATGCTGTTGCCGTCGACGAGGAAGGCTGGCCAGCGCCGATGCGGGTGCCGGATCCGCGGGCTTTTGCCTTACACAAAGCGTGGCTCTCTGGCCTGCTCACGCGCGAACCCGTCAAAAAACCACGCGACCTGGACCAAGCGCGTGCCGTGGCAAGGCTTGTTCAAGTCGAAATGCCACACCTCCCGTTTGAAAGCACGCTGACATCGCTGCACGGCGATGTGCGGAAAATGCTGCCAATGCTATTGCGCTAGCTGCTCCGGCCCCGTAGCACGTAAGTCATGACCTGCCAACTGCCACCGGCTTCACCTTGTGCCGCTTGGCATTCTTGGCCAGCACGGCGTCCAAAGTCACCATACCGGCCGCTTTTGCTTGCATGGCACATGCAAGATGCAAGGCATCACCGGCCCTCAAGCCTGCAGTCACATCCATGGTCAGCATGGCAGCTTTGTGAAAGGTCGTCGCCTCCACGGGCAGCAACTGCAGGTCATTGGCGCACATGCGCTCAAACTTGACCCAAGCCGCTTGTGCTTGCGATTCGGTCAACTGGCCTGTGCGTTGCTTGATGCCCAAAGCACTTGCAAATTCTGTGACACACCAGGCGGCAGATGCCAATTCGTCGGTGCAGGCTGCGTACCAATTGACGACGTCGGCCGTCTTGGCTTCGTTGGTGCACAGTGCCACCAAGACGCTGGTATCGACGTACAACATCAATAGCGCGCTTCTTGTCGCAGTTGCTCGATCACGGAGGACCCCATGGGCAGCGTATTGGCTTCGCGAGCCAGTTCCTCAGCGAAGGCCTGGCGGCTCCACTGTGATGGCAGTCTGAGATTCAAAGCGCCATCAGCGCCCACCTGCGCCACCAGATGATCACCCTCCTTCATGCCAATTTTTCGCACATAGTCTGCCGGAATGCGTACCGCCAGGCTGTTCCCCCATTTGGCAATTTGCAAATTAATCATGGTTAAAATTGATATACATCGTTGTAGATACATTCTAACGGGCTGCACGGCCGCTCGACAGTTACTGACCCGGGGGTGCGCCCAAAGCCTTGTTATGCATGAATAAGCTCAGTCGCTTGTGTTTAGCCTGCCACCCAATAGGTAAGCCTTCACCAACCGCAGCCCCAGCCCCAGCCCCTTGCACGCTTGCAGTCCTATACTGAGCCCGCTCCTTAGCGGGGCGTAATCGCCCAACCCAGTCACTGTCGTCAAAAGGTTTTACATGATTGATGTTCCACCACTGATTCAGCGCCAAGCCTTTAACCGGCCATCTCCCGACCAAGTAGAAGCCCTGTGCGGCACACCCACCGGTTTCATTGTGGACGCCCTGGGCGGCAGCGGCGCGCTGGACTATCGGCTACGGCCATCGATTGCCGAGCAATATGCCTTTTGCGGTGTGGCCTTGACGGTGGATGCCGGGCCCGGCGACAACCTGGCACTGGTGCATGCCTTGCAGGATGTGCAGCCCGGCGATGTGCTGATGGCCAGCACGGGCGGCTTTACCGGCTGCGCCATCACCGGTGACTTGGTGCTGGGCATGGCCAAAAACTGCGGTGCCGTGGGTTTTGTGACCGACGGCTGTGTTCGGGATCTGGTGGGCCTGCGTACCGTCGGTTTACCGGCTTGGGCCATCGGCGTCACACCCAACTCGCCCCAGCGCCACCGGCCCGGCACCATCGGCTTTGCCATTGCGTTGGCCGGGCACCCGGTGGCCTCGGGCGACATTGTGGTGGCCGATCTGGACGGCGTGGTAGTGGTGCCGCAGGCGCGCATTGCCGCAGTGCTGGCTCGTCTGCCGCAGATCCGGGCGGCAGAAGCCCGGGCCGATGCGGCGGTGCGCGATGGCGCCAGGCTGCCGTCTTTTCTCGCGGTTGACACTGCGTCGGCAGCGCCCAAGCCATGAAAGTCGCCCTGATTGGCACTGGCGCCATGGGCTGTATTTTTGGCGCGGCACTAGCGCGTGGCGGTGCCGAGCTGATCTGCCTGGACCGCAATGCCGATGTGGTTGCAGCCCTGCAGCAGCACGGCATCCGGGTGCGCGGCGTATTGGGTGAGCAAACTGTGCCAGTGCGCGCCACCACAGACCCAACGCAACTGGGCCTGGCCGACATGGCCTTGGTGCTGGTAGACGCCGCAGCCACGCCGGCTGCCGCAGTGATTGCCAAGTCCTGCCTCAAGCCAGACGGTTTTGCCCTGTCGTTGCAAAACGGCATTGGCAACCTGGAGGCCCTGGTTGAAACGCTGGGTCCGCAGCGGGTGATGGCGGGCATCACCTACAACAGCGGCACGGGGGAGGGCCCGGCGCGCTCCTGGCATACCCACCTCGGTTTGACCACAATGGGCGAGGCCGCGGGTGCCATGTCGCCCAGGCTGCAGGCCATCGCCGAACGGTTTCGCGCGCAGGGCATGGCGGTGGAACTCACGCCCCAGGTGGAGGCGGCGATCTGGAGCAAGTTTGTGCACAACTGCGCCATCAACCCCATCAGTGCCCTGACCGGCTTGAGGCCGGCGCAGATCATGCAAACCCCACCGGCGCAGGCGCTGATGGAGCGTGTGATCGATGAAATTCTGCAGGTGGTCGATGCCCTGGGCATTGTGCTGCCCGAGCATGACGCCCGCAGTGAGATCTTGCAGCATTGCCGCGAACGCATGAACCGGCCTTCGATGTTGCAGCACCTCCAGTCCGGTAAGCCCACCGAGATTGGTGCCCTGAACGAGGCCCTGGTGTCGCGTGCCGCGGCACTGGGCCTGGCCGTGCCCTTTAATACAGCGGTGGTGCTGGCCATCCGGGCGCTGGAGGCTGCGGCCGCCTTGCCGCCCGTGCCTGATGGCGTCTGACAGCGTGTTGGCTGCAGATGGGCTAGGGTTTTCCATCGCAATGAACGCCCTCTGCGGTGCCATACTCTTTGTCACGCCCTTGGTTTTCTATCTAGAAGGGGTTTGCACCAATGATTGACACCTACAAAAGATGGGCGTTGAAGTCAGTGCTGATGGGCGCTGTGGCTGCCTCCAGTGGCTTGGCTCTTGCGCAGAGCGGTGCCTGGCCCTCACAAACCATCAAGATCATTATTCCTTTTGCAGCGGGTGGCGCCACCGATGTGTTGGCGCGTGCCTTCACCGACAAGTTGTCACTTGCGCTTAAGCAGCCAGTGGTGGTGGACAACCGCCCTGGCGCTGGCTCGACCCTGGGTGCTGCGCAGGCAGCCATGGCTAAGCCGGACGGTCACACCTTGATGATCATGTCGACCTCGCACCTGTTTGCGCCCGCGCTCTACAAAGACCTGAGCTACGACGCACTGACGAGCTTCACGCCAGTCACACGTTTGGTGGGCAGTGGCTTTGTGATGGTGGTCCATCCGGCCGTACCCGCCGCCAACGTGCGTGAGTTCATCGCCCTGGCAAAGTCGCAGCCGGGCCATTTGAATTTTGGCTCCTCAGGCAATGGCGGCAACCAGCACCTGGTCAGCCAGATGTTTTTGAATGCGACCTCAACCGATGTCAAGCACATTCCCTACAAGGGCAGTGCACCTGCCACCACCGACCTGATCGGCGGACAGGTGCAGATGAGCTTCATGGCTTTGTCGAATGCGATCCCGCACGTGAGGGCCGGCAAAATGCGCGCTTTGGCGGTCACCACCACGCAACGCTCTGCCGAGCTGCCCGGCATACCGACCATGGTAGAGGCTGGCGTGCCCGGCTTTGCGGCAACGGCGTGGCTCGCCTTGGTGGCGCCAAAAGGCACGCCACCCCAGGTGGTTGCGCGTCTCAATGCTGAGTTGCAAAGAATCATGCAAGAGCCTGATACGGTCAAGACATTGGCCAATGCCGGGTTTGACGTTGAGCTTGCTGGGCCGGAAGAACTGGGCGCATACATGCGTGAGGAGTCTGGCAAATGGTTGCAACTGGCCAAAAATATGAATCTGTCCCAATGACCACCAACGGCAATTCACTTGAGCCACTGGCGGTGGTGCCGGCGAATCCAAACGGATCTACATCAGCCAGCATACCGAGGACGTGGTCTGCAGGTGGCGAAGAACATTGGACCCATAAGGGCGACGTGCGGCTGTTCATGTGGCGCAAACGCCGTATGGACGTGCCTCAAGTTGGGGTGATCTTGTGGATTCACGGGTCCTCCATGGCCTCACAGCCCACCTTCGATCTCCATGTGCCGGGCCGGGCTGATTCGTCCATCATGGATTGGTTTGCCTCCAAAGGCTTCGACTGCTGGAGCCTTGACAACGAGGGTTATGGCCGCTCTGACAAGACCAGGCAGGTCAATGCCGACTTGGCCAATGGCGTAGACGACATGGTCGCCGCGGTTGACTACATTCAGCGAGCCACTGGCGCAGAGCGCGTGCATTTGTACGGCATTTCGTCCGGGGCACTCAAGGCGGCCATGTATGCCGCCGCCCATCCTGGCCAGGTGGGGCGCCTGGCCTTGGAAGCCATGGTCTGGACCGGGGCCGACAGCCCGACCCTGATTGAGCGAAGAAAAAAACTACCGCAGTGGTTGGGCAGCCTTCGTCGCCCGGTAGGCCGTGATGACATTCGCCGAATATTCACCCGTGACCGTGAAGGCCTGGCAGACGAAGACACGGTCAACCGGTTCGCCGATGCCGTGTTGTCTTTGGATGACTCCATACCCAATGGCACCTACGTTGACATGTGCTCCAAGTTGCCTTGCGTGGACCCGGCGGACATCCAGGTGCCCACGCTCATCCTGCGCGGTGAGTTCGACGGCATTGCCTCCTACGCCGATGTCTCGGCCTTCTTTGAAAAGATTCCCAATATGGACAAGCAGTTTTCCATGTTGAGTGGCGTTGGCCATGGCGGGCTGCAGAGCCACAACTACCGGGTGGTGTACCACCAGTTGCACGGCTTTTTCTCGCAGCCGGCAGCCCGTTTGACGGCTTAGGCAGTGAATCGGGGGCTTTGAGCGTCCAGCCTTGGGGCCAGCCCCGGCAGATAATCCCGCCCATGAACATCGTTACCTTGTTGCTCGACTTCATCCTCCATGTAGAGACGTGCCTTCACTCCATCAAGCAGGCTTCAGCTTCAATCCAGTCACAAACGTCCCTGACTTCTGGCGTGCCGCGCGCCCCGGGCCGTGTTAGCAAATAGTAGGCGCGGGTTGGGTGGTACGCAATGTTAAACGGGCAAACAAGGCGACCTGCGTCAATTTCGCTCTGAATCAGCGGGAAGATACCCATGATCACGCTGTGCCCATCCAGTGCCGCCTGCAACACGATGTTGGAATCGCGCATGGTGACCTCATGGGCAAACCGCAGCGCACCGAGACCCACCAGGTCCAGCCAGGATGCCCACTCTTCTCGGTCCCACTTATGGACGACGGGGTACCGCGCCAAATCTGACGGGTCTTTCAAACCCCCAAGCCTCGCCAATAGCGCGGGGCTGAGTGTTGGCGTGAAAGTTACTTCAAACAGGCGCTTGGCGTTCAACCCCAACCAATCGCCGTTACCCCAATCGATCATGACCATGGTCTCCATCTGCTCCGCGCTTGTGATGCGTGGGCTGTGATGCAGCACCAAATCAATGTGGGGATATAGCCTGCTGAATGCATCCATACGGGGCAATAGCCACCGCGCGCCGAAGATTGGGCCAACGGCTAGGGTCACGGTCTTGCGGTTCTGAAGGGCGAACGTATCCATTTCCCTGCGGAGCTCATTGAAGGTCCGATTCACCACCTGAGCCAGTGATCGGCCCGCATCGGTGAGAGAAATTTGTCGCGGTCTTCGTGTGAACAGCAGTACGCCCCACTCAGCCTCAAGCTGCCGAATCTGGCTGCTGACACTTTGCGGTGTCACGCACAACTCTTCCGCCGCTGCCTTGAAGCTGAGCAGTCTGGCAGCAGACTCAAAAGTCCGCAATGCGTTGAGGGGCAATCTCTGATGGGGCTGCATGCCGGGCAGTATATCGACCGCTTTTGCTCAGCGCCGCCGGCGTGGGGGCGTAAGTCTCCCATGGCCCACACATCTATAGAGCATATTTTTATTGTCTATGCGCCGAAAAAATCGTCTTGTGAAGGCTTCTATGCGAATCGAGAATGATCTTTGTCGCAAGCCCCACGAATGAAATGAACCCATTTTTCTGGATACTATGAGCCAACTACCACTCGTTCTAATTGATGCATTTCCACGCTCAAAGGAGATGATTTTCACCTC
>Ga0214919_10012054_pt1 | contig 10689 bp, 18 predicted proteins | sample LL1503_MetaG_FD_177994 | JGI IMG/M metagenome (GOLD analysis project Ga0214919, IMG submission 177994) | Freshwater microbial communities from Lake Lanier, Atlanta, Georgia, United States - LL-1503 | ecosystem: Environmental > Aquatic > Freshwater > Lake | place: USA: Georgia | collected... | reverse complement strand
AATGTTGTTAAGAACAACGCTAATACTAATAATAGTTTTTTCATTCTATATTGAATAAATTATATGACAAATAATTGCCGTTAATACACTACCAACAAGTAATCCTTTGATAAACCAATAATTATTTACCGGTTCCGGAATAATAACCTCAACAGGTTTTGGTTTGTTGTATTTTTTTCTATAATACGGTCTTTTCTTTTTAACCGGTTTATCTTCCGATTCACCTAATACAGGTTCTTTAACAATTTTAGGAGTTGTTACTCTCTTTTCTTTGTTGAATAATTCATCTTCAACGTGCTCACTTAATTTTCTTGTTGGCATTTGTTTTGTTTTTTTAATTGATGACGCAATGGCCGGAATAATATTTGGTCTCATTAATGTTTTAATTTACTTGCTCCGATTACAAGAAAAATAATTGCAGGTATGGCAAACACCACACTGATAGAAAACATTAAACTCACACAACCTAAAGATAAAAGGTCGTATTTATTCTTTACTATAAAGTTTTTTAAATTATCCATAGCACAAAGATAAACAAAAAACCCTAAGAACTCAACTCTTAGGGTTATTTTTTTCAACATTTACAAATTCCGTCACCACCTTTAGATGGATTACAGACACATTCCTTTTTTGGTTTGCCTGTGATTAAGGTATATTCAGGAAATATTGTCATCAAAGATTTAATCTCATCAACTTTTCCGGCACTATCTTTAATAGTAATAGTTTTGGTTTTGGTATTAATTTTATATTTCATAATGATTTATTATTAATGCTCCCACAATTAGTATTACATAAATCACAATAAATATTATTGACGGTAAATTAGATTCTTTTTTCATTTTATTTTTTGTGAAACTCAATTATGTTCCACTTTCCTTTATTTGTTTCTACTAGTGCGGTACAATTCTCACACCAATCTCCACTGTTCATATAATTATCTTTTAACTCCGGTTGATGAATATGACCACATACGGCAACATCACAACTTTTTTTGTAAGCCAATAGTATTGCGTTATGTTCAAAATCATTTATGAAATTAACGGCTTTCTTAACACCACTTTTAATATCTTTGGAGATGGAATAATAAGGTAACCCTCGCATCTCACGATATTTGTTATACACTCTATTCATCCATAGCGCTAAGTCATATCCTCTTGAACCGATGTGAGCCAACCATTTTGCTTTGGTAATGAACACATCCAACACATCTCCGTGAAACACATACATCTTACGACCATTAAGGGATGTGAAGGTATAATCCTCCGTGATTGTTAGATTGGATAATTGGAATGGGATAAAATCTTTTAGGAACTCATCGTGATTTCCTCTGAGCCAAATAACATTCACACCCTTCTCACTCATCTTCATTATTTTTCTCAACACTTTGGTGTGACTTTCCTTCCATTTCCCACCTCTTTTGAGAGCCCAACCATCAACGATATCCCCATTCAAAATTAAGGTCTCTGTGATGTTGTTTTCAAGGAATTCTATAACATCGTTGGCCCTACTTGATTTGGAACCCAAGTGAATGTCTGATAGAATTATTGTTTTGTATTTCATATTATCTTAATTTGTAATGTTTCCACACTTCATACCTTATTTACAAGAAATGATAATCCAAATACATAACCTCTAAATTGTAGTGTTCTTCAATCCATCTCTCCATTATGTTCTGAATTTGTTTATAATTCATACTAAAAAAAGATGATAAAAATGACCATATTTCATCATAATTGATAAAAACATCACCACTTTTTTTATTGTATTCAAATATAACCTGTTTCCCTTTTTTATATAGAATAAAATTAGGTCTGTGTTCCGTTTCATATGGTTCCAAATCACCATAGTTATCGTTCAACCAATTAATAGCAACTCTCTCTAATTTACTTTCTGTTATTAAAATTTTCATATTATGTCCAGTAATTATGTTCCTTTGTGAAGAACTCATCGTTATTTCTATTAAACCAACATTTAATCATCATCTTAACCATATAGAATAAACCTTTATTCTTGAATCGTCTTGATGTAGTATAAGCAATTTTGTTTGCCACATAAAATTTATTTGGTTTTATCTTTGAACTTAAATGATAATCCTCAGCAAACTTATCATCCGGATTAAATCCTCCCAATGAATTGAATACCTCTAAATTAAATAACATAAATCCTCCAACCGCAAATGGTGTAAAGAATTTGGTTAAGTATTGGATAACATCAAATGATTTATATACATAATTATACTTACCATCGTCAGTTCTTATTTTGGTTGTGGATAAATGATAATCATTTTCTTTCATTTGTTCAACCATCTCCTTCAACAAATTATAATCGTTCAGGTATATGTCCGCATCCAAGAATAAAACATAGGGTGTCGTTATCTTTTTGGTTCCATTGTTTCTGGCTTCAGCGGGAAATCCTCCCTTAATAATCTTTACATTAATATTGGTATGATATGAACCAAGAATACATTTTTGCGTATATCCGTTGTCCGTTGAAGAATCGGCAACCATAACATTTACACCTTTAATATTAGTTTGCAGGTTTAACAATCCTAAAGTTTTCTTTATAATTAACCCTTCGTTTTTGCAGGGTATGACTATTGTTAAATCTTTACTTAAACTCATATATTAATATCACTTAATCTATCATTAACATATTCATTAACAATATTATCATCAGGTGATGGATACCATCTATCATCGTAATTAAAATCCGGTTTTTCTATATATTCTCCAGATATTAACTCACTAAGAACACCATCTAAATCGTAGTTACCATCCCTACGCATATGATTTTCAAATATTTCATCAATTTCTAAATCATTAATATCAACCAAGTCAGCTAAATCAACTTGGATTTTGGCTCCGGTATCATTAAACTCATATACATTACCATAGAACTCTAAAGCCGATTCCACTTGTTTTTGTAAATAATTAACGTAGTCATTAGCATCAGCATCATTTATAGCACTACCAATAGCATTTCTAATTTTCCAATCATCATCCACCTCTTTAATAGCATCTTCTAAATCTAAACCCTCATCTAGTTCAATCCCATCTCTTTCAGCCATTCTTCTAACAATACCCCACAATCTTTCTTCAGTTGGTTGGTCAATTGTATATTGAAAATAACCACTCAAATCTTCATTATCGTGATGCCCCCACAATGCCCAAGCATCACCACTCATAATCTCTGTAAAAATACTAACACGTGTTTTAGTTCCGGTTTGTCTATTGGTGTATGTATTTTCCCATCCACCATCAACATAATCTTCAATATGTTCAGGACTAATCTCTAATGTAAAACCTGTTGGTAATGGTTCAACCTCAATAATACCCATTTGTCCCAACAATCGTTGCATTGGTCTTGATGAGAATAACTCCGGTCTATTTTGATATAAATCTTTAATTGTTTCTTCCGGTAGGTCAGTTAGTTTAAAATCTTGGTCTGACGCATATTCTGTTCCAAATCCTTGAATTAAATAATCATCTTCCTCATCACCTCCACCTAACACATAGAATAATGGTAAAATATATTGATGATATTCGTCTTTTGGTTTTGAGTTCTTAACTCCCTTCAATTGATACATAATACCATCCTCACCGATTGCCGCAGTTAAAACTGATTTGTTTAATTTATATTTGTTATTAATAGGGATATTTTGTCTTAATGAATAAAGATAACCATAAGAACTTTTACCACAATGTCCCATCCTGTCACATTCCTCTGATGAGTTCTTTGTATTCAAATCCGCCCAATAGAATCCATTCCCGTCCTCATCAGTAAAATCTAATATAGTTGGATTTTCTTCTTTATAGTTAATAGTACCTTGACCAATCTCTAAACTATCGTGCCATTCATTTGATTTACGATGTAATTCATTTAAATTTAATTCTTTATTTTCACCTAAATTACCATTCAAACCAACTCTAATCCAATCCATTATTGATACAATATCTTGTCTATGTGAACTAATCGCAAAATTGTTATTAAGGTTTCTAATCACATCCTTTCTATAATCTTTTTCGTTTTCATATTCCGGGAGTACTGATTCTAAACGTTTTGAATAAAAATCAATAAACTTATTTCCCATCCAAACAGATAAAGGACCACATAGTTGGTCTAATAGTTCAGCATTATCCTCATTAAAACCAATCTTATCAATTAAGATTTTTTTTTTGGATGCTTCCGAAATGATTTGTTTTATACTTTCAATTAATTTCATACCTATATAAATATATCAAAAATAAATAATAGGTCGCAATATTTATAGTAAAATATAAATTATGAAAAACCTTTTATTAGTTCTACTTACCCTAATCACATTCACATCATTCTCACAAGCATTAAGAGATAGTATTGTGGTTAAAACTCCAATGTTTGAGATTGTATATTCAGAGAAATTGGAACAACCTAAATTTATTCGTTATACCGTTCAGTGCCCAAATGGAACCGCATCAAGAACCGGAATGGATTTTTATGTTGATAAAACAATTAAAACATCTGACGCCAAAGATTACGAAAAAAACCCTTATGACAAAGGACATCTTGCACCAGCAGCTGATTTTAATTGTGATAAAGAAACTCTATACAAAACTTTCACCTACCTGAATTGTTCCCTACAACAAGAGAACCTTAACAGAACAACTTGGAGATTACTTGAAGTGAGAGAACGAGAACTAGCAAAAACACATAAAGTAGTTCAGGTTGAAATCAGATGTATCTTTGGACCAAAATCAATTCTTCTCCCAACCGGAGCAACAATCCCAACAGCTTACAGAAAAACAATAAAGTATGATGGTGTTACAGAAGTATATTACTTCAAAAATGAAAAACCATTATCAACCGACTTCACCAAATATAAAGTAAAATAAAAAAACCCCCTGAATTGGGGGTTTTGTTTTTATAATCCTAAAATTTCTCTTTTTGTTTTACCACTCTTTGCATTCAACTCAACATATAATTTTTGAATCTCACCATACGACTTATACCATCTTGGTATTGTACCAACATCATTAATATAACAACCCATTAAAACAGTTTTTAAACTATTTGAGATAAACGGGTTACCATTTGAACGTAACATACTATCCGGTTTAGCACCATCTAAAAGTGATGGGTTACTTTTTTTAACTTTCTCAAGGAACTCTAAAACATCCTCATCTTTTGGTGGAAACCCACATACGTTAATGTTGACTAACTCAAACGACACGAAGAGAATTAAACCTATAATCAACAATATCACTAATATTACCATAACTTTATCTTATTTTCTATTTAACAATATTCCTTGAGCCGAACCAAACACATTATTCTGTCCGTATTCAGATGTACCATTCGTAGCTCTTATTCTCTCGGTCTCCGCTCTATACAACTCTAACAATTTAGGTTGAGATAAGATTTCTTTTGTTTTAGCGTCGTATTGTGCCGCCTCATAGTTACCTTTAGCCAATGCCACTTTCTTAAGTGCCGTTTGTTCTGCTTGTTTTGTTTGAGATATAATGGTAGCAGTCTCTTGAAGAACCGCAATCTTTCTCTCAATCGCCTTTTTATATGATGGTGGTAACGCCATTTTAAGGATAGCAATATTATTTAATGTAAACCCTTCTTTCTCTAAAGATGTAGTCAATGATTTAGTCACATTCGCCTCATACACATTTCTATGTTGTAATAGACTATCTGACGCAAAATTAACAGCATTATCTAACAATTCTTTTCTAACAATCGTTCTTACTCTTGTATTGATTAAGTCCTCCATATCCACTCTATACTTAATAAACAACTCGGATGCTCTTGCTCTCTGTAATTGTAAGTTAATAGACACATCTAATCCGAATGTTGCTCCGTCCGCTGACGTTACATCAATATGCTCATCCGTTGGAGAATCCTCATTTGAATCTGCCGACCACACTTTGTGTTGAACTGATGTTGGATACATAAACACATCCTGTGTTGGTGGAAAATACCAAATAAATCCTGACGCCATCTCAATGTTTGGAACACCCTTGTTGGTTCCAATTTGGTCTACCACTAATGCAACCTCAGCTGAATCAGCAATCTTACAAGAAAACACACCAAACATAAGGAATAAAAACACACCTACCACTACTAAAATTCTTTTCATTTTTTTTCTATTTTAATTATTACTTTTTTAATTGGATACAAAGATACCACATTTTTTTTAATACACAAATTATTTTTTTTCTTTTTCTTCTTTGTCAAAGAAAACACCCTTCATATTCTTTAAGAACATTGCAATGTTATCCCCAAAATAGAATATTGGTCCGATAGTTGTTAAGGCCAATAATAAAACTCCTCCATAAAACACAAAGGTGCTAGGTAATTTCATAAGGTAGAATGATAACTTAATCAATTCTATCCAAGCGAAGATTCCAATTAGAACCCCCATAAATTTTAATAAGTTTTTCATATTATTAATCTCTAAATAAATTATTCAAATAATGGAACATATCTCCATATACATTATGTTCATTCATATCATATCCCAATTGACGGATGAACTCAGGGTTCTCTTTTTTATACATCTCAAACATACGAGATTTAGTCATCTTACCATACTGAACATTCGCTATTCTATCACATAGTTTCACAAACACAGCACCTGGTGTATTTCTAATACCTTCGTAATATTTGTCTCCCGCTCTTTCTTTACGATTCTTACCTTTGTCGTTGGTAACTGCGTAAACGATATCAGCAACCTCAACACCGAATTGAATTCCCACATCATTATATGAAACCCTTGTGTCCTCAATTGTGTCGTGAGCCCAAACAGCAATACCACAACGATAGGTTAGTTTTTTATTTAATAAGTGTTTGAAATCTTCATACACATTATTCACCATTCTTAGGTGAAATTCATACGGAAGATATTCTGAATAAAAATGATTTGTTTTACGGTGTTGTTCTATACACCAATCTTTATAGTTCATTTTATTTTTGAATTAACATATTCGTATTCGCCATTGGTACTCTTAACACCGGAACTACCCCCCCATTTTCCCCTGATTTTTGCATTACCTCGTAATACCCGTTTTCTACTTTTACTGTTGGAACATTCTCAAAAGAATATAGGTTAAATCCATCAGCCCCGGATAAAAGGTTTACTGTTTTTTCTGTGCTGTTAAACACTAATACTTGTATCATAATTTGTTATTTTAATTTTAATTTATTTAATAATTTATTTAATTTACCTACCCATTCTTTCTCAACTTTTCTTTTCTCAATTACTCTCTGTTCTATAGAATAACTCATTTGTTGCCCACCACCAATATATTGTTTCATTCGTTCTTGTTTTCTATAATCAGAAACATAATCATCTCTTAATTGAAGGAACTCTCTCTGCTCTCTACCTCTATCCATATAAGAATATGGGTCAGCAGCCAATGAAGTTTTTTGTGTTACTCTATCATATTCTCTATATCTTGTAACCCATTCTTTCATTTGTTGAATTCTTGGGTGATTAAGAATCACATCTTTAACTGAGTAAAATCTACCATTACCCTCAACCATAGTCACATATTCATATAACAAATCCAAATAAGTAAATCTAAAAGTCTCATATGGTGTGACGATAAGGATATTGAAATTAAACTTAGTTGTCAAGTCATACCATCTTAACAATTTATCAGTTGATTCTAAAATAGCCCCAATAAGAATCCCCACATTGTTATATCTTTCTTTTATTCTATATACCAAACAATAATTTGTCCAACCCCAATACTTTGTAAAATAAACCTCCGACAACATTGTATTTTTATGAATGTATTCACTCAATTCATTTTCAATAATTAACTCAACAATTTTAGTTCTCTTATCTTGGTCTTCACGGAAATTACGATTCCAATCGGGATTGACCTTATATCCTCTCCCAACTAAATCTATATCGTTATGTAATGTACTTGATACCATAGGGCAAATATAAAACAAAAAAAAACACCTAACAAATTATTAGGTGCTTTTATTATAAAAAAGTTATTATATTAAGGTTTGTAATGTTTTTGATAAGATTTAAATCTTTGTTGGCTAATATCATCCATATCAATAATATTAAAATATCTCTCAACATCCGGATTGTTAATCAATTTAAGAAAATCACTATTTGCCTGACCTCTAGTAATTGATAATCTTTTTTTACCTGTATATCTTTTAATAGATAATTCTTTTGACATTTTCTTATATAACCAATAAGGTATTTTAATAAATTCAAAATCTTTTTTACCTTCAACAGAACCTAAAATTTCTATCTGAGATTTTGGTAATTTACTAAAATATATTCGAATATTATATGATTCAGCATTATCCATAAACAAACCACTCTCATCTAATATCTCGTGAATATTTAATACATCAATCATCTTCCCTGAATCCCCAACAATCATATAAGCACCTATTACAGATTTTTCTTCTTGAATATAAACTAACTTATTAAAGTTTGGAGTTGTATTAACATCCTCTTCTTGCTCAATTAATTTTAAATATTGGGTTTCTTTAACTATAATTCTCATATTTATAAATATATTTGTAATCTAAAATATTATGGAAAAACACAAATTACTTTCATTAGTTAAAAAATCAGCTAATTATTTTGGAGATGATTCATCACCTTCATCTGTATATAATCTTATATGGGATAATAAAAATTTTAAAACATTATTAGATAGAATGACACCTGAAGATATCATTTTTTATAGTTTTTTAGTTCCTATACAATTGAAAAACAATGATATTGACGAAACTTACGACAGAATTGAATATAATATGTATTCGGTTGAATTAATTGAGATTTATGATACCGAACCTGAAATTAATTGTTCTGAATGTTACGGTGGTGGAAACGAACCTTGTGATATGTGTGATGGAACAGGTGAAGTGGAATGTAGTCGTTGTGATGGTTCCGGTGAAGAGGATTGTTCTTCTTGTGGTGGTTTAGGTGTTGATGAAGATAGTGGTGAAGAATGCGATATGTGTCAAGGAATTGGAAAAGAACCTTGTAGTAGTTGTCATGGTAGTGGAAACGATTCTTGCAGTCATTGTGGTGGTGATGGTGACCTTCAATGCGGATATTGTGACGGCACCGGACTGACATATGATAGCAACCAATCTGAAATTCGTTTTTTAGATTACATATCTTGGAGCCCTCGTTGGAAAAATTATTTCTTTAGAGCAAAACCTGATGAACAATTAGATTATGAAGACACTAAAAATTTTGGATTTAATTCCCAAACAATATTATTGGGTGTGTCTGAAGAAATTAGTGAAGATTATGAAGGATATGAGAATGGTGATGTGTTATTATATGTAACTAAAGATACAAAAGATTTAAACTTAATAAAGCAAAACGAAAGAATTTTAACCTAATTATGAATAGATTACTACCCATATATATAAAACAATTGGACATACCCGTCAATATTCATGGGCTACTACTTTACCCCCAACTTAACGACGATTCTATTGAATGGGAAATAAAAAACCCTAATGATTTATCTTATAGTAATTTTGTTGTTGATGGTCACCTTGAGGAAATGTTATATAATTTTATGGTAATGACCGGAACCAAAGATATGTCAGTGTGGGGTTCAGACATTTACGAAAAATATTGTAGAGTGGGAAATGTAAGATATTTTTACATTAATCAAGAATTAAGAGACAAAATTAATGCTAAATGCAATAATTTTACATCTATTAAGTTAGAAGACGATGAATTCCTTAATTCGGAATGTTATGTTATGAATTGGGATATTGGTTATGAAGATTCTGAGATGTTTAATTTTTACTTATCGTTAGAATTAACTAATGCAAAGATTAATGGTGAAGAGGTCGATGACGATACACTTCAAGATTTTATTCAAAATTTTATTTATAGTAATTTTGCTCAAGAACAAGAGTTAGATGCTGTTTGGGACATTGTATCATTAATAATTGACAATAAAAATATGTATGATAATACTTATATGTATTCAAACGCTGTTATTGGATACTTTGATAGATTTGGAAATGGTTTAACTTAATAAGAAAAATCAATATCAACGCAAACATTTGGTAACCAAGTTTCAAGTTTATCCAATATACTATCTTTCACATCATCTTCAACCCAACTTGGTAAATCTGTAATCCGTTTTACGTATTCCCAATCACCTTCAAAACCAACTTTAATTTCAATTAGTTCAAGATATATGGTTCCACCATATTGACAACGTTTATATTGTGTAACGTTATGAAGACCAACTTTATCAATCTTAAAAGTTACAGACCAATCCGCATAATCCTCACCACTAGAATATGGCATCATATATTGACCTTCCATAATCATAACCTCATCAAACAATTTAAAAATGGCTCTCTTAATTAATTCTATTTTTCTATCTTCCATTATATGTAATCAGGAAAAAACTCATTTATGTATTTATCAACTAAACGACTATCCGGATAATCCGGGATTCTAAAATCAAGCCAAGGTTCGGCACCATTATCCATAAATGTATTCATCATATTTAACCAATTAGTAACATAATCAAGGTTATTTTGATAATATCCCCAATTATTTTTATCCGAAACATATTTGCCAATAGAATTAACAACCTCACCCGGATTAAATTTTATTATATAGGTTTCAATAAGTTTGTTAGGGTTATAATTGGATGGTATTGCTTCCCACTTAGCCGTTTTCAT
>Ga0214919_10012053_pt1 | contig 10689 bp, 14 predicted proteins | sample LL1503_MetaG_FD_177994 | JGI IMG/M metagenome (GOLD analysis project Ga0214919, IMG submission 177994) | Freshwater microbial communities from Lake Lanier, Atlanta, Georgia, United States - LL-1503 | ecosystem: Environmental > Aquatic > Freshwater > Lake | place: USA: Georgia | collected... | reverse complement strand
AATGACTGATATAACTTTTGAGGATTTAATTACTTAAAAAATTGAAATTTATTTTATATATGAGTCTCTTTAGATAATTTATTCTGCCGAACTCTCTTTGACAAACCAACCTTCGTGTTCTCGCACAAGTAGATACTCGATCAAGATGTTTGTGCCTGGCGTCATGTGCTTCCTCTTCGTCTGCTTGGCTCGCTGCTGGTCTAACCCTGACCCCGAATACCAGCGCTTTAAGCCCAAGAACTGGTGATAAGGATATACCATACCGAGAGTCAACTCGGTCAACAAACTAAGGCACGGAGAGCGTGTGAAACATCAAAAATATATAAAATCTTTTATATATTTCTGTAGTTTATAAAAAATTGAAATTTTAATATTAATACGGTTTTATTAAGTCTTATATTCTCGCCTACTCTTCGCACGATGGCTTCTCGCGGCATAACTGGTGGCGCAGGTGGAGGCAGCGGATCATGGAGTGCTATTCCCTTTCCCGATGACTCCATCACCGTCTTCATCAACAGTAATACCGTTCCAATCGTTGGCGAGACACCGCTCATCACGCGTGACATCATCATTAAGTGCCTATCAAGCCTCAAGTTCAAGAAGTGGCTTATGTCAATCGACCCGGATATCGTGGTCACGCGCATCGTAATCCAGTCGGTCGACATGTTCGGCCCGAACGTCGGCTTCATCAAGCTCAAGGCAGACGCGACCTTCAACGACAAGCCCATCCCGAGTATTGTCTTCATACGCGGTGATGCAGTTGCGATCCTCGTCATCCTGACGTGCAAGGGCAAACGCTGGGTTATCTGGACCAAGCAGCCGCGCTTTGCGGTCGGCAGCTCCTACTTCGTGGAGATCCCCGCCGGCATGATGGACGAGGAGGGCTCCTTCATCGGTGTCGCCGCCAAGGAGCTCGCCGAGGAGACCGGCATCAAGATCAAGAGCGACAAGCTGATCTCCCTCGGCGACATGCACCCCAGTCCGGGAGGCTGCGACGAGAAGATTCGCCTCTTCTTCTACGAGCAGGAGGTGTCTCCTGCAGAGTTGGCAACCTTCCAAGGCAAGTGCACGGGCAACTTCGAGGAGGGAGAGATGATCACCCTCGAGATCATGCCCTACGAGGCGACCATCCACTCGACGGACGCCAAGGCGCTCTGCGCGATGCTGCGCTACGAGCACATGAAGAGCGGTGCGTCGGTGTAAGATTCATCACGAATCTCTGAGATTCTTCAAAAACAAAAAATTAATTTATTAATTCTTTGTTTAAAAAAAATTGAAATTTTAATTATATATGATTCTCATTAAGATTTATAATTCTGACGAGCTCCTTTTGTTCGTCAATCGCCCTTCGCCTTCGCTTTTCGCCTTCGTCAACTGAAACAAGATGCCCTACAGCGAGCTCGACCTGCCCAAGTGGGTCAATGTGGATCACCTCATGAAGGCGAGCGACGCTGACATTCAGGCAATGGTTACTTCGGCCAACGAAAACTTGCCTGCCTTCATCGCGCGCCTATCGCGGTTCGGCCTCAACAAGAAGTCTGCGCACGTCGCACCGTCTCTGCCGAGCGCTCACCGCGCCTCTGCTGCCCCCTCGGGTGGCGGTGGTGGCGGTGCAGTTCCCTCCTCTCGCTGCCTCGGTAGCATCTGCGGAGGCCACGGAGTCATCGCACGCGCAGGCACTTGCGATAGCTGCCTTGTTGCGATGGAAGCCTCCGACAAGCGCCGCGAACGCGAGGCCGACGACAAGGCACGCCGCGAGATCGAGGAAGCCGACCGCCGCCGTGCAGCGGATGCACGCCGCGAACGCGAGCTTGCCGATGCCATCGAGGCCGCGGAGATCGCCGAGGCCGAAGAGCGCCGCCAGCGCAATGCACGCGAGATCGGCGTACAGCTAGTTGGCTCTCGCCACCTGGACGCCAACTCTCGCGAGGCAAACCGTCAGGTCGACATCCGACGCGCCGCGCAGCAGCAAGCCGATCCGCATGTAGTGCGCATTCACCACATGCCACCCGGCTCGCTTGGAGGCCAAGTGATCGTCCACCACCATGGTGGCGGTGGCGCCCCGATTGCCGTTGGGATCAACGGAGTACCGCGCGCAGTCTTCGGACCTCCGATGATCAACCCGTTCCCCTTCGCCATGCCTGGGTTCGGAGCGCGCCACTTCTAGTGCATGATATGCACACGAGAGTAAACTCGGTCAACAAACTAAGGCACTGAGAGAGTGCGAAACATCAAAAATATATAAAATCTTTTATATATTTCTGTAGTTTCATCACGAGCCTATGAGATTTAAACAAAAAATTGGGACTCCATAAACTCCATCCTAATTTTTTTATTTTTCATAAATGAAATCTAAAAAAATTGATTTTTTTTTTGCTTATACTGTTCATTAATAATATTTTATCTGATAACAGATAATACTTCTACATTTCAACATGTCTAACTCAACACTCAGTGAAGCGTTCCTCAAAATAATTCCTCTCGTAGCAGCCGTGGGCTACTCTGCAGAAGTTCATCAATGTCGTTTTCTATGTGGAGAAACTTTTCGCCTAGGAATTCGCAGAGAAGATGGAACTCTTGACCAAAAAGGCTTTAAAGGCTCCACAGCAGACATGATCTATAGATCTTTGGAAAAACAGTACAAAATTACTTTTAAACGAAAAATGAAACGACAAGATGCACCTCTACCTTTAGGATGGAATTTTAGAGTCCCTTGGTATGATACGATCAAAGATACAACACAGTTAATTCGAGCAGCAATAGCTAACGATGAAAATCGAATACGAATTCTATTGACCCTTGGTGCAAATCCGAATGTCAATTGTGATAATGGTTCAGCACTTTACTTTGCCTGTCGTAACGGCAACACAAAGATCATTAAATTGCTAATCGATGCAGGAGCAGATATCGATTACCAGAATGAAAACACTGGATGGACACCTTTGATGACTGCATGTAAGCATGAAAATATCAATGCGTGTAAAATACTGTTGACTCATAATGCAAATTATCTTTTAACGACTTATCATGGTCATACAGTATTCCATATAGCAGTTGGAACTCATCAAAAAGAAATAGTAAGGATGATCTTAGATTATGGATATCTTCACTGTGGTTGCCATGATCAAAAAAGTTGTAATTGTCAAGGAATAATTGATAAAAGAGATAACTTTGGAATTACTGCAGAAGAATTACTAATAGAAAATCCTAATATATTGATCTCTCAAATTCTAGACAATTGGCGGAGTTCAAAGCTAGGGTATCGTTGTAAAAATACATGTCGCAACATTATAAACGATGAGCCAGAATTCTATCCAGAAAGCTGGGTACTCTACAAAATCTTATGGAGTCTTGATAGAGAAGAGTTCAAACCCAAAATAGAAATATTTGGCGATGATAGAATTAGATTTTCTGAGTTTAATCCATCCTAATTTTTTTATCTTTCATAAAAAATTGAATTTTATTCATTTATACATAAAAGCATATAAATATATACAATCTATAAAACAAAATGGAATACAAGATACCATTTTCACTTTCGAGTTATCCAAAACCCTTGAAAATAGAAATTGATAAAAATGCACAAAGATTAGAAGAAATAAATGTAAAGCTTGATGAATTGATAAAATCAAAAGAAAGTGCTGATAAATTGATTGATGAAAATCAAGAATATTCTAATCAAATCAAAGAAGAATTAGAGAAAATTCAACTTGAAAATGATAAGAAACTTGCAACAATAAAGAAACTTGAAACAAAATTTAAGTTGTTGAAACCTGAAACTCAAGAAGATAAAGATTTACGTAATGCTAAATTTCATAAGAAATTACAAGATGCTACAAGTATCCTTGAAGCCATTAAAAAAGAACATTCTGAAATAGAAATTGAATGGATAGATAAATTAGAAGTTGGCGCATCTAGAAAAGAAAAAGATATTTACCAACAAAGGATTGAGGAACGTAAAGAAAAAGTCTTAAGAAAAGAAAAACTATCTATCAAAATGAATACTCTTGAAGAAAATGTAAGACTTGCTCAAGAAGATCTTGATACAGTTAATTCTTTACCATCTCCTTATGAAATTACACAGAAAAAACTTAAAGAGTTAAATGATGATTTTAAGCATCATATGACTGAAGTATTAAAAATTAAAAATATTAATCGCAATAATGAACTATTAGTAGAGAAACGTAAACATATTCAAAGAGAAATTGAACGTGTAGAAGATGAATTAAACGTTTTCAAACGTAGAAATACGTTATCATTAACTCGTGATATTTGGATTGAATATGATGATGAAGGACAACCTTTTGAAATAACAACATATTCATTCAGAAAGAAATTACGTGATTTAGAAGAAAATATACCTGTTCACAATGTAGTATCTACAGATTTAGAATTAACACTTGAACGTAACTATAAGATAAATCTATTAAATGAACTTGAAAATCAACATATAATGTATTTATCAGTTAGTGCAATTAATGTTAATAAAGAAATTGAATCTATTATTGTAACTTTAGAAAAGCAAATTAAAACTCTGAAACAAGAAATTAAATCATTAAATGCTCAAATTGATAAACTACCTAAATCAATTTGGGAAGAAGAACATAAAAAAGAATATAATAAAAGATTCGAAAATATATATAGAGAACATAATATGGAATTACCATATAATGAACCATTCCAGTTTAAAAATACTGTTAAGAAAATGTCATTAAATGAATATTTGAAGTCATTGAGATAAATTAATTTATACGTTTGGATCATATTGTAACATTAAACTACATTTAATATTTTTTTGATTTGATAAAAATCCAACTAATTTATGCCTTGTTGCAACCATTTCTATCTCACCTTTCCATTCTATTCCCTTATCTATAAAATCTTTTGCAATTTCAAAAAATTGTGGCATTCCATCTACACCAATATGATAATTATTTTTAATTAATAATCTAACTATATTATTAATTTCTTCTTTTCTTTCTTCTTTAGTTTTTTCCATATATATAACTATATAATTGAAATTTTTCCATTTATCGCATCATTTCTAAACTTATTTACTCTTTCAAGTGATAAAAGATTCAAATCATACTTAAACAGATTCATTTTATCAATAATATCACCAGGAACTGTTATAATATCACATCCTAAATTCTCAGCTCTTGTTATAGTATATAATTCTCTACATCCAGCCCATAATATTTCTACATTTTTTAAATCTTTAAATAAATGTTTTGCATATAAAATAAATGGGGATGGATCCATTCCGGAATCTGATATAGGACCTCCAAAAATAGATATAATTACTTTTGTTTCTATAGATTTCACTAATTCATATGAATGTTTTATTTGATCATATGTATAAATAGCAGTAATATTTATTGGCATTTTATTACATATTGCATAATTTATTAAATTCGTATTTAATTCATTTTTAGAATTTATAATTGGTATTTTTATAAAAATTTTTTGATCTATACTATTTATTTCATTAATTTGTTTAATTCCCAAATCACCATTTTCCCATGTCTGAAATGATATATCTTTATCTTGAATAAATTCTTTATTCTTATTATAAAAATCAAGATAATTCTTTGTATCGTTTTGAGAAAAAAATGTACAATTTGTTGTAAATCCTTCAACAATATTATTTTTAGAATATTTTTCAATGTTTAAACCGTCATAATATATCTTCATGTGTTATATATTTTATATAATATTATTTTTTATTTATATGGATATAAAAATAGAATTATATTATTCCCAAATAATAAAGGCAAAAGAAGATATTAAAAAAAATATAAATCATTTAACATCAATAATCAACAATTATAATTATAATTCAATATTTATAACAGGAATTGGAAAATCATATCACATATCAAAAAAATCTATAGCAACATGGCAATCTTTACAAATCAATGTACATGATTTATTAATTCAAGATTTATTTCATGGTGATTTAGGAATCATTAAAGATAATGATATTATAATTTATATAAGTAATTCAGGTAATACAAATGAATTAATTAAAGCCTCGGAATACATTAAAAATAATTTTAAAGTAATTCAAATTAGTATAACAAATAATGATAATTGTACTTTAAAAAATAATATGAATCATTCTATAAATTTATGTAATTTTAAAATTGAAGAAGCAGATAACTTTAATGTTGTTCCGTCAGTATCATCTGTTATATTTATGATGTTTTTAGATTTATTAGGTATTAATCTAAGTGAAAAAAATGGATTTACTAAGGAAGATTTCAAGAAAAATCATCCAGATGGAGTAGGAAAATTATTATAAAAATTGAAAAAATAATAACATATAAGTTTTATTAAGATTATTACACTTCTCTTTCTCCGTTCCCTATACACTCTTTCCAAAATGGGTGCCTGGACAACCGACAAGAACGGGCATACCACGCCCTACTACGGCGAGATCTCACGAAACAAACCCCATCCGCCTGGCATCGTCCTCCAGATGATGAACTCCGTATCGGATGACTGTGGCACGTGGATTATCCTCGTCGTGATGGTATCCTTCTGGTGCCTACTCTTCTCTATCTGGTGAGCTAAAGCTAAAAATAAATTTTTATTTTTAGTTTTGAAACAAATATCTATCAACTGCCATTTCTTTTATTACATTTTCAAATTGATCTGTTAATTCCTTTTTCTTAAACGCCATTTTCATAATATGATGATCTACACTTATATCTTCTTTATCTGTTCCACTAGCAATATAAATATACACTTCAACATTTCTTTCTGCATATGGAACATCTTTGTGAGAACAAAATCTGACTGCTCTTCCAATAACTTGCTCCAATCTTGACATATTCCAATATGGCTCTAAAATATGAACTTGTTTTACACGTAATAATGATACACCTTCTTTAATTGAAGGAGATCCCAACAACACTTTAATCATATGACCATCTTGATTGTCTTTTTTATTAAAATAATCTTTTAATAATTCTTTCTTTTCATGAGTTTCATCACCACTCCATACAGCAAATCTATATTTTCCAACACCATGATCTGCAAAATCTTTATATTTGTGATATTCAAGAACTTTAATAAATGATTTTAATCCTCCAAATTCTTTAAAATTTGAATAAACAAAAATTGTTCCTTTACATGATTTAATTTTTTTCATTATCTTATAAAATTTAATTGAATATGTTTTTAATGAATCATATTCTAATGCTTTTCCTTTAAAACTATCAAATCCATCTTCTTCAATACCTTTATTTGGAAATGCCACATTTGAAATAATACGAGGTCCAATTAAAAAATTATTTGGTAAATTTAAAACATCACTATTTGTAAATCTACCATATCCTTCTTGCTCCATAACTGTCTTATAAGCATCATATTGAAATTTACTCATTTTGCAGTTTACAAATTTTAAATGCTTTTTTGGAAATACATGATCGGGTGCTCCTCTGTAATATGAAACATATCCATTTAACATATCTTTTAATTTATTAATATTCTTTAATTCATATGAAATTCCATCAGATGTCTTTTTAGTTTTTACAAATTCTTCATTAAAATCTGTTCCTACTGGAAATTCAGTTCTAGGTCTTAATAAATTTATTGTTAATCCTAATTCCATTGGTCTATCAAATATTGGTGTTGCTGATAAAATAACTGTTCTTAAATCTGGTGGAGCGTTATTTATTAATTTCATAAATGTTGTATAAAATGTACCACCTTCGGAAACTATATTTTGAACTTCATCAATTAAAAGAAGACTATTTTTTAAGTTTATTTTTTTTTCTTGGGCTAAACTAACAAATTTATGATATGATAAAATAGTATAGTATTTTTCTATCTTTTTATTTACATTTGATATAATTTGTTTGTATTCGTGTGATTCTGACTTCAAAGTTGATAAAAGTTTTCTTTCTTTATTTGTTATATAATCTTCTCCAGTACACTCACTACGTAATTCTTTATAAAAATTACCAAGTAACGCAGCAGGAACAACAACAACTATATTCTTTTTTTCTTTCCATTCTTCACATATTTTAATACCTGCACATGTTTTTCCTGCTCCGATTTTGTGATATACTAAAAGACTTTTATAAGGAGTTTCAGGATTTATAAATTGAGAAACAAATAATTGAGGTAATTGATATGTAAATTTGGTAGGAAAACAAATATCCTTCATTGTCTTTTTAGTATTTCTAGTTCTATATTGTTTAAATATCTTTTTTATCTTTTGTCTAAAATCATTATCTGATATTGATGGATATTTTATTATTGGATATTTTGGACGACTTATATTTTCTTCACTCATATTTTACATATATATAAAAAAGTTAATATAAATTATTATATAAATAATTTATAAATGCTTACTGAAACTCAACTAATATCTTTAAAAAACATTTACAGTTTATTTACAAATGTATGTTCTGACGCGACTGAATGGTGTAATAAAATTAATATAAAAGATGATGTGAATAATCATATTGAAAAATTAACAACTATAATGAACTTAATAACAAATGATGTTCAAATATATGAAGGAAATATAGAGGAAATAATAATTATTGTTGAAGAATGCCTAAGAGAATATATCTTAGAAAAATTTGCAAGAGAATCAGATGAAGATACAGATACTGAATCAGATGAAGAATCTAAGTTTGAACAGTAGCTTTATTAAGGAAATATGTTATATAAAAATTATATAATAAGATGAGAACAATAATTAAAATAAATATATATTGAAAAGATATTTTTAATACATCACCAACAATATCATCAAGTTCAGAATCACTCTTTGTATTATGTAACATTTTTTGAAAATTTGTAAGATAATCCATTATATTATAATATATAGAAATATAAAATTAAATATATATAATGACTAAAAGAAATAATAAAGATATTAGTAAAAATAACGATATTGATACTGATGATGATTTAGATATTCCTAAGAAAATACCGAAGACAAGCAATGATGCAGAAGCTAAAAAAACGACAATTAAACTTAAAGTACCAATTCCTAAAATTATATTAGATCAAAAAGTTGAAACATTGGATGACTTAATTGCACTTGGTAAATTATATGATCCATCAAAAGAGTATAATATTAATTTAAAAAAAGTACATAAAATTTTACCATCTTTAGAAAAATTAAAAAATGTAATTGGTATGAAAACAGTTAAAGATTCACTTGTCGGTCAAATTATATTTTTCTTAAATGAATTTGATCCTGAAAATAAAGATATGTTGCATACTGTTATTCAAGGACCACCTGGTGTTGGTAAAACAACATTGGGAAAAATTATTGGTGAATTATATTATTATCTAGATATTATTAAACCTGAACAAAAACCTAAACCTGAAGTACAAAATATAAAAATGAATGTTAGAAATTTAAAAGCATTAGATAAATTACTTAATATTGAATTAGATAAATATATGAATAGAAAAGTCATAGATTTAGATGATGAGGATGATGATGATTGTGATGATGATAAAGAATGTGAATGTCCTGATTGTACAAGAGCAAGAGAAAAAAGTAATATATCAAATGAGCCATTTAAATTTAAAATTGTTAAACGATCAGAATTAATCGGTCAATATTTAGGAACTACATCTAAAAAAACACAAGAAGTTATAGATAATTGTCAAGGAGGTGTATTATTTATAGATGAGGCATATAGTTTAGGAAATCCAGAAGGCCGAGATTCATTTTCGAAAGAATGTATTGATACATTAAATCAAAATTTAAGTGAACAAAAATGTAATTTTTTATGTATTATCGCAGGTTATAAGGATGCATTAGAAAAATGTTTTTTTTCATATAATGAAGGTTTAAGAAGAAGATTTTCATTTGTATATACAATAGAAAAATATACTTCAGAAGAACTGTGTTTAATATTTAAAAAAATGGTTTCTGATATGGGATGGTTTACAGATGAAATTCCCGAAAATATTTTTAAAGATAACTATAAATATTTTGAACATATGGGAGGAGATGTAGAAAGTTTATTATTTATTACAAAAATTATGCATAGTAAGAGAACTTTATTTAAACCTGAAGATAAAAAAAAAATTAATTTAACAGATTTAGAAAATGCATTTAAACAATTTAAGATTAATAAAAATCTTAAAGATGATAATGATGAAAATGCTGCGTGGCGAAGCCTATACTCCTAAAGATTTTAATTCATCTAACGCAAATAAACTAATACTTGCAAATGCAAATAATAATGCGATTGATTTTAAGTCATTTATTTTTTCACCAAAATAATAAATTCCTAAAATTGTTACTAATACATTTGAAATTAAATTCCATGATATATTTAAAACACTCATTGATGTTTGTCTTAATCCATAATAGAATAACCAAACTTGAAGAGCATAAAGAATAGTTGGAATGATTAACCAACTTATACTTTTTAATTGTTGTAAATATACAGACTGTATTATACCAAAACTTAATACATCATTCATTGCTAATAATAAACCAACGAATAAACCCTTTATTGAATTATTTAACATATATTATATAAATTTATTTTATTTTTTCATGGAAATAATTGATTTTTTCTATATGGTGTCAAAAATAGAGAATCTTTTATTTTTAGCTATATCGATATTCATAAAAAATTGATAAAAAAATTATTTAGTTTATTATATTACAATGGATAATAAAGTAAGTATGTTTGT
>Ga0214919_10012052_pt1 | contig 10691 bp, 9 predicted proteins | sample LL1503_MetaG_FD_177994 | JGI IMG/M metagenome (GOLD analysis project Ga0214919, IMG submission 177994) | Freshwater microbial communities from Lake Lanier, Atlanta, Georgia, United States - LL-1503 | ecosystem: Environmental > Aquatic > Freshwater > Lake | place: USA: Georgia | collected 2015-03-15 | reverse complement strand
TGTCATCTGGCTTTGGTACATGGCTCACCGCATACCACAGCGGGGGAGGCAGTTTAAGTGAGTTTTACGGACATTACAACGATTTACTGGATTTTCTTAAAAAATAATTAAAGAATACCAACATCGTTAAAACGGGATTTATTTAAAACTAAATTACCAATTTAATTGGTTTGTTAATGAGAAAAAAGCATCGGCATCAAAGCCTAAAGAACCTCATCAGTTTCTTGATAAAAGAATCCTTGGCTTTGGCTTCGAGCAAAGGCTTCGAAATTTCAGAGCCTGAATAGATGTTGTTGCTGGGCTGGTGCATGTGCTCTGACACCGCATTGGTGGGCCGCTCGTGCAAAAGCAAACTTGGCTTGGGAACTGCAGCCGATGGCGTCTTCATTTCGATTGCTGTTGGGATTGGAACCGCAACCAATGCAGCTTTTGAGAGCGCTGCCGTTTTTATGGCGCCATCGACTGCCAACTTTTCAACGACTTGCGCATCGATATCCACTGATGCCAATTCGGAAGGAGAAGCTACAGCAGGCGCTGCGCTTTCAGATTCTTTTTTATCAACCTTTGAATCGGTCAATTCAGGGACGGTATCGCCGGTCTCCCCAGATGTGGGTGCATCAGCGATTGTTTTGAGCTCAGGCTGGGCATCATCCAATACCTCTTTAGCCACTGCCGCACCCTCTTGTGCATCAGATGCCCCATCGGCAATGGCTTCAGTGGCTGGCGTAGCCTCCTCTTTTTGTAACGCATCATCTGAAGTTGCCGCCTCATCTAAGGTCGTCACGTCGGATGCTGCATCAACTTGCGCTGACTCCGCAGGTGCTGCCTCTTCCTTTTTACCACCGTCTTTGGGTGATTCTTCACTGGCGTCCTTTGGGATCTCAGATGGCGAAGATGGTTCGCCTTGGCCGGCTTCTTCTGGCATGACTTTGTCAGCAGTTGAATCTTCCGATGCGGCACTTTGAACTGCAGAGACACCATCATCCTGAATTTGATCTGTCTCAGGTGAATCGCCCTCAGCAACACCATGATCGCTTGCAGTTGATTTGGTTTCCGGGCCCCCTTGTACATCGGGTGAAACACCCGCATTGCCATTCCCTGATGAAATATTTGTTTTAGGCTCAGCCAAATCTTGCGAAGCACTCGGATTGACGGCAAGCATTTTTGACTCGCCCCCACGCTTGACGACCTCTTCATCCACAATGGTTTCAGCAGTGATCACATCTTGCCTAAGCGCCTGAATGTCAGCCTGAACCGCCTCGACGGCAGACTGCGCTTTGTTTACCTCCGCTAGGGCTTGATGTGTCAAGTCATTGGCTTGTGAATTGGCATCTGCAACTGACAGGTCCATGTCTGAATTGCCCAAGGACACTTGATCAAGTAGCGCTATTTGTGAAGCATTGGTTTGATCGGCCGCAGACTTTGCATCAGCGAAGGCTGGTTGTAATTGCGAAGTCGAACTTTGCACCTCTTCGCTGACCCCCTGCCCAATGGAAGCAGACTCAGAACCGGTTTTCTCAAGATTACTTTGGGCCAGATCTGCTGCTGGCTGAGCAACCACCACGGACTGATTGGCTTGAAACTTCGCATCATTCAAGCCATTTTCAATTTCAGAGGGCAGATCATTGAATTGATCGGCTTGCGAGGCGACTTGATCAGCCTGCGCTTGGATGCCCTCTGTGGCTTTTTGAATATCCGACGAAGAGGCCTCAACTTTTGACGACTGATCATTTAGTTGGGAGTTCATGTCATCTGCTTGCGCTGATGCATCACTCAACCACTGATCATTGGCCTGGCTGTTTTGATCTAACAGTGATTGGACACCCGCATCTATCGAACTGAAATTCAAAGCCTCATCGCGCGAAATGGTCATGGCAAATACCTTTGCAAACGCAACTGACTGGATCGGTCAGTCAGCGTCATGTATGTGCCGGCCATTGAATCCCCATTTGATTGGCTGAATCACTCAGGATTTGATCAATTAATTGATCCATGTAAGCACTGGTATTGTCGATTTGCAGATCTGTCTTGGATTCCAAATCGGACCATGCCCCTTGTATTTTCTCAAACAGCACATCCAATTCACCGACTTGGCTCTGCCCTGCCTCATCAGCCTCATCTAGCAAGGCAATGAGCTTATCCAGTTCAGAGCGCAGGGCGGTTACGGCATCTGAAACAATTGATTTTGAATCTTTGACAAAGGTCGATATGGTCCCAGAAGATTCGTTAATCTTCTCATCGATCGGATCAAATATAGAAGCGGCAATTTCGTCTAACTTATCGAGCAAGTCATCTATCAGTGGTTGCAGCTGAATCTTTTCCAGATACGCTTGAGCTTGTTCATGGACACTGTCTAGCAACCCGTCAAGCTGTTCCCGAATCAAACGCACTGAGCCAAGGACCGTATCTAAGATGGCATCCAAAGCTGATTTGGCTGTTTCAATTCCTTTTTGGAGCTGAGCGAGTAATCCAATCAACGCATCGATCGCCTGCTGTAGCTTTTCCAATACCTGATCCAACAATGGGTTGAGAGCCAATACCAAGGCCTGGGCCTGATCCATCAAAGCAGTGGCCGATGTCCCAGAAGCCGTCACCAAATCCACAGCAGAAGTGATTGATTTTTGCAAAGTAACAATGCCAGCTTTCGCTCCTTGAAACAATCCTTTGGATATCGCCAAAGGAGGAGCTGTTGCCATGTGCCGCGTACAAATATCTATAGCGTTGTCACACAAAGCATCTGCTTGCTCAAGCTCTGAACTGCCAGCGCTGAGTGCCCCTAACGCTTGACTCACAAAACCAGGAATTTTTGACTTGATGCTGTCGATCTCATCTGAAGCCGTTGAGATATATTCTCTGACCGGATTGAATTCTTCGGGCAAATTTCGCAGAGTTGATTTCGTGTTTTCCGCCTCCTGGGAAATATCATCTAAATTAATTTTCACGGCCTCAATTTGCTCATCTATCACGGCGACGGCTTTATCTATGGCATCCATGCAGGCATCTGCCGTCTCCTTGAGGAGATCAATCGGTTCAATCGATTTATCCATCAGCGACTGTGTGTCGACTCCAGCTTCTGTCAATAGATCGCCTATTCCACTGAGACTCTCCCGCGCCCTATCGATTGACTCACGCAAGTGAGAGATCAGCTCATCCATGGTGTTTTGAGCTTGGTCAAAAAGACCCTCACAATGCTGGGCTTCATCGTCTACTTTTGCTTGAAAATCGACCACGTAAGTTTTGGTTGCCTGCAATGGGGCAAGACCTTTTTCCATCACAGATTGAATCTGATCTTTCGCTTGCGCGAGCACTTCCAACAAAGCTTTTTCAACATCTGAAACCACTTGCCGCATGTCAGACACATCGTCGAGCAAGTCTGACTTCAATTGGTCAATTTGCTGGCGCAATACATCAAATTGCGATTGAATTTGGGACCGTAAATCTGCTTCGCGAGTGTGCAGTGGTGCTGTGATTTGTGAGCTGGCCACGCCACTTTGGGCTAATTTTTGCAGTGCAAGTTCGATGCTTTGCAACTCCACGGTCAGTGGGGTGGTCTGTTCAATGAAAGGCAGCGCAATATCTTTTGCAGTTTCTGCTTTGTCTATGAGAGATTGCGCCATTTCTGCCAAGCCAGACAGGGGCTTGAGTTGCTCGGGCACATCTGGAGCCAAGGCCATCAATTGGGCTGGTAGGTCGGTCAGGGCATTGGCCGCTTCGCTGGCTTGTGAAGCGATGGGTTGCACCTTTGAGGCTTGCGCAACAAGGGTCACCGGAATTTGGGCTGCCTCTGTACAAATTTGCTTTATTTGCTCACATACATTGCCAATCTGATTTGGCAGCGGAGCCACGATGGGCAGTGGGTTGATGATGGCAGGAATTTCTGCCAGCTTGGAAGCGATGGCTTGAAAACTTTGAGCCATATCACCCAACAACGCCATCACTTTATCTGGCAGCGCCGAAACCTCTGAAGCAATTTCATTTGCAGCTTGACCAATGGCCACCTCGATTTTCGAAGAGCCATCTGTGATGGTGGTCAGCGTGCGATCAACGAGCTTCAAAGTTTTTTGTCAATTAAAGCGATGTCAAAGTCGACTGGACCTGGCCGCCAACTTTTGTCATGGAACCCTGAATATCTGCCACTTTCGTGGGCGCAGGCGACAAACTGATTGAAAAGTTCGACACTTCAGACATTGCCAACGTCACCTGCTCAAGGGCTTCTTCAATCTCGGGTAACACCTGCACGTTCTCAATTTGAAGAGACTCCAAATCAGGCAACAACGTAGAGGGCAGCGGTACCGAGGTCAAATTGGCCAGTTCAGCCAGTGAAGTCAATGACGCCAATCCAGTGGCGGCAGGTGGTGCCACCATTTTTCCCAAGAACTGTTTTTTGGCCGTCTCTTCCATGATGACCAAGCCACCACTTTGCATTCGTCCTGCCAAAACTTGTAGCCATTGCTCAGGACCGCCCCTGGCACCCGATAGGGCTGGGCCAGTTTTATGAAGCAACCAGCGCAACTCGGAAACAGCACCTGGGTCACCCATCCAAAATCTCAAATACGACAAAGCTTCATCGACGTGGGAGAAGTGACGGCGCATCCCAATGGGAGAACCAAAGTGAAGTCCTGAAAAATCTGCCTCCACAGTTTCTCGCGAGGCCACAGCATCGTAAAAGGTGACGCGCGAATGGTGTCGCCAAAGGCTGATCAGCGGTTGCAGCATGTCAAATAAGAGCGTTGAGTGCCAATTGAGTCAAGACCGAAGGTCTGAGTTGTTGAAGCACTGTACCTGCATTCTTTATCAGAAGCGGTCATACTCAGTCAGATTATGTCATTGCTGGCAAGCTGTCTGTGTTGGCTGTGTTGGCTGTGCAGGTTGTTCTCATCGCCCCATTGGCTCAAAATCCTTTAACGGGATAAGTTCTTGGCAACCATCCAGTCTTGAATCATCTGTGCAATGGCATCCGAGTTGCGGTCCATCATCAGCATGTGTGAATTTCCACGGACACCCGTTTTAGGCAGGTCAATGCGGGTGACATCTGTTCCTTGATTGCGCAATGCCTGCTCAAACCGGTCCACATTGGGCGTGATTTTTTGCCAAAGCGGATACCTTTCCAGGTAGTCGCCCCAAACAAATAAATGAGGAATTCCTTTGAGGGGTGTGAGATCGGCCTTTTCACCGGGCACGCCCGATGGTTCAATGGCAATGACCGCCTTCACCATACCCGGTGCCTTGAGTGCGGCATTAAATGTAAAGTTTCCACCTTGACTGTGAACCATGATCACACATGGACAAACTTTTTGTACATATTGATCGTAAGCCAATTGTGTGGCGGGGTCATTTGTGGCCCAGCGGGGAATGCCTTGTTTTGCAAACTGCTCAAAAGCCTCAACCGGAAACTGGGTTCCCTCTGGATAAGCCACTCGTTTGGCAGGGTCAGTTTGGTAAGAGCCCTCAGGGCCAAGTCGAAACAACTCCCAGCCCTCCTTTTTGGTCCGAAAAAAGGGCTCTGTCTTAAAAATTTCTGGGTAACGCGCCCAAGAGGCCCGGCCTCGTTCAACGGCATCGCTGACATACACGTCATGCCCAGCTTTCAGAAAGAAATTTTGCCAACCCGGTTTGCCGTCAGGTTTGGTCTCCCAAGTCACACCCGACAAGCCCCCGCCATGCCACATCAGCAAAGGGTAGCGTGCTTTACGGGAGTGTTCATGCAATTTGACATACTGCACATACATTTGCTCAACCTCAAAGTCACCATTGGGGTTGACCTTAAAGGGTGCAGCCCCTGCCGTGAAAACGATCTCTTTTTCTGGCAAGCCAGACAAGGTGACCTGGCGGCCGCCAATGTGAAAGCTCCCAACTTCCTTCACACCAAAGTGGTCCGGTGCATTTCCCAGCGCTGAACCAGGATGATGGTGCGCGCAAGCGGCTGCGAGCAACGATACGGATATGGTCAAAAATAAATTTTTCATTTTTTGCTTGTCGCCTAGGATGGATATATGGAGGATACGGCTTTGATGGGGCCGAAAGAAGAACCCAATTGTGATGATATGTAATGCCAGACTTATCGGGATTTACCCTCAACCCGAGGTCCAGATCTGCATACCTATACTCAGACAGCCAAGAGGAGTCAAACGTAAGAATCTCGGCCATCATAAATCGCTTGGCCGTATCGATTTACAAATATAAAAGAACCACTTTGAGACAGATGCTTCCCATGCAAACAATACCTACCATCAATTGTCCCCATCGCTTTAGCAACATTGAGTCGCTTGAGGACTTCATGACCGAGCCCTCCCCCATGCTGATTCGCGACATGGAGGCCATGCAAGGCGATGTGATGATTCTGGGCGTGGGCGGCAAGATGGGCCCCACATTGGCCCGCTTGGCCAAGCGAGCGGCACCGCACAAGCGGGTGATTGGCGTGGCCCGCTTCACAGAACTAGGTTTGAAAGCCAAATTAGAGAAACAAGGTATCGAATGCATTGCCTGTGACCTGCTGGATCTGAAGGCTGTTCAGAAACTGCCCCAAATTGAAAACATCATCTTCATGGCCGGTCATAAATTTGGAGCCAATAACCACACCGAAATGACTTGGGCCGTCAATGCCGGCGTGCCATTTGTCGTCGCTACCGTGTTTTCACAATCGCGCATGGTGGTGCTGTCCACCGCTTGCGTCTACCCATTTGTCGACACTTCAAGCGCAGGTGCCACAGAGTCTGTACCTGCTGAGCCGCCACCGGGAATTTACGCACAGACCTGCGTTGGACGAGAGCAAATGTTTTTGCATCGCTCAAAGGAACAGCACACCCAGGGAAGGTTGATGCGGCTGTCATATGCCATTGACATGCGCTATGGGGTTTTGTATGACGTGGCCCATGCCGTTTTCAAAGGACAGCCCATTGATGTCTCCATGGGATACGTCAACGTGATTTGGCAAGGCGATGCCAATGAACAGGCCTTGCGCTTGCTGCTGCACTGCACCGATCCCATGTCCCCCATCAATATCACTGGCCCCGACAAAACCAGCATCCGCTGGTTGGCACAATCATTTGCAAAGCTCATGGGAAAAACTGCAAACATCATTGGTCAAGAAGCCACCAGTGCGTGGCTGGTTGATACCCGCATATCACAAGGTCTATTTGGCGTACCACGGATCGATTTAAAGACCATGATGGAATGGACCACAGATTGGGTCATCAATGAAATGCCCATATTGGGAAAGGCCACCCACTTTGGCACCCGTGATGGAAAGTATTGATCCGCCGTTTTTGCCACCTGGCATGCAGATCAAGGCATTGACGTTGGACGCCGTGGACCAAGCTCAGCGCTTGGTGATCGAGGCAGGTTGGAACCAAACGCCGCAAGACTGGCTCATATTTTTAGAGTTAGGGCAAGCCTATCAAGTCAGTACAGCGTTGGGGGAGGTCGTGGCCACGGCAGCCACCCTGCCCTACCCGCCCCATTCGGGTTGGGTCAGCATGGTATTGGTCAGTCAAAAGCACCGCAGACAAGGCATTGCCAGTGCTTTGCTCGGCATGTGTATTCAAGGCTTGAAGGCTGCCAATTTATCTCCCTGGTTAGATGCCACCCAAGCCGGCCGTGCGGTTTACCTCCCGCTTGGTTTTAAAGATGGATTGAACATATCCAGATGGCGGTTATCGCAACGGTGCCCAGCACTGAAATTGCCCCCCCAAAGCCCACGCGTGCGCCCCCTGTTGCCTGCCGATTGGCCACGCATCGGTGCACTGGATCTCATGGCATTTGGAGCTGACCGCACCGCTTTGATGCATCAACTGCATGCCCGTTCGGCATCATTTTCTTGTGTCGCTGAACAAAACGGTCAAATACGGGGGTTCCTTTTGGGAAGGGAGGGCAGAACGGCCACTCAAATTGGCCCTTTGGTCGCCCTTGATGAACCCACAGCACTGGCACTGCTGGCATTTGCATTGCCTTTGGTCAGTGAACGTGTGTTGATTGACACCATAGATCTTCACGTCGGACTGAGTGCGCAGCTGCAAAGCCTGGGGTTTGAATTTGAACGAGGCTTTACACGCATGACCATGGAAACCTCGCCAACAGATGGTGACAGCTCATTGGTTTTTGCCATCTCTGGGCCAGAACTGGGTTGAGGTACTGAGCGTGCACAAAAGCGATCTTCCCCAAGCGATCATTGAACTGCTTAAAAACGGCACGGTGATACCGGCCCACCCCCTGGCCTTGATGCCTGACCGAACCATTGATGTCGCCCATCAACGCGCTCTTTCGCGCTATTACTTGGATGCCGGAGTGGGTGGATTGGCTGTCGGCGTGCACACCACACAATTTGCCATACGTGAACACGGGCTTTACGAAACCGTTTTACAACTTGCCGCTGAGCAGTCTCTTTCATGGGTGCATCGCCCAGTTGTGATGGTCGCTGGCTTGTCGGGCCATACAGCGCAGGCCTGCAAAGAAGCTGACGTGGCCAAATCCTTGGGTTACCACGCAGGGCTTTTATCCCTGCGCAGCTTTCATGGAAGCAGCGAAGATGAAATGATCAGACACTGCGAGAAAGTGGCCGATCAAATACCCATCATTGGCTTTTATCTGCAACCGGCTGTTGGCGGCCCTTTGTTGTCGGCCTCGTTTTGGCAACGGTTTGCCAGCATCGACAACGTGGTGGCCATCAAAATTGCGCCGTTCAACCGATACAGAACACTGGACGTGGTTCGGGGCCTTGTGCTTGCAGGTGCGCAAGATCGCATCACCTTGTACACCGGCAACGATGACCACATCGCTTTGGATTTGTTGGCACCCACCACGGTTGTTCGCAACGGCGAGCGCATCACGGTGCAGATCAAAGGGGGCTTGCTTGGCCATTGGAGCGTATGGACACAACGGGCTGTTAGCTACTTTAAAACCATTCAAGATGCCGTTCAAACAGGTCACATTGACATGGAACTGCTTTCACTGGACTCTCGAATCACTGACGCCAACAGTGCTTTCTTTGATGTGGCGAACGATTTTTCGGGTTGCATTGCCGGTTGCCATGAGGTTTTGCGTCGACAAGGCTTGCTCCATGGGATTTGGTGCCTGGATCCAGCAGAGGGGCTTTCACCCGGTCAAATGCAAGCCATCGATCGGGTCTACAAAGATCATCCAGATCTCCATGATGACGCATTTGTGCGCGCCAACTTGAATCGCTGGCTGGCTTAAAAGGGGACCTTGCACCGGGCTGAAACGATTGCGCTTGAGCCTTGTTTAAGCACTCAAGAACTTTTCAATCACTTCAGGGTTTTGCATCAAATTGCCAGGCGTATCGTGAAACTGGACTCGTCCTGCCGACATGATGTAAATGCGATCGGCCACGTTGCTGGCCAGCATGGCATTTTGTTCAATCAATAAAACGGTTAACTGGAGATCTCGCATTTTTTTCAGGGTCTCGCCGATTTGATGGATCACGATCGGCGCCAAGCCCAAGGATGGTTCGTCAAAAATGCACAGTTTGGGGTCGCCCATCAAACCCACCGATACCGCTACCATTTGCTGTTGTCCACCAGACAATGTGCCAGCCAGTTGGTAGCGACGCTCTTTCAGGATCGGAAACAACTCATAACAGTTTTCCATTAACTGCTTGCGCAATGCCTTATTGGTGAGCGAGTAGCCGCCCATCAACAAGTTTTCCTCTACCGACATCATAGGGAACAGACCACGCCCCTCGGGCACCAAGGACAGACCACGTCGGATCAAATCATGCACCGGCACATCCAAGGTCGACTGGCCCATGAAGCGCACCGTCCCAGACGCCGGCGGCACAAGCCCCGTGATGGCCCTGACCACAGAGCTTTTGCCCGCTCCATTGGGGCCGATGACACCCACAATTTCACCTGGTTTGACTTCGATGCTGATGCGGTCACAGGCCAAAAATGGACCATATCGGATCACCAAATCTTTGACTTCAAGCATGGGGAGCTCCCAGGTATTCATCGACAACACGCTTGTTTTGCAAAATCTCCAGAGGTGGGCCATCGGCCACTTTTTCGCCGGCAATCAAAACAATCACACGATCTGCCAATTCTTTGATGACCCGCATGGTGTGCTCGATGACAAAAATCGAACAACGGGCCTTGAGTTGCTTGAGCAAATTGATCATTTCAATGACCTCGGTGACGGCCAAGCCTCCAACCGGTTCATCGAGCATGATGAGTTGGGGTTTGAGGACCAGACGCATCAGCAGCTCCAACCGCCGCTGCTCAAACAAGGTCAAGCTGCCTGCACTTTTGTCCAAGAGCGTATCCAACTGGAGCCATTCCAAAAGTTCGCTCAACTCCGCTTGATTCAATCCTCTGTGATTGAGCAACAGGCGTGCATTGTCAATGTTTTGTTTTGTCGAGAGAGAAGCGAAAACCCGCACCGATTGATAAGTCCGGCACAGGCCAATGGACGCCAGTTCATGGGGCGTCTTGCCTGAAATGTCAGTGCCTCCAAATGTCAGCGTACCCGCATCTGGACGAACATGGCCACTGACAATGTTGACGAACGTGGTCTTGCCCGATCCATTGGGCCCGATCATGCCCAGGGTTTCACCTACAACCGAGTGACCTTGCACATGGCGCAAAGCGGCTACTCCACCAAAGCTTTTAGACAATCCATCCACATCGAGCAGTTTCATACGCGTTGCTCCTGAACCTTGTCGCTATTGCTGCTGCTGTCGG
>Ga0214919_10012050_pt1 | contig 10692 bp, 10 predicted proteins | sample LL1503_MetaG_FD_177994 | JGI IMG/M metagenome (GOLD analysis project Ga0214919, IMG submission 177994) | Freshwater microbial communities from Lake Lanier, Atlanta, Georgia, United States - LL-1503 | ecosystem: Environmental > Aquatic > Freshwater > Lake | place: USA: Georgia | collected... | reverse complement strand
ATGGAGAGTTATGCCTGAAAATACATTAGTTACGGTTCGCGATTGGTTGCGGTATGCGGTGTCACAGTTTAAGAAAAATGGCTTATATTTTGGGCATGGAACGACCAATGCCTATGATGAAGCAGTTTGTTTGATTTTGCAATCATTGAACTTACCGGTTGATCAGCTTGAGCCATATTTGGATGCCAAATTGCTTGCTGATGAGAAGTCACTGTTGTTGGAGCGGATTAAACAACGAGTTGAGAAAAGAATTCCTCTCGCGTATATTACTCATGAGGCTTGGTTGCAAGGTTATAGTTTTTATGTTGATCCACGCGTGATTATTCCGCGTTCATTTATCGCAGAAATTGTATTGAATGATCAATTAGCGCAATGGATTGAACATCCTGAATTAGTTCATTGTGCGCTTGATTTATGTACTGGTAATGGCTCTTTGGCAACGATAGTTGCGGACTATTTTTATGATGCAGAAGTTGTTGCCAGTGATATTTCTGATGATGCTCTTAGTGTTGCTGAAATCAATTTAAAACGTAATCAGTTAGATGATAGAGTAGAGCTGGTTAAATCTGACTTATTTAAAAATTTAGGTGATTATTTGGGCGCATTTGATTTAATTGTTTCCAATCCACCCTATGTTGACGATCGTCGGATGGAAACTTTAGCCGAGGAATACAAATATGAACCCTCGCTGGCACTTTCAGGCGGTAATGGCGGCTTAGATTTGGTTGACAAAATTTTACGCCAGGCAAAACATTACTTAACTGACTCTGGTATTTTGGTGCTTGAAATGGGCGATAATCGCAATGAGTTGGAAGATATGTATCCAGACTTGAATTTTAACTGGATGGAAACCTTAAGTGGTGATGGCTTTGTTTTTGTCTTAACTAGAGCTGATTTAGAAGATTATTTCGACTAGGGATAGTGTGAAGCAGTACGATTTATATGAAAGCATAATTTATGGCAAAAATAGCGGTAATTTTGCATGAGCCAGATATTCCGCAAAATAGTGGTAATATTATTCGCTTGTGTGCCAATACCGGAGCAGAGCTTCATTTAGTAAAACCCTTAGGCTGGGGTGAGCTAAATGATAAAAAATTACGTCGGGCTGGTTTGGACTATCATGAGTTTGCTAGTGTTGTGGTTCATGAAAACTGGGAGGCTTGTCGCCAATATTTTAGTGGGCGCCAAATTTGGGCAATTGAAACCAGTGGTCTAAAATTCTACCATCAAGTAGAATATTCTACCGATTGTGTGTTGTTATTTGGTTCAGAAACCCGTGGTTTGCCGGATTCAATTTTACAGCAAATAGGAATTGAGCAGGTGTTACGTCTACCGATGTTACCCACGCAACGCAGCTTAAATTTATCTAATTCAGTTGCGGTTGCCGTTTATGAAGTGTGGCGACAACAAGGATTTATTGGCGGAGTCTAACAGTTATAGTAACCTTCAAAATTGGGAACAAAATTAATGGCTAAAAAAAGCTTAAGTATTTTGATCGGTAGCTTATTGATTTTTAGTTTAGCTAATTTTAGTTATGCTCAGACTACTACAGCAAGTAGTAAGACAAAAAGCCATAGTAAGGCCAAGCATAATAAAAAAAATCGACATAAAAAAACCAAAATAAAGCCTAAGTCGCATAGCAGTGATTATATGGAAGGGGTTGCTAGTTACTATGCTTCAAAGTTTGCTGGACGTAAGACCAGTAGTGGCAAACGGCTGAATATGGAAGATTTTAGTGCAGCACATCCTACTTTAGCTATGGGAACTAAATTAAAAGTTACTAATGTCAAGAATGGTAAATCGGTATATGTAATAGTTAATGACCGAATGCCAAAGCGTAGTGGACATGTAATTGATTTAACAATAGCCGGTGCCAAACAAATTGGTATCTATGGTGGAATCGGGCATGTTCAGCTTGAGAAATTGAGTGAAAGTAGGTTTAATTATCAATTAAACAAAGAGTTAGACGGTGCATATCTCAGCCATGAGGTGGCAACACTCGAGAGTGGACCTGCGATTGTAGATAGTAAATCTAACGCATTGGAATCTGATTACACAGCGAGGATGATACACCGAGGAAATTTATAATATGACAAATGGACTAAAGATAGTGTTTGCCGGAACTCCGGAAATTGCACGATTAACACTAGAAAATATTTTAAAGCATCAGTTTAATGTTGGCTTGGTTTTGACACAGCCTGATCGTCCGGCTGGGCGTGGGATGAGATTAACTCCATCGCCAGTTAAACTTTTGGCACTGGAACATGGGATTGAAGTTTTTCAACCGCTTAGTTTTAAAAATAATCCTGATGCGATACAAAAGATTCGTGAGTTTGCACCGGATATTATGGTAGTAGTTGCCTACGGTTTGATTCTACCCGCAGAGTTATTGTCTATTCCACGCTTGGGGTGCATTAATATTCACGTATCCTTATTACCACGTTGGCGCGGTGCAGCGCCAATTCAGCGTGCAGTGCTGGCGGGTGATAAATTTAGCGGTGTAACAATTATGCAGATGGATGCTGGTCTGGATACCGGTGCTGCTTTGTTGACTGAACAGATTGACATTAGTGAGGATGATACTGCTGGTAGCTTGCATGATAAATTAGCTGCACTTGGTGCGGCAAAAGTTGTCGAGTATTTAACTAATCCTGCGGCTTACTTGGCTAAAACACAAAGTGAAGATGGTGTTAGTTATGCTACCAAACTTAGTAAAGAAGAAGCTTTGATTGACTGGTCTGAACCTGCAGAGTTGGTTGCCCTTAAGATTCGTGGCTATAATCCATTTCCAGGGAGCTACAGTTATTTGAACGGACAATTGCATAAGTTCTGGCAAGCTAAGCTGGTTCAAAGTGTTCAAACTAAGGTGCTAAGTGGTACAATTACGCACGCTTCAGAAGGTAAACTTGTGATTGCTTGTGGTGGTGGTACTGCTATTGAAGTTATTGAGATTCAGGAAGCTGGAGCTAAACGTAAGACTGTTGTCCAATATCTGCAAGGAAAGTCTGATTTAGTGGGACAACAATTTGTTATGAGTAATCAAAATGAATAATCAAGTAAAAACTTATGCTTTAATGGCAGCGATTATCGCGTTATTTGTATTAATCGGTGGACTGATCGGTGGTAAGGGTGGAATGTTAATGGCATTACTTTTTGGTGGTGCGCTTAATTTCTTTGCTTACTGGAATTCTGCCGACATGGTGCTGAGAATGTATCAGGCGCAAGAAGTTGGACCGCATAATGCACCTGATTTATATCAAATGGTAGCTGAGTTAGCGACGCGGGCTAATTTACCAATGCCCAAAGTATATGTGATTAATGAAGAACAACCCAACGCTTTTGCCACCGGACGCAATTCGGAAAATGCAGCAGTGGCATTTACAACTGGAATTATGCGTGCTTTGAATTATGCTGAACTGCGTGGAGTCGCAGCACATGAATTATCACACATTAACCACCGTGATATTTTATTATCAACAATTTCAGCAACTGTAGCTGGTGCGATTTCGGCGATAGCAAGTATGGCAATGTGGTTTGGGGTGCGTGATGAAAATGGTAACCGGAATTGGTTAGCGGGTTTATTAATCGGAATTTTTGCACCAATGGCAGCGGCGGTGATTCAAATGGCAATCTCGCGTTCACGTGAGTATTTGGCAGATCAAGGAGCTGCAGAATTAACTAATGAACCGTTGGCATTAGCTTCGGCATTACATAAGATTGAAAATATTGCGCGCGGAGTACCGTTACAAACCGCCGAAGATCATCCGGCCACTGCGCAAATGATGATTATTAACCCATTGGCGGGGATTGGTAGCGATAATTTATTTGCTACTCATCCAAGCACGGGCAATCGAATTCTACGTTTAGAAGAGATTGCCAGACAAATGGGGCAACTATAAACGAATCAATTTGACTATACACAGATTTTAAGGAAATTTAACGAATGAAAAATAACACGATTACAAAATTAGCTAGCATGATGCTAGTTGCAGGCGTTTTAAATGGTTGTACCGCATTGGTTGTTGGTGGTGTTGCAGCAGGGGCGACTACTGGTGCTGCAGTGGTAACGGATCCTCGTAGTGGTGATAGTGTGTTTGATGATCAAAGCCTGCGTGGAAAAGTAAAAGATACGATTAATGCTGCGATTCCTGGTAATAACGTTGAAGTTACTAGTTATAATAAAAATATTTTGCTGACTGGGCAAGTGATTAGTCCAACTAATAAAGTAAAAGCTGAAGACATGACGCGTCAGGTTGCTGGAGTGCAAAAAATTTATAACTATATTGAAGTTGGTGCGAACGAAACCGCCAGCCAGACAAGTAAAGATGCTTACTTAACTTCAGCAGTTAAGTCAAATATGGTTTTCTCTAAAGGGATTAGCACCAATGACGTCAAAGTCGTAACCAGTAACGGTGTAGTTTATTTAATGGGTATGATCGATCCATATCAAGCTAAAAAAACTACTAAGGCGGCAGGAGAGGTTGATGGTGTGAAAAAAGTTGTTACTTTGTTTGATTATGTGAGCGATAAATAATGAGGGTTAGTATGCGAAATATTTCAAATCTTGTAGCTGGTTGTCTATTGCTGGGTTCACTTAGCGGATGTGCCGTAGTAGCGGTTGGTGCAGTTGGTGCAACAGCTGCTGCAGTAGGGAATGATCCACGTAGTGGCGGAGCTTTAGTTGATGATAATTCTATTCAGTCTAAATTGTCTGGTAAGTACGGAAATTCTGATAATTTTCCGGATAGTAATATCTATGTGGATGTGTTTAATAAGTCGGTATTACTCACCGGGCAAGTTAAAGATGATGCGCAAAAGCAATTTGCTGAGAATATCGCGCGTGGTTATCCGGGTGTAATCAAGATTTATGATTATTTGAGTGTTCGGTTACCTTCGTCAATGGGAGCACGCAGTACGGATTCAATGATTACTGCTCAGTTAAAGACGCAGCTCTTATCTGCTAGTGGTATACCAAGTAATAGCATTAAGGTTGTTACTACTGAAGGTGTAATTTATATGATGGGAATGATTACGGCAGATGAAGCCGAGTCTGCAGCTAAGATTGCGGCGAGTGTTGGTGGTGCAACTAAAGTTGTCACCTTATTTGACTATAAGAGCGGTAAATAACTAAGCTCTCATGACTAGCTCCAAAGTAACAGGTAATACGGCAGAAGATTTAGCTGCAGAGTATCTTATTTCGCAAGGATTGAAGCTTGTTCAGCGCAATTTCTATTCGCGCTTTGGTGAACTTGATTTAATTATGCGCGATCAAGATAGCCTAGTATTTGTTGAAGTTAAGCATCGTCGCTCGGGTCTCAATAATGCGATTGAAAGCATTACTCCTGCCAAACAGCGTAAGATGGTAAAAACGGCACAGTTTTATTTATTAAAACTTGGACGAGATGTAAACTGTCGCTTTGATGCTGTAGTTTTTAATGAGTGGGGTCAGGTTGAGTGGCTCAAAAATATAATTATTTTATAACTGCTCGGACTATTTTGCAATAGCGTCGTTGCAATGCTCCTCATGTACTTCTCATGTACATTTCGTCGCATTGCGCCTAACTCTTGCTTCATATTCCGGTAGTTACAGATTTTAGAGTATGAGCACTTACATTATTTTATAAATGATAGGGTTATCGATGAATATTATAGATTTAGTTAAGCAAAATTTTACTCAAAGCATTGAAACCAAACAAAATGCACAAGCTGCATTGGCTGAGCCAATTACGCGAGCAATTGAATTAATAGTTGAGGCTTTTAGCTCTGGGCATAAGATGTTGATTTGTGGTAATGGTGGCTCCGCTGCCGATGCTCAGCATTTTGCGGCAGAATTTACCGGACGCTATGAGATGGAGCGCACACCGCTACCTGCCGTTGCGCTGACTACCGATACTTCGGCGCTTACTGCAATTGGTAACGATTATGGCTTTGATGTGGTCTTTTCCAAGCAAGTTGAAGCACTGGGGCAAGCTGGCGATATTTTATATGCAATTTCTACTTCTGGTAATTCGCTAAATGTGCTTAAAGCGATGGAGGTTGCTAAAGCGCGTGGAATGAATATCATTATCATGGTTGGTCGTGATGGTGGTAAGATGGCTAAATTACTCTCAGATTCAGATGTTAATCTGTGTGTGCCAGCAGAGCGCACTGCGCGGATTCAGGAAGTTCACCTTTTGACGTTGCATACTATCTGTGACGGTGTTGATACGGTAATGTTCAAATAATATGCGCTGGGAAAATTATTTAACTCGTAGCGATTTATTACAAACTGGTTTGTTGATCAATGGTGTTTGGTTAACAAAAGGGCGCGAAACTTTTGCCGTTAGCAATCCTGCCAATGGAGAGCTACTTGCTAATGTGAGCTGTGCAACTGCTGCAGATTTGGATGCGAGTGTGCTTAGTAGCCACCAGGCTTTTCTAAATTGGAAGAAATTAACGGCTAAGGCACGCAGCAAAATTTTGCGCCGTTGGTATGAATTGATCATCGCTAATGTTGATGATTTGGCAACTATTTTGACTTTGGAACAAGGCAAGCCATTAGCAGAAGCTAAAGGTGAGATTTTATACGGTGCCGCATATTTAGAGTGGTATGGCGAAGAAGCCAAACGTGCCGCTGGTGATATTATTGCCGCGAATAATCCAGAACAGCGAGTCCTGGTTCAATCTGAACCAATAGGTGTTTGTGCCGCAATTACGCCGTGGAATTTTCCCAATGCGATGCTTGCGCGTAAAGTTGCACCTGCTTTGGCTGCGGGCTGCAGCATGCTGGCAAAACCAGCTAGTGCCACACCTCTTTCCGCCAACGCTTTAGCTTGTTTAGCTTTAGAAGCAGGTGTTCCTGCCGGAGTATTCAATATTATTCACGGTAAAAGCCGCCCCATTGGCGAATTCTTATGCCATAATCCACAAGTTCGCAAGTTAACTTTTACTGGTTCGACTGAGGTTGGTGTTTGGCTATACCAAAACTGTGCATCAACCATGAAGAAACTTTCTTTGGAATTAGGTGGCAATGCCCCGTTGATTGTCTTTGAAGATGCTGATTTAGACGTGGCGGTGAGCGGAATTATGCAAAGTAAATTTCGCAATAGCGGTCAAACTTGCGTGTGCTCCAATCGTATCTTTGTCCATGAGTCAATTAAAGAAGAATTGATCGAGCGCTTATTGCCTCAAATATCTGCGTTAAAACCGGGATTTGGTCTTGATGATTCCAGTACTAACGGTCCATTGATTGATATTCATGCGTTAGAACATGTTAAAGATTTACTAACTGACGCGATTGGACTAGGTGCTAATTTAGTTTGTGGTGGTTATGCTTTACCTGAATTGGGTGAGTTGTTCTTTGCACCAACATTGCTTGATTGTCCACACACTGACTTGCGGATCTTTAATGAAGAGATTTTTGGTCCATTGCTGGCACTTTACTCCTTTAAAGAAGATGCAGAAGTTATTGAGCTTGCCAATAAAACAGCTTATGGCTTAGCTAGTTACATTTTTAGCCGTGATATTGGTCGCATTTTTCGTGTTAGCGAAGCGTTGGAATATGGGATGGTTGGTGTTAATAGCGGACTTATTTCTGCCGAAAATATTCCTTTTGGTGGTGTGAAAATGTCAGGTCTTGGTCGTGAAGGCGGAACGCTTGGCTTGCAAGAATATTTAACTCATAAATATATCTGTCTTAATTTATAAAATATCCTTAGAAAGTGATTAATCATGCGGAATTATACCCGTCTCATAGGCTGCTTAGTGGCGGCTTTTTTCGCCGCGAGCTGCAGTGAATCGCAAAAGCAATTTTCTGGTGTGGAATCTGCAAATGCATCAGCGGCTAATACAGTAGTTAATAATACTGATGCTGATACTTTTCGTGTGGATATTTGTGCTGAAATTCCAACTTTTGATCCAGTAATGGCTGAAGATTGGTATACTTATCGGGTAATCAATGATCTTTATGCCGGCTTAGTCGATTTTGATCAGGCAAATCGTCCGATACCGGGGATGGCTGGTAGCTGGGAAATTAGTTCTGACGGTCTAAGCTATACTTTTCATTTGCGCCCGAATTTAAAATTTTCCAATGGGCAGCCGATTACGGCTAGTGACTTCGTTTATTCGTGGCAGCGCTTGGTTAACCCGGCAACTGGTTCTGCCTATGCATTTTTACTTAAAGATGTAGTAAACGCGCCTGCCATTATTGACGGTAAAAGTGCAGCTAACAATTTAGGCGTATCTGCGCCAGATGATAAAACCTTTATAGTTAAACTAATTCATCCGACCAATGCTTTTCTATCTTATATTACAACGCCAAACGTGTTTGTGGTTTCCAAAGCGGTAATCGAAAAATACGGTGAATCGTGGACCCAAGCACAGAATATAGTGACTTCCGGTGCGTATGTTTTAAAAGAACACGTAATGAACGGATACATTCTCGCGACTAAAAATTCTGAATATTATGCAGCAGACCAAGTCAAAATAACTAATGTTAAATATTTTCCGTTTGTTAATGGTAATGCTTCAATTTCTAATTACAAAACAGGGGCACTAGATGCCACTTGTCAGACCATACCAATTGACCAATATAAAACATTAAAAGCTGATTATCCCAAAGAATTACATACATTCAAATGGGAGCGAATTGAATATCTTAACCTAAATATGCAATCGGCTAAATATGCTAAAAAGCCTAAATTACGCCAAGCACTGACTCTGGCAATTGATCGCGCTAATTTAGCTCAATTAGTATTAGGTGCAGGGCAAACACCATTGTATTCGATAGTAACACCAACGATTGAAAATGGTAAATATGCCGACATTCACTATCCGTGGAGTGATTGGCCGCGCGATAAACAAGTTGCGCTGGCACGCGAGTTATATAAAGAAGCAGGCTACAGCAATGAACATCCTCTAACGGTGAATCTAAAATATCAAACTAATGACTTAACCAAGAAGGTTATGGTTGCAGTTATGTCAATGTGGCAAGACGTATTAGGGGTTAAAGTTAACCTGGTTAATGAAGAGCTTAAGGTGCTTACACCTGATTTGCGCAGTGGTAACTATGACATCGCTCAAGGGCGTTGGGGTGCGGATTATAATTCTGTCACTACCTACACACCGTTATTTATTTGTAATAATGGCAATAACCGTTCACATTATTGTAACCCTCTTTATGATGAGTTAATTGCAAAAGCTGAAGCTACTGCTGACTTAAATCAGCAGGAAAAGCTTTACAAACAAGCTCTGCAACTTGTTCTTAATGATTATCCGATTATTCCTTTATTTGAACCAACTCACCAGCGCTTGGTAAATCCACGCGTTAAAGGTTATAATATTGATAGTAATTATTTGGATAATGTTCAAACCAAATGGTTTAGTTTTGGAAATAACTAACTCTTGTGATTAAAGTTGATCTTTCAATTTTTGAAAACCAAAATGGTGGTAGGAAAAGTCTCTAAATGTGATAATATAGCTGCTTGCGTTAACCATGAGCTAATGGAAACTCCATCTAGTACAAAATAATGACATAGAAATACAATATAAGTTATGCGTTTGAATCTTTTTATCCGTCGTCCAATTTTAGCCACCGTAGTATCCTTGATTATCATGCTCTGCGGAGTAGTTGCGGTATTTAATCTCCCCGTTAGCCAATTCCCCAATATCTCACCACCATCAATTGCGATTAGTGCCACCTATCCTGGAGCCAACGCTGAGACGGGGGCGAAAGTTGTTGCGGCTCAGATTGAAAATCAGATGAATGGTGTGTCAAATCTGATGTATATGGCAACTTCAACCTCATCGACGGGCTCAATTTCAATTACTTTAACCTATGATGTTGGTACCGACCTGAATTACGCAATTAATGAGGTTTTGAATCGCTTGCAAGCTGCAATGCCTTTACTTCCAAGCGTAGTACAACGAATGGGAGTAACTGCGCGTAAGAGTTCTCCAGACATGCTTTTAACTATAGCATATTATTCTGATCCATATATTAATCCATTATGGGTGAGTAACTATTTAAGTCGTACCGTCGAAAATGATTTATTACTATTGCCAACGGTGGGGAATGTAGCGGTATTTGGAACTGGTACTTATGCAATGCGTATCTGGCTTGATCCTAATAAAATGCAGAAGCTACAGGTGTCAGTGGATGATTTACAAAAAGTAATTAACGATCAAAATGAAGAATATATTGTTGGACGAACTAATGCGGTACCTGGTTCTAAAGAGGAAATGCTGACCCTAAATGTCCATGGGCAGTTAATGTATGACAGTGCCGATCAGTTTGCCAATATTATTATCCGCAATACTAAAAATGAAGTAATACGAGTTAAGGATATTGCCCGTGTTGAATTAGGTGCGAGTACTTACAGTACAATTGGGCAAATTAATTTCCGCGATGATAAAAATCAATTTAAGCACTATCCGTGTAGCATTATGCAGGTGTTTTTAACTCCTAGTGCCAATCAGCTGGAAGCAAAACAAGAGATTTTAAATAAACTACAAGAAGACTCTAAGCGTTTCCCTTATGGCTTACATTATATAGTTACCATTGATAACTCTCGCTTTGTTGAAGCGTCAGTACACAATGTAGTTGAAACACTTGAAATTGCCTTTGTATTGGTTGGTTTGGTAATTTTCTTATTTTTGCAAAATTGGCGTGCCAGCCTAATTGCGATCTGCTCGATTCCGGTATCAATCGTTGGT
>Ga0214919_10012049_pt1 | contig 10693 bp, 12 predicted proteins | sample LL1503_MetaG_FD_177994 | JGI IMG/M metagenome (GOLD analysis project Ga0214919, IMG submission 177994) | Freshwater microbial communities from Lake Lanier, Atlanta, Georgia, United States - LL-1503 | ecosystem: Environmental > Aquatic > Freshwater > Lake | place: USA: Georgia | collected... | reverse complement strand
ATTGCCCAGCAGATCCTGTTTATTTGTTCGCCCGCCGGGGCCCGGATCAGCGGCCAGAGTCTCTCGGTCTGCGGCAACGTCGAACACCTCGGATAAGCGTCAATTTCAACAAGGAGCACATATGAACAGACACGTCGCCATCGTTGGTGCAGGCTTTATTGGCAGGGCCTGGGCCATTGTTTTTGCACGCGCCGGGTTTTCGGTGGCGGTCTATGACGCGGTCGACACCGCCTTGGCGCAATGCCAGCGCCTGCTGCTGGAGAACATCAGCGACCTGGCAGAGCACGGACTCATCGCCGAAGCACCGGCCTCCGTGCTGGAGCGCATCCGCACCGAGACCACGCTGCCTGCGGCGCTCAAGGGCGCCTGTCTGGTGCAGGAATGCGCTTACGAAACCCTGGAGATCAAACGTGCGGTGTTTGCCGAACTCGACCGCCACGCCGCAGCGGACACCATCCTGGCCAGTTCCACCTCGTGGCTCAAAGCATCTGAATTTTCTGAAGGCCTGGCCGGACGCGCGCGGGTTCTGGTGGCGCATCCGGTTAACCCGCCCTACCTGATTCCCTTGGTAGAACTGGCGCCCGCGCCCTGGACAGATGCCGCCGTGCTGGCCAGCGCCAAGGCCATCTACCAAGAGGCCGGGCAGGTGCCCGTGGTGCTGCACAAGGAGATCACCGGCTTCCTGCTCAACCGCATCCAGGCTGCCGTGCTCAACGAAGCGCTCAACCTGTATGCCGATGGTTTTGCCAGCATGGAAGACCTGGATCTGGTGCTTAAAAACGGCCTGGGCATGCGCTGGTCTTTCATGGGTCCTTTTGAAACCATAGACCTCAATGCCCCGCAAGGCCTGATGGACTACGCCGAGCGTTACGGCCCCACCTTCCGTGAGGTGGCCGCAGAGCAGGCCACCAATCCCTGGGACCGCGGCACGATGGCGCAACTGCATGCCCAGCGGCGCGAAGTCCTTCCCGCGCAGGACATGCAGGCACGGGCGCGCTGGCGCGACCGCCGCCTGATGGCACTGATTGCGCACCAGCGCAGCCAACCGCGCTAGGGCTGAATCAAACCCGCTGCGAAGCGCTCGCTTCGCTTACATTTTTCTACAACCCGCCAGCCCCACTCCAGACAGGAACGCCCCGTGAAAAAATCCAAAAAAGTCATCGTCACCTGCGCCGTGACGGGTGCCATCCACACCCCGACCATGTCGCCCTACCTGCCGATTACGGGCCCCGAGATTGCCGAGGCGGCCATTGGCGCAGCACGCGCCGGAGCGTCTATCGTCCACCTGCACGCCCGCAAAATTGAGGACGGATCGCCCTCACAGGACCCGGCTCTATTTAAAGATTTTTTGCCGCAGATCAAAGCCGCCTGCGATGTGGTGATCAACATCACCACGGGTGGAGCACCCACCATGCTGGTGGCCGAGCGGCTGGTGCCGGTGCATACCTATAAGCCGGAGGTGGCCTCGCTCAATATGGGCTCTATGAACTTCGGCCTGTACGGCATGCTCAACCGATTCACAGAATTCAAGCATCCGTGGGAGCGCCCCTATCTGGCCAACAGCGACGACCGCGTGTTCAAGAACACCTTCAAAGACATCGCCCACATTCTGGAGTCCTGCGCCGACAACGGCACCCGCTTTGAAATCGAGTGCTATGACATCGGCCACCTCTACACTGCGGCCCACTTTATCGAGCGCGGACTGATCAAGCCGCCCTTTTTGATCCAGTCGGTATTCGGCCTGCTCGGCGGCATCGGGGCACACCCGGAAGACGTGCTGCACATGAAGCGCACCGCGGACCGTCTGTTTGGTGACGACTATTTCTGGTCAGTGCTGGGTGCCGGACGCAACCAGATGCCCATTGCCACCCAATCACTGGCCATGGGCGGCAACGTGCGCGTCGGGCTCGAAGACTCGTTGTGGGACGGCCCGGGGCAACTGGCGCACTCCAACGCCGCGCAAGTCAGCCGCGTGCGGGCGCTGATTGAAGGCCTAAGTCTGGAGATCGCCACGCCCGATGAAGCCCGCCAGATGCTGAACCTCAAGGGCGCGAACGCGGTGAACTTTTAAGCGCTAAAGCCCTGCGCTGCCGGGGCTCAAACCACCTCAGGCGTGAGCGCCTGGACCGCCTGGTAACTGGTCAGAAAAACCCGGCCGTGCAGGGTCTTGAGGAAATCCGTCTTGTTCAGCTTGTCCATGATCGGACCCTTGATCTCCGAAAAATGCAAGGTGATACCGCTATCGTGCAAGCGCCCAGCGATGGCGTGCAAGCTCTCCAGCGCACTGGCGTCGATGTCATTCACTGCCGAGCACTGCAACAGCACATGCTCGAGCGCCGGGCGCGATGCCACTTCAGCGTTGATGCGGTCCTCGATGGTGCGAGCGTTCGCAAAAAACATGCTGGCGTCCACCCGCAGACATACCAGACGGGCGCTCACCCGGACCGGGTGGCGCGACACATTGCGAAAGTGCTCGGTCCCAGGCATCAGACCCACGGTCGCAATATGCGGCCTGCTGGCGCGAAACAGAAACAAGCCCAGAGAGAGCACCACCCCGATGACCAGACCGCTCTCCACGCCCACAACCAAGGTCGCCAGAAATGTGGCGCCCAAGGCGCTGAAGTCCAGCTTGGAAAACACCCAGGTGGAACGGAATATGGATAGGTCAACCAGCGACAGCACAGCCACGATGATGGTCGCCGCCAGGGTGGCCTGCGGCAAGTAATACAGCGCCGGCGTGAGGAATAAGGAGGCCAGCGTGATGCCGACTGCCGTATACACCCCGGCTGCCGGAGTGACCGCACCGGCATCAAAGTTCACCACCGAACGGGCGAAGCCGCCGGTCACCGGAAAGCCCCCGGTGAATGCGGCGGACAGATTGCTGGCTCCCAGCGCCACCATCTCCTGGTCGGGCTCAATGCGCTGGCGGCGCTTGGCGGCCAGCGTCTGCCCCACCGAGACCGACTCCACAAAGCCGACCACGCTGATCAGCACAGCCGGCATCAGCAATGTTTTCCACAGCGCCCAATTCCACAGCGGGAGGGTTAGCGGCGGCAAACCGCTGGGCACCGTGCCCACCAGTTTCATGCCCTGGCCCTTCCAATCCAGCGACCAAGCCAGCAGGGTGCTCAGGGCAATCGCCGCCACCGGTCCGGCTTTGGCCCATGCACCGGCCAGCTTGTCGCTCAAACCGGCTTGCACCAGCAAGGGCTTGAGCCCCGTGCGCACCCAGAACAAAAACGCCACGGCCATCGCGCCGAGCAGCGCGGTCACACCATGTACGTGGCCCAGCTGCCCAAGCAGTCCCAGCAGCAGCTCGACAAAGTTGTGACCCTCAATCTGGACGCCCAGAATGGTCTTCATCTGGCTGGCGGCAATCAACAAACCGGAGGCCGAGATAAAACCTGAGATGACCGGGTGACTCAGAAAGTTCGCCAGAAAACCCAGTTTCAAAAAACCCATGAGCATGAGCATGGAGCCGGACAAAAACGCCAGCGTGATGGCAACCTGCCAATAAGCGTGGGTTCCGGCGGCGGCATGCTCGCCCACCGCTGCCGCAGTCATCAGCGAGACCACGGCCACCGGACCGACCGCCAGCACGCGGCTGCTGCCCAGCACCGCATACAAGACCAAGGGCGCGACGCTGGCGTACAAGCCCACCTCCGGCGGCAGCCCGGCCAGCAAGGCATAGGCCAGGCTTTGCGGAATCAGCATCACGGTGACGATCAACGCCGCCACCAGGTCATGGGTGAAGGATTCCTTGTCGTAGGCACGGCCCCACACCAGAATGGGCACGGACGGCAGCCAGCGCGCGGCCATGGACATCAGCCCACCATATTGGGCTCTGCCATCCATTCGCGGCCCTTGAGCATGGCTTCCCAGTAGATGGGCGGCAGGATGCGTTCCTTCAAATACCAGGCCAGGGCTGATGGTTTGGTGCCGTCAATCAACCAGCCGGGGAAGCTGGGTGCCAGCTTTCCGCCGTAGGTGAACTCCGCCAGCACAATCTTGCCGCGCTCCACCGTCAAGGGGCAGGAGCCGTAGCCGTCGTACGCGGCCTGGCCTTTGTGGCTACCGAGCGCGGTCAACAGGTTTTGCGCGACCACCGGTGCCTGCTTACGCGCGGCCGCGGCTGTCTTGGCGTTGGGGGTGTTGGTGGCATCGCCCAGGCCATACACGTTGGCAAAGGTTTTGTGGCGCAGGGTGGCGGGGTCCACATCGACCCAACCCGCCGCATCGGCCAGGGGGCTGACGCGTACAAAGTCTGGCGCTTTCTGCGGCGGTACCACATGGATCATGTCGAAGTCACGGACCACTTTTTCCTTAGCCCCATCGGCCAGGGTTTTCATGAAGGTCGCTTGATGCGCCGGGCCGTCGATAGCGACCAGCGTCTCGCTAAAGTTCAGGCCGATACGGTATTTTTTGACGTACTCCATGAGTGCCGGCACATAGTCAGCCACCCCAAAAAGAACCGCGCCAGCGTTGCAGAAATCGATGTCGATGTGGCTGATGACACCTTGGCGCGTCCAATGGTCGGCTGACAAATACATGGCTTTTTGCGGCGCGCCAGCGCACTTGATGGGCATAGGCGGCTGGGTGAATATCGCCTTGCCTTTTTTCAGCTGCTGCACCAGCTGCCAGGTGTAGGGGGCGAGGTCGTAGCGGTAGTTGGAGGTCACGCCGTTGCGCCCAAGGGTCTCGGTCAGGCCTTCAATGCCATGCCAGTCGAGTTTGAGCCCGGGACAGACCACCAATTGCTGGTACTTCACCACGCGGCAGCCTTCCAAAATGATCTGGTTTTTGTCGGGCTCAAAGGCGGCCACCGCTGCCTTGATCCAGCGCACATCGGTGGGGATGACAGAGGCCATGGTGCGTGCCGTAGAGGACGCCTTGAAGATGCCGCCACCCACCATGGTCCAGCCCGGCTGGTAGAAATGCGCGTCGGCCGGGTCGATGATGGCGATGTCCAGCTGCGGGCTGCGCGCCAGTAAGCTGGACGCTACCGCAATCCCGGCTGCGCCACAGCCCACGATCACCACCTGGTGGCTGGCGTCGGCTTGGTCGCCGGGTGTCACACCGCCATTGGCAATGCGCTGCACCAGCGATTGCATCTCGAAGCCGGCTTTGCGCCCGGCTTCCAGAATCTGGGGCAAGGGCGTGATGCCGGACTGAGACAGCGCCCACATGGTGGTCGAGCGCATTCCCGTTCTGCAATAGGCCAGCACGGGGCCCGGCAGCTGGTGCAGCAAAGCACCGAAAGCCTTGCCGTCTTCGTCGCGCACCTTGCCGGTCTCTGCAGGGAGGTAGCTGGCTTGCAGACCGAGGGCGGCGGCAGCCTGCGCGATTTCATCGAAACTGGGTTGGTCAGCCCCTTCGCCGTCCGGCCGGTTGCAGATCAGCGCCTTGAAGCCGGCATCGGCCACGGCTTGGAGCTCGGACGCCAGAATTTGCGGGCTGACGCTGAGATGGGGGGTAAGGGCTTTGATGTCCATGGAGTCTCCAAAATGGGGGGCGTTCAGACCGGTGTGGGTTGTTGCTTGCGCGGGGCGTGTACGAAGCGGTCCATCAGCTCAAAGCCCACCATGCCGATCACCATCGCCGCCACAAACACCAGCGCCTTGGGCTGGCCGTCGGCCATGGACACCATGGCGGGGCCCGGGCAAAAGCCGGCCCAACCCCAACCAGCGCCGAAGAGCAGGCTGCCGATGATGAGAGGCCGGTCGATTTGGGAATTGGTGGGCAGGCGCAGCATGCCGCCCAGAAAGTTCGTGGTCCGCTTCTTGGCCAGGGCAAAAGCAAAAAATCCTACAGCAATGGCCCCGCCCATCACCAACGCCAGGGATGGATCCCAGCTACCAGCCAGGTCCAGAAAGCCAATGACCTTGCCGGGGTCGGTCATGCCGGAAAGCATGAGGCCCAGCCCGAACAAGAGGCCAACCGCGAATTCGCTGATGCGGTGAAAAAAGTTGTTGTGCAGCATGGTGGTTTCCTTAGATGAGATGGCGCAGCACATAGACGCTGGCAAAGCCCGCGCCCATGAACGACAGCGTCGCCACCAGCGAGCGGGGCGACATGCGCGAGAGACCGCACACACCGTGGCCGCTGGTACAGCCCGATGCGTAGCGGGTGCCCATACCGACCAATAGGCCCGCCCCCACGACGCTGAGCACACCAGCCTCGATACGCGGCGCTGCCGCAAAACCCTCGGGTGCCACGCTGTGAAAAACCAGCGGCGCAGCAAACAAGCCCAGCAAAAAGGCAACACGCCACAGCGTATCGCCCACCTTGGGCGGCATCAGCCCGCCCAGAATGCCGCTGATGCCCAGAATGCGCCCGTTGAGCAAAATAAACAGCGCCGAGGCCACGCCCAGCATCAGCCCACCGCTCAAGGAGGCCCAGGGGGTGAAGTTTTCCCAATCGATGTTCATGCGCCCTCTCCTTCTTGGGGTGCGCAAAATTGCGCATACAAAATGTTCATGACCGCCAAGGCTTGCGGACTGGCGATTTGGTAATAGATGTTTTTGCCTTCGCGGCGGGTAGAAACCAGTTCTTCGTCACGCAAGACCGTGAGTTGCTGCGACAAGGTGGGCTGCAGGATGCCCAGGATTTCTTCTAACTCGCCCACCCGCTTTTCGCCCTGGGACAGCTGGCACAGCAGCATCAGGCGGTCGGGGTTAGAGAGCACCTTCATCAGGCGGCAGGCCTTTTCGGCCGCGATGTGCATTTTTTCAAGGTCCAATGTGGCGTTTTCCATAGGCGCGGTTCCTGTTTTTTCAAAAGATGTGAAATTCTATTGACTAATAATATATTTGTCAATATATTATTACGCATCTAACTGAAAAGGAGCTTTCCATGTTGACCCCCGCTGTCCATCCCCTGGTTCATGGCATTTTCGACCCCGCCACCTGGACGGTGACCTACGTTGTTTACGAACGGGCGGGCTCCGAATGCGCCATCGTCGATCCGGTGCTGGACTACGACCCCAAGTCCGGCCGCACCAGCCATACCAGCGCCGACAAGGTCATTGCATTTGTGAAGAGCCAGCAGCTCAGCGTGTCCTGGATTTTGGAAACCCACGCCCACGCAGACCACCTATCCGCCGCGCCCTACCTGAAAGCACAACTCGGCGGCAAAACCGGCATCGGCAGCCACATCACCACGGTGCAGGGCGTGTTCAAGGGCATCTTCAATATGGAACCCAGTTTTCACGCGGACGGCTCCCAGTTCGACCACTTATTCGCCGATGGCGAGGCCATACCGCTTGGAAATCTGAGCACCCGCACCTGGTATCTGCCCGGCCACACACCGGCCTGCGTGGCCTACCAGTTTGGTGACGCGGTGTTTGTGGGCGACACGATGTTCATGCCGGACGTTGGCACCGCACGCTGCGACTTCCCCGGCGGCGATGCCAAGACGCTGTTTGCCTCGGTGCGCACAATTTTGAGCCTGCCCGAGCAGACCCGGCTATTCATGTGCCACGACTACCCACCTGCGGGGAGACCGGTGGCTTTTGAAACCACGGTAGCAGCGCAGCGCGCAGGCAACATCCATGTGCATGACGGCATCGACGAAGCGCAGTTCGTCACCATGCGCACCACACGCGATGCAACGCTAGAGATGCCCGTGCTGATCTTGCCGGCGGTGCAAATCAACATCCGTGCAGGCGAACTGCCGCCCAAGGAAAGCAACGGCATCGCCTACGCCAAGATTCCGTTGAACGTCCTTTAGGGGGCAAACTCCCAAAGCTAGAAGCTGGATTACTTGGCCAGCGCTTCAATCGCGATGTCGATGCGCACCTCGTCACCCACATATGGCGCGTACTTGCCGGCGTTGAACTCGGTGCGCTTGATAGTGACAAAGGCATTGGCACCCAGAGCCGGGACTTTCATCATGGGGTGGGGCACTGCCTGGAACGAGCTAACCGTCAGTGTCACGGGTTTGCTCACGCCTTTGATGGTGAGCTGGCCTTCGATGGAGCTTGGCTTGTCGCCCTCAAAAACCACTTTGGTGGACTTGAAGGTGGCTTTAGGGAACTTGGCGGTGTCCAGGAAGTCTTCGCCCTGGATGTGGCCGTTGAAATCCGAAGAACCGGTGTTCACCGTCTTCATGTCAATCACGATATCGACAGAGCCAGTCTTGGCCTGCGCGTCGTACACCACGGTTCCGCTCGTGTTGCTAAAGCTGCTCAGCTGGGTTGAGAAGCCCAGATGCGAATACGAAAAACGCGGGAAGGTGTGCGAGCTGTCCACCGTGTAGGTGACCGGCGCGGCCAAGGCCGATCCGGCTGCCAGAGTGACCAAGGCCAGAGCGGCGCTGAGTTGTTTCAATGATTTCATAAAGATACTCCTGTTAAAAAAACGTTATTTGCCGGAAGCGGCGTTGAAAGCGGTGAGTTGGAAATTGACCTGGATGTCGCTGGCAACCACATCGAACTTGGACCACATGCCCTCGCCAATGGCGAAGTCGGCCCGCTGCATGGTGAAGCTGCCGCTGAGCACACTGGACTTGCCCTGCGGGCTGAGCTTGACCGCAGATTTGATGTCGCGGCTGTGGCCCTTGATGCTGAGCGTGCCCAGCACCTCATATTGATTCGGGGCGGTCTGCTTGATCTGTTTGGCCTGGAAAACGGCTTTCGGAAACGCGGCGGTGTTGAACCAGGATTTACCCACGACCTCCTGGTCCACCTCTCCCGATCCGGTATCCACACTGGCCAGATCCACCTCGATGCTGGCCTTGGCCTGCTCGGGTTTGGCGGGGTCAAAACTCAGCGCCGCAGTGAACTTGGCAAAGTGGCCGTCCATGCCCACGCCCATTTGCTTGAAGGTAAAGCCGATCTTGCTTTTGTCGGACTGTACGGTGTCCAGCGTCACAGCCTGCACAGGCAGAGCCATCGCCGTTAGCAGGCCAGTGGCCGGTACCAGCCGACGCAGGGACATTTCAAAAGGGTTCACGGCGTATTCCTCAGGTTTTGGTTTGAAAGCGGGCGGGCAGCATCCGGCGCAGGATGTCGTCCTTGAAATACAGGTGGTGCATCAGCGCTGCGGCAGCGTGGACGCCCACCAACACCAGCAAACCGATGTTGAGCGCCGAATGCAGCTCCGCAAGCTGCTTGCCAAGCTCCTTGTCCTTGGCCAATAAATCGGGCAGCGGCAAGACGCCGAACCAGACCGTCTGCACGCCTTTGGCTGAACTCATCAACCAGCCACTCAGCGGAATGACCAGCATCAAGCCGTAGAGCGCCAGATGCCCCCCATGGGCCAGGAGCTGCTGCGGCGCGGACATGTTCAGCGGGTAGGCGGGCGGGCGGTGCGTAACGCGCCAGGCCAGGCGCAGCCAGACCAGCATAAAAACCGTGATTCCGCCCCATTTGTGCCAGGAGTAGTACTGCAGTTTTTCCGGGGAAAGCGGCAAGTCAGACATGTAAAAGCCCAGAGCCAGCAGGCCAAACAGCATCAAAGCCATCAGCCAATGCAGGCCTTTTGCGGTCGCGGTGTAGTAGGTGTTCATAAGGGTGGAATCAGTGAAAGCGGTAGCCATCCATGACGATCACGTAATCGCTGGTGCCACGGTAAAAAGCCTGGGGTTGCGCGCCGGCACCGGCAGCGCCCAGGGCGGTGAACAGGGGCAGCAAATGGTCTTCGCTGGGATGGGCGCGGGCACCACCGGGGCTGGCCTGGCGGTAGTTCAGCAAACCGGCAATATCTTTGTCCTGCATGTGCTGCTCGACCCAGTCGGCGAAACCCTGCACATAGTCCGGCGTCTGGCCACCGGACATGCGCGCCATCTGGTAGTCACGCAGGTTGTGGGTCACATTACCGGAGCCAATGACCACCAAGCCTTTTTCCGCCAACGCCGCCAGCGCCTGCCCTACGCGGTAAGCATGGGCAGGCCCCAGATGGGTCTGCACCGACAAGGGAACCACCGGAACATCGGCGTGCGGGAACATCTGACGCAGCGGAATCCAGGCGCCATGGTCCAGCCCGCGTTGCGCGTCCTGCTGCACCGCCACGCCCTGGTCCTGCAGGGCCTGGACCACTTGTTGCGCGGCTTCGGGGCAGCCCGTGGCGGGGTAACGGATGTCGTACAGCCGGGGGTCGAAACCGCCAAAGTCATAAATGGTCTCCAACTGGGTTGCAAAGCCCACTGTGGCAACGGCGGTCTCCCAGTGCGGGCTGACGATCACGATGGCGCGCGGCGCGGGCATGGTCCGCGCCAGCTGCTCCATGGCGGCTCCCGCCGCACCCGGGTGCAGGGCGAAGGTGGGCGCCCCGTGGGGGACAAAAAGGACGTTGCGGGGGGGGTGCATGGTGGTTTTGCTTTGGCTGCCGTGGAATGTAGGTGGCTTTGGCAAACAGAAAAAGACATGAATCAAGATTTATCTGTTGCATAATTAGCAACAATGGACAAACTCAATGCCATGGAAGTCTTCGTGCGGGTGGCCGAATCCGGCAGCTTCACCGCCGTGGCCGACCAGATGCAAGTGGCCCGCTCGGTGGTTACACGGCAGATTGCGGCGCTGGAGAAGCACCTGGCCGCCAAGCTCATCACCCGCAGCACGCGCAGCCTGACCCTGACCGCCGCCGGCGCGGCCTATCTGGAGAAATGCCGGGTCATTCTCAATTTGGTGGACGCAGCCGAGTCCAGCCTGGGGGAAGAAAAAGCCGTGCCACGCGGGCGCATCCGGCTGGCGCTT
>Ga0214919_10012047_pt1 | contig 10694 bp, 9 predicted proteins | sample LL1503_MetaG_FD_177994 | JGI IMG/M metagenome (GOLD analysis project Ga0214919, IMG submission 177994) | Freshwater microbial communities from Lake Lanier, Atlanta, Georgia, United States - LL-1503 | ecosystem: Environmental > Aquatic > Freshwater > Lake | place: USA: Georgia | collected 2015-03-15 | reverse complement strand
ATCCTGTAATGTTGCTTCCGGCGCTTGACCCTAAATAAGGAGTTCCGCTTTCAACTACTTTTGCTAAAGTTTCCATCACATTATTTTGATATAACTGCGATACTAATAAAAATGTATTACCACCACCAGTGAAAATACCTTGTGCATTTTTTATTGCATCTACTTGATTTTCAAATTCATGAAGTCCTTTTACGGTTTTGTTTATTTTGGCAAAAGCTTTTCTAACAGTATCAGTATAATCATCGTGTGACATTCCTCCAGGTCGAGCATAAGGGATAAATAAAATTTCATGACAATCTTTAAAATGAACTTCCAAAGTAGGTAATAGGTACTCTAAATAATTTCCCCCATGAAGCGTGGAAGTACTGGCAATAATTAGTTTTTTCATGAATTGTGATTTGCTTCTTTTCTATCAAGTTTAACAAAAGATTATAGGTGTTTAGTTATCTAATCAGCTATTTTTACATCGTAAATTTAGAATAATGAAGTTATTTAAGACAACAATATTGTTTTTATTTTTCTCATCGGTATACGCTCAAACTTCAACTCTAACCTTGTTGAAAGGAAAAATAACTTCTCAAATAAAAGAATTAAACGAAGTTTATGTAACTAATCTTCGCTCAGAATCAAATACTGTCACGGATGAAAATGGCAACTTTTCGATGTTTGTAATACTAGGTGATACTTTACAATTTTCGGGTTTACAAGTCATAACAAAAAAGGCTGTTATTGATGAAAACGAAATAATTAAAAAACTTTTTGTGATTACGTTACATGCCAAAGTCATTTCGCTAGATGAGGTAGAAGTGAAAACTTATCCCAATATCAATGCAGTTTCGCTTGGAATTCTCCCAAAACAACCCAAAAAATATACGCCAGCAGAAAGAAGATTAAAAACAGCCTCCGATTATGATGTAACTGATTTTTTAGGTCCAACTATTGGTTTTTCGATGGGATTAGATCCTATATTGAATGCCATTTCGGGAAGAACCGCTATGTTAAAGAAAGAACTGAAGATTGAGAAGAAAGAATACCTGCTAAATAAAATAGAGTATATGTTCAAGGAAGAATACTTTTTGGAAAACCTAAAGATCCCAAAAGAGTATCTTCGAGGTTTTTGGTATTATGCTGTTGAAGACCAAAAATTAGAAGAGGCGCTGAATGCCAAGAAAAAAATGATGGCTCGATTTATCTTCTCGGATTTAGCAACTAAATATCTGGAATTATTAACTATAAAATAATTACTTTTAAAGAATGAAAAGAACTTTTAAATTCCCTTTTTTTATATTAATCTTTCTATTGCTGACTTCTGCGTGCTATCATAGTTTTTACACTGCAATTTACCAAATAAATTACGTGCCTCAGAAAAAAATGCTTCAAATCACTACCCGCATTTTTGCCGATGATTTGAACGAAGCATTAAAAAAGCAATATTCAAAAAGAACTTTTATTGGCTCAGAAAAAGAAACACCAGAAGATATCGTTTTGATGAAGAAATATTTATCAGACAAGTTCAAATTGATTGTCAACGGTCAGCTAAAATCTATGGAGTTTTTGAGCCAAGAAAATGAAAACAATGTGCTTATTTGTTATTTCAGAATTAAAGATATTTCCAAAATAAGTTCCCTCAAAATTGAAAATTCTATTCTTATAGAACTATATCCTGAACAACAGAATATTATTCAATTTAATAATGCTGGCGAAAAGAAGAGTTTATTATTAACTTCTTCCACCAAATACGGTATGTTAAAATAAATTTTATTCATCATTAAGCCATATATTTTTTTACTTTTATACCTTAATTTATAGTCTATGAAAAAAATAGCTACTTTTTTTTTAATGCTGTTTATGAGTGTTTTACAGGCTCAAGAAACTTCCAAAACTTCTAATTCTGATTATAGAAATCCAGATAAGTTCAAACAAATGTATGATTTGTTGGCAACGCCTACTATGTATCGTACAGCAGCTGGTGCGCCAGGGCCAGAATATTATCAGCAACAAGCCGATTATAAAATTGATGTGGAATTAGATGATAAAAATCAAAAATTGTATGGCACTGAAACCATAACCTATACCAATAATGCCAAAGAATCGTTAGATTATTTGTGGCTTCAATTAGACCAAAATGAAAAAGCAAGAAATTCCAATTCGCCTTTGGTAGAAAGCAATAAAACGGATTCGTCAATTTCTGTTAAAGATTTCTCTAGAAAATATTTAGAAGAAGATTTTGATGGTGGTTTTAGAATTGATTATGTAAAAGATGTCAACGGGAAACCTATGCAGTATACAATTAATCAAACCATGATGAGAATAGAGTTGCCTATGTTTTTGAAACATGGAGAAAAGATTACATTTTCTATAAAATGGTGGTATAACATCAATAATTATTTATTAGATGGTGGTCGTTCGGGTTATGAACATTTTGATAAAGATGGTAATAACTTATATGTTTTAGCGCAGTTTTATCCAAGAATGGCGGTTTATAATGATGTGGAAGGTTGGCAAAATATGCAATTTTGGGGTTCTGGAGAGTTTGCATTAACCTTTGGAAACTTTGAAGTCAATATTACAGTTCCAGCTGATCATATTTTGGAAGCAACAGGAACTTTGTTAAACAGAAGTGAGGTTTTTACTCCTGAACAATTAAAGAGATATGCAGAGGCCGAAAAATCTTTTGATAAACCAGTCATTGTAGTAACACAAGCCGAAGCCGAAGCCAGAGAAAAAGGATTTTCAACAGAAAAGAAAACCTGGAAATTCAAAGCAGAAAATGTGCGCGATTTTGGAATTTCTACTTCAAGAAAATTCATTTATGATGCTATGGCAGTTAAAACAGGAAATACCACCGCCATGGCAATTTCATTATTTCCAAAAGAAGGAAATCCGTTGTGGGAACAATATTCTACTAGAATAGTAGCACATACTTTAAAAAGTTATTCTAGCTATACTTTTGACTATCCTTATCCGAAAGCCATTTCTGTCAATGCCAGAGATCAAGGAATGGAATACCCAATGATTTGCTGGAATTATGGTCGCCCTGATGAAAACGGAAAATATACAGACCAAACCAAATATGGAATGTTAGGTGTAATATGTCATGAAATTGGGCATAATTATTTTCCTATGATTATCAATTCAGATGAACGTCAGTGGACATGGATGGATGAAGGATTGAATTCTTTCATGGAATTTTTGACCGAAAAAACATTTGATGCCAATTTTCCTGTTCGTCGTGGACCTGCTAAAAATATAGTTACCTACATGAGTGGCGATCAAAAAGGATTAGAACCTATTATGACCAATTCAGAAAGTATTCGTCAGTTTGGAAATAATGCCTATGGGAAACCAGCCACAGCACTGAATATTCTCCGTGAAACGATTATGGGACATGAGTTGTTTGATTATGCATTTAAGACTTATGCTAATCGATGGAAATTTAAGCATCCAACTCCAGAAGATTTTTTCAGAACCATGGAAGATGCCTCGGCAGTTGATTTAGATTGGTTTTGGAGAGGTTGGTTTTATACCACAGATTACAATGATATTGGTATAAAGGAAGTGAAAAAATATTTTGTAAGCAGTGAACCTTCAACTGAGGCAAAAAATTCAACGAAACCAAAACGAAGAAGAGATACTACTATTGGACCAGTGGTTTACATGATTGCTGAAGGAACCGAAGATTTTAAACCAGAATTAAACAAGCCATTCAAATCTTCAGATTATCAAGCATTAAATGAATATGTAAACCAACATTTCACTGCAGAAGAAAAATTAACATTAAACGAGCCAAAATATTTTTACCAAGTTACTTTTGATAAGCCTGGTGGTTTAGTGATGCCAATAATTATAGAAATCATCTTTGAAGATGGAACTACTGAAAACCATTATTTTCCAGCTCAAATTTGGAGAGTGAATGATCAAGAAGTGAGTAGAACATTTGCTACCAAAAAAGCTATAAAAAAAATTATACTTGACCCCAAAGAAGAAACAGCCGATATCGAAACGGCTAATAATTCATGGCCAAAAACAGTTGAGAAATCAAAATTTGATTAATAGAACTTTGTAAATTTGTACTTTAATTTAGTAACTAAAGAATATGTTTGGAATAGGCGGTGGCGAAATACTATTTATAATTTTCATAGCGTTGATGCTATTTGGTTCTGATAAAGTTCCTGAAATTTCAAGAACATTAGGAAAGATAATGGCGCAGTTGAAAAATGCTACTAATGAAATAAAATCTGAAATTCAAAAAGGAGCTGAAGCTAATGGCATTGATACTTCAATGAAAGAGTTAACGGCTACTTTCACTACAGAAGTTGACAAGATAAAAGAAGGATTGGATACAAATCTAACCAATCCTGTTCAAAAAGCAACACAAGATATCGAGGATTTAACAGGCCCCATAAAAAGACAATTATAATGCTGGAAAAAATCATTGATCTAGATAAAGAACTTCTTGTTTTTTTAAACGGATTAGGTTCATCTTCATTCGACGGTCTTTGGTTGATGATTACAAAACCAGTCTATTGGACTCCATTTTTTCTTTTGATTTTTTCTTTTGTTCAAAAAAAACTCGGTTGGAAAAACTTTGGTTATTATTTACTTTTTACAGCATTGTTAGTGCTGTTTTGTGACCAAAGTGCCAATCTATTTAAATGGTATTTCGAACGCTCGAGACCTTGTAATGATGAAGAAATAAAAACTATAATCAGAATTGTGAAATCAAGTCCTTCTTATAGTTTCTTTTCAGGTCATGCTACAAACTCTATGGCAACTGCAGTTTTTACTTTTATGATTTTGAAGAAGTTTTATAAACACACTTATTTACTGTTGCTGTTTCCTTTACTATTTGCTTACAGTAGAATTTACTTGGGATTGCATTTTCCATTAGATATTATGACGGGTTATGCTTTTGGAGCTACTTTTGGATTTATTTGTTATAAATTATTTTCAAAATTCGTAATTCGTATTTCGTAATTTTTATTTCACTCTCGAAACCGTCAATCCATCACGAATGGGCAACAAAACAGTTTCTACTCTGTTATCCTCTTTTAGCAGTTGATTGTATTCTAAAAGTATTTTTGTGGTAATGTCATTGGGATTTATTTCTTCTAAAACTTTGCCACTCCACAAAACATTATCCGAAAGAATAATGCCACCTTTATTCATCATCGGAATAATTAAATGGAAATAACTAATGTAGTTTTCCTTGTCGGCATCAATAAAAACTAAATCATATTTTTTGTTCAAAGTTGGAATAATTTCTATAGCATCACCAAGATGTTGTATTATTTGATTTGCCCATGGACTTTTGTCAAAATATTTTCGCTGAAAATCAACTAATTCTTCTTCGATATCTAATGTATCTATAGTGCCATTTTCTGCTAACCCTTCAGCTAAACAAAGTGTAGCATATCCCGTATAAGTACCAATTTCAAGAATGGTATTCGGATGAATAATTTTAGAAAGCATACTCAATACTCTTCCTTGAAAATGACCACTCAACATTCTAGGTTGTAGTATTTTTTGGTGTGTTTCTTTATTTAATTGCGCCAATAATTCAGGTTCATTTTCGGAGTGATTGGCAACATAAGAATCTAATTCTTCGGAAAGGAAATGCATGGTTTTATTTTTTACAAAAATACAAATTAACAACTAACCAAAATACCCTAAATTTACGCCATGGAAATCGAGAAAAAAGACATCCGAAGTTTAACCAAAGAACAATTACGCGATTTTTTTGTGGCCAATGGTGACAAAGCATTTCGTGGCAATCAGGTTTATGAATGGCTTTGGAGTAAAGCGTCACACAATTTTGAAGACATGACCAATGTTTCAAAAGAAACGCGAATCAAGCTCGAAAATAACTTTGTCATAAATCACATCAAGGTTGATCAAATGCAACGAAGCGAAGACGGTACCGTTAAAAATGCAGTTCGTTTACACGACGGTTTAATCGTTGAAAGTGTTTTGATTCCGACAGAAACCAGGACTACAGCTTGTGTTTCTAGCCAGGTTGGTTGTAGTTTGGATTGTAATTTCTGTGCAACTGCACGTTTAAAAAGAATGCGAAATCTGGAACCAGGAGAAATCTACGATCAAGTTGTTGCTATTGATAGAGAAAGTCGTTTGTATTATAACCGACCATTGTCAAATATTGTTTTTATGGGAATGGGAGAGCCTTTGATGAATTACAATAATGTCATGAAAGCGATTGCTATGATTACCTCGGAAGAAGGTTTGGGAATGTCTCCAAAACGAATTACGGTTTCTACATCTGGAGTTTCAAAAATGATAAAAAAAATGGCGGATGATGATGTAAAATTTAAGCTAGCTGTTTCATTACATTCCGCTATCGAAGAAACCAGAAACCACATTATGCCGTTTACAAAAAACTTTCAATTACCCGAATTGAAAGAAGCGTTGCAATATTGGTATCAAAAAACCAAAAGTAAAGTTACTTATGAATATGTAGTTTGGAAAGGAATTAATGATGATAAAGCTTCCATTGATGCATTAGTTAAATTCTGTAAATATGTTCCGTGTAAAGTCAATTTGATTGAATATAATCCAATTGATGATGGCGAGTTTCAACAAGCGTCAGATGCGGCAATTAATAACTATATTGATGCTTTATCAAGAAATGATATCGTTGCCAAAGTACGACGAAGCAGAGGAAAAGATATTGATGCGGCTTGTGGGCAGTTGGCAAATAAATCATAAAAAAATTCCATTTTGTTTTTAAAACAAAATGGAATTTTTTAGTAAAATGAAAAAACTACTTTTTAGTTTCCTCCCAATATAATAGTATAAGAATTTCCGTTTACAGTGAAAGTCGCCAGATTATCACAGTCACCATTGCCATAATCAAGAGTTGCAGTGTTACCATTTCTAACAATTGAAATAACACCTCTAACTATATTAGGACAATTCATTCTAATTCTTAAAGGTGTAGTTATTGTACTGGTTTGTACTCCACCACTTGGGAAAGTGGTTGTCCATTCACCAGTAACTTGATAAATATTGTCCAACCAAATAGGTGTTGAATATCCTTCAATAATTTCTCTCACTCTTTGTCCTACACGTGTAACAATATCTCCATTTGGTAAAGTAGCAGTCATATCCAGATTCATAGTAACAATAGGGTGAATGTTTGGATTTGCTGTACTTGTTGCCATAACTCGAGTGAAAGTTTTGGTGCCATTAAATTTTATGGCATTGTGATAGAAATCTTGGAACGTATAGGTTATAGTATGCGATGTTGCGTCCGGCTGGTAAGTAAAGGACATTACAATTACGCCTCTTAAAACATTTCCGTTTGGAAGTGGGCAACCCGTTGTTCCAAAGTCAATGGTTTTTGTAATTGTAGTTCCTGGAGTAATTACGGTTCCATAAGCCGGAACTCTGGTTACTGTAGCACAAGAAGGTAAAAAGGGTTCTAAAGTTTGAGCAGTTAAATTTGTTTTTCCTGAAATTCCATCTGAAATGGTTAATTGGTCTTCTACAATTTTAGAAACATCATCATTCATGATGTCTAGTTTTGCACTTGTTTTTGCGTCTTCAGTACTTACAAAGCTATTATTTTCATCTTTACTACAGCTATAAATTGAAAAAACTAAAGCCAGTCCTAAAATAATTTTTGTTGTTTTCATATTCTATTTTTTTAATGGTTTGCTTGGTATGAGTTCCTTTCTTATAAAAGGTTTAATCAAAAGTAAAAAAATTTTTCAAACGACACCATTATTGTATCTTTGAAATCGATGAACATTACTTCACAAATAAAAAAACCTATCCAAGTAGAAATGGAACTTTTTGAAAAAAAGTTCTATGAATCGATGACTTCTAAAATTGCTTTACTTAACAGAATAACCTATTATATTGTAAACCGAAAAGGAAAACAAATGCGTCCCATGTTTGTTTTTTTGGTCGCCAAAATGCTCTCCGAAAAGGATGAGGTTAATGAAAGAACTTTTCGAGGTGCAAGTGTAATCGAATTGATTCACACAGCAACATTAGTTCATGACGATGTAGTAGATGATAGTAATCGACGACGTGGCTTTTTCTCTATCAATGCTTTATGGAAAAACAAAATTGCGGTTCTCGTCGGTGATTATTTCCTGTCCAAGGGATTATTGCTTTCCATTGATAATGGCGATTTTGATTTGCTGCGAATAATTTCAGTTGCCGTTCGTGAAATGAGTGAAGGTGAATTACTTCAAATAGAAAAAGCACGCCGATTGGATATTGTTGAAGAAATATATTATGAAATCATCCGAAAAAAAACAGCAACTCTAATTGCCTCCTGTTGTGCTCTTGGTGCAAAATCTGTTTCCGAGGACGAGATACAAGTAGAAGCCATGCGAAAATTTGGTGAACTCATCGGAATGGCATTTCAAATCAAAGACGACTTGTTTGATTATACTGATGATGCGATTGGAAAACCCACCGGAATAGACATCAAGGAACAAAAAATGACCTTGCCTTTAATATACGCTTTGAATAATTGTACATCTAAAGAAAAAAGCTGGTGTATTAATTCTATCAAAAATCATAATAAGGATAAAAAACGTGTCGCAGCAGTTATCCAATTTGTAAAAGATAAAAATGGTTTGCATTATGCCGAAAAAAAAATGGCGCAATTTCAACAAGAAGCGCTTCAAATCTTAAATAATTTCCCTGAATCTGACTATCGTGATGCGCTTTCACTGATGGTAAATTATGTAATTGAAAGAAAAAAATAATTTTTCGGTTTAATTATCTATGGAAATCCGTTTTAATGTAATTTATTTCCATCTCAATTTAATTTATGTAAATTTACCATCTTTCAATTTTAAATCTTTCAATTTATTTTGATTACTCGCGAAACCATAGATAAAGTTTTTGAAACCGCTCGCGTGGAAGAAGTCATTGGTGACTTTGTCCAATTAAAACGTGCTGGTAGCAATTATAAAGGATTAAGTCCGTTTTCAGATGAAAGATCACCTTCATTCATGGTTTCTCCTGTAAAACAAATTTGGAAAGATTTCAGCTCTGGAAAAGGCGGAAGTGTGGTGACTTTTTTGATGGAACACGAACATTTTACGTATCCTGAAGCTATACGGTTTTTGGCTAATAAATATAATATTGAAATTGAAGAAACCGAAGTTTCTCAAGAAGATAAAATTGAAGCCAACGAAAAAGAAAGTATGTATTTGGTTTCTGAATTTGCCAAAACTTATTTTCAAGATACGCTATTAAACACCGAAGAAGGCAAAGCTATTGGTTTATCTTACTTCAAAGAAAGAGGATTTACCAATGAAACTATTGCCAAATTTGGTTTGGGTTATTCACCTGAAACTTGGGATGCTTTCACTAAAGAAGCACTTTCAAAAGGGTACCAATTAGAATTTTTAGAAAAAGTTGGGTTAACCATTACTAGAGAAGACGGAAAACATTTTGATCGTTTCAAAGGAAGAGTGATGTTTCCTATTCAAAGTTTATCTGGCAGAAACTTAGGTTTTGGCGGAAGAATTTTGACCAATGATAAAAAAGCAGCCAAATATCTTAATTCTCCCGAAAGTGAAATTTATCATAAAAGTAAAGTGCTTTATGGAATTTTTCATGCCAAACAAGCCATTGCCAAACAAAACAATTGCTTTTTAGTTGAAGGGTATACCGATGTAATCCAAATGCATCAAGCCGGAATTGAAAATGTTGTGGCTTCTTCTGGAACAGCATTAACACCTGATCAAATTAGATTAATTAATCGATTGACTAAGAATATCACAGTGCTTTTTGATGGCGATGCTGCAGGTTTGAGAGCTTCTATTCGGGGTATCGATTTGATTTTGGAAGAAGGCATGAACGTAAAAGTTTGTTCGTTTCCTGATGGTGATGATCCAGATAGTTTTGCTAGAAAAAATTCGTATGATGATTTAGTATTTTATTTAGAAAATAATGCCAAAGATTTTATTCAGTTCAAAGCATCGCTTTTGATGAATGAAGCACAAAATGATCCTATCAAAAAAGCCGATCTTATTCGTGACATGGTCGTTAGTATTTCCAAAATTCCAGATAGAATTAAAAGAGAAGTATATATTCAAGAGTGCGCTAGAATCATGGATATTTCTGAACAAGTGTTACAAAATACTTTGGCACAATTGGTTCAAAAAGATATAGCTGAAGCAGGAAAGAAGCTCAAAACAGAGCAAAAAGCTTTTGAGATTGTCAAAAATGAAGCACAACAAATTACTCAAGACAAAATTAATATTGTTTATGAGTTAGAACGAAAAATCATTGAAATGCTTTTGCTTTATGGTAATTTAGAAGCCGATTTTGAAGATTTTATTTTGAAAGCAAATGAGGAAGGTGAAATGGTTGAAGAAAAAGAGACCACTTCAGTTAAAGTTTTTCAACGTATTTATTTGAGTTTGCAAGAAGATGAAGTTGAATTAGCCAATCCTGTTTTTAAAGAAATTTATAATGATTTAATAACTTATTATAATCAAAGTGATGACTTTGTTATAGAACAGTATTTAATGAAATTATCATCAGAACATTCTCAAATAGTTACTGATATTTTGATGCTCGAAGAAAAAGAATTGTTACATAATTGGGAAACCAAACATATTTATGTAAAAACCAAAATGCAAAATGTTAGTCAATATGTTTCAGAAACAATTATTTCATTAAGAGAATATCTCATCAATAAATTG
>Ga0214919_10012046_pt1 | contig 10695 bp, 22 predicted proteins | sample LL1503_MetaG_FD_177994 | JGI IMG/M metagenome (GOLD analysis project Ga0214919, IMG submission 177994) | Freshwater microbial communities from Lake Lanier, Atlanta, Georgia, United States - LL-1503 | ecosystem: Environmental > Aquatic > Freshwater > Lake | place: USA: Georgia | collected... | reverse complement strand
GTATCTAAATATGAACGCAGGTCTCGGTGATGAACCTTTTCATGCATTTTAATATGCGCTGGATGTGCCTCAATAAAAGCGCCATCAATACGATTCCAAAGAACCTTCGACTGATGTGGACTTCGAGTTTCCCAAGGTAACCAAACCTCAACAGTATCTCCGGCATAAATCATCTTACCATAAGAATCCTTGCCAATCCAAAATGCTTTTTTATAGTTTCTAATTGTCATCTTAATTATTTTGAATAGTTACGGTCTAATAAATCATGCCATGTTAATAATCCTACCAAATGCATGATTGACCACGAATCTGTAAACATTTCCCAATCTCCATCAAAATTTGTGAATTGAATCATATAACAGTCTTCTAGGATGGTTACCAAACATTTTTCATTTGCCCATTTATTTGGACAAACATTCTTAAATCCATTTCTATCTAAGAAACCATCTGCGAATATATTAAACGTCTCTTCCATTCTCATAAATTGCTTTTACAGTTGGAAATCTTAAACTGATTCCGCCATTTTGGTTGCGGGATTCTTCGAAGTACTGAACTGTTATTTGTTTCCCAATGATTTCGTTAGGATTCTCAAAATAGAATCTTTTTTGTTCGTGAGAGAACCCGCTACCAACTTGAACTCTATTTCCTTTGTGTTCAATTACAACATTTCTCATCATCATCTCTTCAACCTCCTTACCATCAACAATAACCCGATTGACTGCATTTTCAACATCAACTACAACATATTCTGCATCGAAGAATTGTTTTACCTTAAGTACATCATTACTACGTTTTCCTTGGTATGGTGCATCTTTACGTAACATTAATCCTTCCCAACCATTTTCTTTGGCAGTTGAAACATGAAACATTAACATTTGCTCATCGATAAGAATTGTTTGAGGAAGGTAGTCAATATGATTAAATTCTCTCTGAAAGAAAAGATTCTCTAATTGAACATTTCGAACTCCAAAGGGTGTAGTACCCTCCTTATTGACAAACTCTTCCAATGTTAAAATGTCAAACATATAAAAGAATGGGTTCTCAATTGTATGGTCTTTACGTTTGATTTCCTTAATGATACCTTGAAAATTCTCATTTCCATTAGCATCCAACATACAAATTTCACCGTCAATAACCATATTCTTTAGGCCTAATGAGATAATCTCAGCATCCAGGTTCTTAAGGGTCATAAACTCATTTCCGGCTCTAGAGAAATATTTAGGTTCTCCATTCTCATCAATGATACAAATACAACGACATCCGTCCAGTTTGCGACTAACAAACCAGGTATCATTAAAGTCTACCTTCTTTGCCATTTTCTCATCGTAAGAATTTGCAAGGGCTACATCAAACGTAGGAATCAATCCCGGAATAACTTTGTTAACCATAGAGGTTGTAGAACGGGTCTTAAGGTTTCTATCAATTATATTAAAAATCAACTCCTCGTAAGCCTTATTTGCTTCGATGAATCCATTAACACAACTAATTGCAAGGTGTCCAGTAATGTAACGGTCATTCAAATCATCAAGCAATTGCGCAAGGTCTGAATAGGAATGTTTTACCAAGTTGGAATTCTTTTTGCAGTTCTCTGAAGTTACACCATACTGTTTAAAAGTATTGTAGGTGTAGTTAAGAGCAAGAAGTACTGAATCGTTTTTGGCATACTTTTTAAGTACGTTTAATTTGTCAGTATTAGAGTTAGTTTGGTTCGACTCAGTAACGAAGTTTTGAATGTCTTGTAAGTTCATATTTGTTTTAATTAGATATGTAAATATAATCAATATATTTTAATCGGTAAAATAAGAAATGTTAATTTTTTGTTAAAGTTATTAACAATTTGTAGTCAGGACAGGATTCGAACCTGTTCCGTCTTTGCCATAAAGAGTATATTTCAACTCAACCCTGGGGAGGTGATTCCAACCAATGGACTCCTGACCGTTTGCAATTATGGTTGATTAGACCTCACGAAATATGTTGCCTTCCGAGCCTAGTTTCCTTGTCGAAGTAACTAGATTTCAAACCCCGCTCTTGCCTGCGCCCAAGAGTATGTCGTCATCTTTCAGGATAGATGAATCCATCTGAGTAATCAACTCATTGTGGTCAGGGCAAGATTCGAACTTGCAATCTTATAGATACCTCTTTGGCTCTCCCTATTTGTGTCTACCAATTCCACTACCTGACACCATTCGTTAATGTTAAAAACTAATCCAATCCTCCAAAAAACCACTAACTATATCCTTACTCTATTCTAGGCGATATTAATTCCCGTTTCTATATAAGTTTACCTGAAACTTCGGTGAGTTGTTGATTGACCACTCCCACCTACTCAAGTAGTTTTTAGTGGATAGCAGGGAGTTGAACCCTGTGCGATGACTGTCACGCTTTAACCAACCTATCCTGGCCCTGCAGAGCCTTTTAATTTACCAACCTTGGTCTTTCAGGGTTACTGATTGAGTGCAATGGGCGACGTCTTCCTACTGTTAACCCTTGTTCGGAAATTATGCGCTCTACCTCTCAATTAACAGCGAGCATTGGTAAATCTAAAGAACCTGACCTGACCTTCCAGATAGTACATGTCACAATTAATTTGGCGCCGTGTTATGTAGCAGGTTCTTTTATATTATATCATTACATCAACAAATTGTTTCTTCCACTCTAACCAATCTTCACTAGTTACACCAAAGTGGGTTAAATATTTCCAATGCATAAACAACTTGCGTTCATTCCAGTCCTTATAGTTCTTAATCAAGGTGTCCTGTCTGTCCAATTCTTGTTTGTATGCATCAGACTTTTTAGCAAGAGCCGTAAAACTATCATCCAGTTTTGCAAGTTTTTTAACAACCTTCTCAGTTGGAAGACCCTGTACTGCTAAGGTAACTATCAATTCCTTAAGATTAACGATTTTATCAACCATAGAATTAAGGGTCGGAACGGTTGCATTATAAGAGGTCTTTGCAGATTCTCTTGCCCGTTGAAAACTTTCAAAGTTCTCCTGTAATTCTCCGTCTGCCTGGTCCTCTTTGAATAGGGCTTCTGGGTCAATTCCATAGAATTGGTCGAATTGTTCTCCTCCAGGAAGGGGTGCCTTTAATACTTGTTCTGCAATAACAGTATGTCCGTTTACTTTATTACAAGAAAGAGCTGCGACATAACAATTACCCTTTTGGGTTTCTAATAGGTCTTTGACCTGTGTTTCTGTGTATAGTTTCATATTAGTTTTTTATAAATTTTGTTAAATATTTTCTGTAGTTTATGGCTGCTCTAACAACCATATCAATTCTACGATCCGGGTTCATTTCCAAAATACGTTCAACTCGCTCAGAATTACGGGTTTCACCAGTATAAGAAGTCCATGTGAACGGAACCATTCGGGTTTTGTTCAATTGGTATATTGTGTTTTGAACATATCCACGATAATTTATGTCGGTATATTTTCTACGAACATAACCACTTTCATAACTTAAATAGTCACAATTAGTGATTGGGTCATGAAAACATTGTGTACCGTTGTTTGCTTGAGTTTGACTAGTTACTTCAATTAGCCCGATTGTTGATGTTTTGGTTGTCATAATACGTTGTTTAAATTAGATATGTAAATATAATCAAAAAACTCCAAACCCGAAAGTCTGGAGTGTTAAAATTATGTTAAAGTTTTAACCTAGAAATTCTTCGTCTTTGTCAAAATCAAGAAGATTATCAGTCTTAGTTTCTTTTTTAATCTCATTCCCATTATCATCTAAATGGGGAGCCGTATATAATTCATAGGCAGTCCAAGCTCCTACTATTACAAAATAAATTATAATTAATCCCACCATCTCTCGATATTTTGTTCCATTAATTTGAATAGCAATTTTCTTGCTCGGTCATGGTTAATATGTCCGATGTTCATTGCAATAATTTGTTTGTCCTCTTCGCGGCCTTCACGTCCAAAAACTCCCTCTCCAGCTAGGACTCTTTTATAAATCAATGGGTATTTCTTAAAGTAGTCATCGAAGTTCTCTTCAAGTAATTTAGACTCCCATGAAGATAGGGTTGGTTTATCCGGAACGGGTTCAAACCAATGTTTGGTTTTATGATAGTCAGAGTACTCTCCTGAATAAAATTCATCTTGAACCAATTTCATTAAACGGACACATGTCATCATAACTTCTGCATCACGTTTGGCCCGGGTATGGATGTCTCGCTCTCCGATATATTTTGATTGGGCTTTAAGCTTATGCATCATAATCTCAAAGATGTAGTGACTGTCCCAGTTGCGGTCCTTCCAAATGATAGGAAACCAATATTTCAAGTTTTTTACTCCAGTTCGGAACATTTTATGGTAATACCTGCCCTCATGGTTCCACCAAACTGGAATATATCTCAGTTTTCTTACAATCCAAGATTCTTTGGCTCTTTCATTGGCCCATTGTTCAAAAATGTCTTTTTCCGGTTCCATGTCTATATTAATTTTAGTGCTTCAAATAATCCTTCCTCAAGGGCATCTTCCCATTTCCTGTGTAGGTGCCAATTCTCTCCATTTGGAAGGTTCTCCCAATCCCATTCCTCAGCCGCTAAATTAGTAGGGTTTCCAATGAACCTACTAATCATATAACAAAACTTAGGATATGTTGTTTGGTCAATATCAATATCAACATAGATTTGATGTACTTCCCGCAACCATTTTTGTAAGAGAGCCTGGTTTGGACATGGTACATATTCAGTACAACTAACACATACTCCAACTTCTCCTGGATAGTTTCCATTTACCATATAGTCAGAATTCCTGGTCTCTATGTTAAATCCTTTTTCGGCTGCTAATTTAGCTGTTTCGAATGTTATATATTTATCTTCCATCTTACCAATCTTCTACGTGACTTAAATCTAATGTTGTTTTTGTCAGGTGACTCTTAACCACTACTCCCATTCCCATTCCGTAAGGAGTGAATGTATAATCATAATGGCCGTACTCCCCAAAGAGCTCTTTAATCTTTGCTTGCCATTCTTGGAGTTCCGTCTCCTGTCTTTCGGTTAATGTAAAACTTCTTGTCATGCCTCGTAACATTTTCTAAGTAACATTACTACATCCATTGCATCTTCAACTGCGTTGTGAGTTACTACGCCATCGATTCCTGCACGTTTTTTACATTCGCCAAGACTTGGAATGCTTTCATCGTTAATCCAATCAACAAATAGGATTCCTGGGTCCAATACTCGACTGCGAATTGAAAATACTTGTTTCCATCTTGGCAACTTTTCTAAGAATTTCTTGTCAAATCCTGCAAAGTTTTTACCAGCGCAGTTTAAATAAACTTTAGGCATGTTTGAAGTTAGGGCTGGATAGACAGTCCCATCAACTACATTGACAGTCTTAGTTAAAAAGTTTGGGTCTACTGGAACTAATCCATTTCTATAGCAAAATCTAAATAGTGCTTCTACAATTTCATCTTCATGATAAAACTGCATTCCAGTCATATGTACAATATCATTCTTTTCGTCCTGGTCCCTTGCACCTGAATATTGTACAATAGTCTCTATTAAGTCCTTGTTCATGTTTAGTGCAAATAGACTTCCTGAAACATTTTCACGTTTAATAACTCCGTGGAATGTTGGTAACTCTTCGAATGGAAGTTGATTCAATGTGTCTTCAATTACTGCACCTATTGAAAGGATTTGACAAGTTTCAGGGTCTAATCCTGTTGTTTCGATATCGATTGAAATGTATTTCATATACTTTATATTTTAAATTCGTGAAAAGTTTACAAATTCTGTCGCCTTTCTGCCATCATTGAATACCTTTAAGGCACTTTTCAGGCTTACTTTTCTACCTGACGGAGTAGTTAAGAGTTGGAATCCAGACTCTTCGAATCGGTCATCAACTCCCCAAAATAAATAATAGTTCTCTACAATGTTACCATTCTTTCTATTATAAGAGGTCTTGTACGTAACCTCTCCAAAACTACTTCTTGATTCTGAAGTGTAGACTCGTTGTGTCGATTTTCCTAAGGCAATTACCTTTGGTAACTCTTCGCCATCTTCCAACCTCTGGAAGCTCATTAAGATTTCGACCATTTTAAGGTCCTTATGTTGGATGTACTTTTCCATCTTATTCCTCTAGTTTTTCAAATTCATATTTACCCTTAATCAAACTGTTTAGGGAAATTCCTTGCGATTCGGCGTTCGCAAATTCTTGATAAACCTCAACAGGTACCTCAATGTATCTGTAAGTCGCATGGCCAAAAACCACATAAAGGTTTTTACTTGCATACTCGTATGTTGATGCTTTAATCGTTGACGAATCATAAATGTTTGTTTGTGTCTTAACCATTTGCCATCATTTTTTTATGTTTTTCAGTAAGTGTCACTACTAATTCTTTGTAGGTATCAACAGCGTCATTTGCATTGACTGTTTTAGCTCTTATTAAATCTAACGTTTTAGCATCTTTAATCATGATTGTGTCGATACTTAATTCTACTAAAATACTTCCAATTACTGTTTTCATGTGATTTGTTTTTATGTTGTTGTTTTAATTATAATGTAAATATAATCAATATAGTTCATTCCGGAAAATCCTAAGTGTTAAATTTATGTTAAAGTTTATTGAGTGGATATTCATTGTTTTCGCATTCATCCCGTTCTGGGTGCCATTGAACTGCCCAAATCTTCTTTTCTACATCTTGAATTCCTTCAACAGTTCCATCCAGGGCCCTATGGGTTATTTCAAAGTTTAATGGTACCCAACGGCAGTGTTGATGGTGTCTTGAATTTACGGTCTTTGAATCTCCATCAATATCATAAACTTGATGAAACTCGGATAGCCTGAATGAATGGTCTTCATCATCATCAAATACATCATTGAGATGATTTTCAACCAGTCTTTCGGGTAAGGTTTCAACATCTCCACCAAAGTAGTGGTTTAAAAGCTGCATTCCTCGACAGATTCCAATAATTGGTTGTCCATTTTCTAGAGCACTTGTAATCCATTCAATTTCTCTTAAATCTCTAGCCGGATTCTTACCAATATCTGCACCTCCACAAAGTATTAATGGAGCATCGATGTTTTTACACTCAGTTCCAAGAAAATATGGTTTGAAACCATGCTCAGTGAGCCATTCTCGATACATTTGTTTTTCAAGTTCTCCGTACGGTGGAGCCACTAATACTTTTGGTGATTTAATCATTAAAAAGGGTCTTTGTAAGTTTCTCGGCCTTCGGCATGTTCATCACAAAGTGTTGCCATCCAGCCTCCACCTCGCAGTTCTCCTAGCTCTCCACACTTTTCGCAAGTGATATAAGAAGCATCTTCGGCCAAACGGATTCGACTGTAAACATCTTCATTACATGCATTTGTGTAGAATCGAAGTCCTCCAAACTTTTCTTTAACTTGACAAATTTGTTTGTTCCATCCAAGTTCAATGGCATCTTCTATAAGTCTTTTAATAATTCCTAGCCAACCATTATCTACGGCAAAGTAACCTCTAGCCGTGATGGGATCCCTTCCAGTGTAGTAACCATTTTCAAGTCCTCCGATACTTTTTAAAAAAGCTTCAAAGTCCTCATCGGTCATATAGTTATTGTTCTTCATTATTTTATTTGAGTATAAAGTTTGGTTAATATTGTATCTTTTTTACCTCGGATTAACTCCTCTAGGTCTGCCCGCTGTTTCGATACTTCCTCTCTAATTCTTTGAACGGCTCTCTCCGTTACCTTTGGATTAAGATTCAGTGGATAGATTTGTTTTGTGTTAACAATTTCTGCCCTTTCGGCATCAATAATTAGGTCAAGATGTAGGCTTGGTACTTGAATATAAAATTTTGCAACATCAGGGTCTTTAAGCGGTGTTTCTGCCTTAGGGTGATATAACAACTTTAAGATGTTTCGATAACCTCTTAAGTCTTCTGGTGTTAATTGTTGTCTGAATTTTTTGGCAACTTTAATCCTAGTTCTTCTAAACATAACCTTTATTTTAAAAATTGTAAAACTTTATCTTTAATTCCTTGTTGTTTAATTCCTTCATTTTCGCTTGGAGTCCATACAAAGTTTTTCAAACCCCATTCATGTACATTTCCATAATTGTCCGATTCTCCAAGTTCTAAGTCATCAATACAAACCCAGTGAGTAATTTCCGGATGGTCAGTTAAATATTGTCTGACTTCGATACATCGCTGTTGTTCGTACATAGTTCTTCTGGACCATTCAAATTCGTCTGGTTTATCACAACCAATATATCTTTTAGTAAACGCTATTGGAGCCTTCAAGATTCCTTTTGCCAAGTAATATTCTCCAAGTTCTTCAAGGGTTGCATGCAATCTCCAATCCGAACTTACAACGATTTCGGCTCCAGTCTCTTCTAGGATTTGGTTTAATACCTTAACTGCCTTTTCGTCAAAGTTATCAAAACGTATATCTACTGGTGCAAGTGCTAGGCTGGTCTGACCTGGGTTAAGTTTGATGTACTTCTTCCATTTTTTTGCTCGACCTCCCCAATTATTGTAGAGGCAGATTACTCCATCGTTGTCTAAAAATATTACTTTCATTCTAGTTTCTAATTAATTCTAATTTTGTATTCTTATAGTGTTCAACCATATTATCTCTTAGATGTCTTTTGATTTCCCAACTTAAATCCGTTTCAAATGAAAGCCATTTATAATATAAATCTATTAACTTTCTAGACTTTTTAATCTGTTCAATCGTAGTACATGAATTAATTGTCTTAACAATCCATTCCTCGATTTCCATTGGTGTGTTTCCTTCTGCTGCCATATTAATTTTTACAAAGTGTTAAACGTAATCTAAAATATTTCATTCCAGGTTCATCTGAATAGTAATACAATTCTATGTTTGTATCATCATTTGTTTCTGGTTCATTGTCAATTTTTATTGTTACTTCTACATCTCTCCAGTCCCTTGTAATGTATAAGTAACTAGATTGTCTTATAAACTGCTGTCTAGTGGTCCAATTAAAAACCATGTATACGTTATTATTGATAATTATAATTTCCCTGTTTTGATTATCGATGTGCACCTCTCCTGGTACGTTTATCATATTCCAACCATCCGGGGTTCTCATATCAAATGTCTTGTACTCATACATTTTGATTTGACCAAAAGATAGGGTTGAGAATAGGAGTAGTGCTAATAGGTATTTCATGTTATAATTTTGTTAGTGGTACCCACTGTCCGTCTTTATACTTGTGCGGGATTCCATTAATAGTTCTGAATTGTGAATGAGGGTCTACATTAATATCCTCTTTCTTAAGTTTTCCAAGTACGTTTTCAAAGTCCTCTTGGGTGGTTCGACTCCTTACCGTACTTGGGTCAACTTTTTTCTTTCTACGGGGTCCGTTATAATATGCCATAGTTATACAGTATGTTCGATTCGTACACGGATGCAATTCTGTGGCAATCTATTCACGTGTCTATAGTTATTAATGTAACCCATCATGTTTGCGCTACCAATTGCGTTGGCTGAGTGGATTACAACATCAACAACAGGAGCTCCGTCCAACCATTGATTAACCAACCATTTAGTGCAATCCATTCCAGTCTTCTCTTCAATATTATCATAATTTAATTCATAATTGTGATATACATTACGGTGCCATTCTTGCATCGCAGTGTCTCCTAGGTCATGGTCCAAAGAAATCAAATCAATGTTTTCAAGTCCAATTTGGGTAACCTTCTCTACAAATTCCTCGTAGTTTCTAACAACAATCCAATCATTGTCAATTGGAGTTCTTACATCATCTAAGTATATTCTGGTCATTTGCGTTTGTTTTAATTTGATATGTAAATATAATCAATTGTTTCCACTCGGTAAAATTCAGAGTGTTAAATTTTTGTTAAATAGTCCGCCAATTCTTGCATTTTATTGGCATCTTTTGAATTGAATATAAATTCATCAAAAGCCCCGTAATTGCATTGATAACCAAAAATGTATTTAATTCCATACTTAACCCTTTCCCAAAAGGGTCTTTTCCTTAAGTGTATATGGAAATAACATATTGGATGTCGGTGGCCATCTATCTCTTCGTCTTCATATATGATTATAAGTTGATGGTCGGTCGAGTGACAGGCACATATTAAGATTTCTTTGTCGTCAATTTGTTTCATAAGTATTATATTTAAAAAATTACTTTTGTTTATAGACTCTTTCCCAAGCACCATAAATCCAACTGTAGATTAACATGATTAGGCAGAAAGAGTCAAAAATACCTACAACCCATTTTAACCATAGTGGGGTGGTTGGTTCAAAGAAAACAAATAATCCAAAAAGACTAAGAACCCATCCAAACATTACCATTCCTATAAAAAATATAAATGCTTGCATTAAGAATGGTCCAACCAACTCCCAAATAAATTCTAAAAACTTTTCCATAATTATATTTTTTCGAAAGTTGGTTTCAACCACATTCCATTTTTAAAGATTAAATCTAAGAATCCTGGAATATCTTGGTCAACGTCAGAAAGCAATCTAAAACTTCTTGGAGTATCATATTTCATCATTTTTATGATTTCCTCTCTGATTCTCTCTCCACTTACAGTTTGTTCCAGTTTCTCTAGAATCTTAGGTTGTTTCATCGCTTCCCATATATCCATGTGCATTTGAAAATCTTTAGTGATAGTAAATCTAAGTGCTCTTAAGATTCTTAATGGGTCGTCCATCATCGTAGTCTTAGCATCTAGTGGAGTTCTTAAGATTCCAGCCTTTAAGT
>Ga0214919_10012045_pt1 | contig 10696 bp, 15 predicted proteins | sample LL1503_MetaG_FD_177994 | JGI IMG/M metagenome (GOLD analysis project Ga0214919, IMG submission 177994) | Freshwater microbial communities from Lake Lanier, Atlanta, Georgia, United States - LL-1503 | ecosystem: Environmental > Aquatic > Freshwater > Lake | place: USA: Georgia | collected... | reverse complement strand
AAAATATCAAAGAATTATCACAAAAATATCAATATATAAATAATTATATTTCAGTTATAAATAGAGAACAAAAAGAGAATTCATTAAATGAATATGAACTTGCCAAGTTTAATTCAATGAAGATTGAAAGAGATAGTTGTTTATTATTATTAAAATCATATATTAATATGTTCAATTTACCTAGTTATACATATGAATATTCTTATATTAATTTAAATGAAGTTTCATTTAAATATATAGGATCATATTCATCTTTTATAGGATCACCTGCTTCAAAAGGAATATTACAATATGATATGTGGAATACAATTCCATCATCAAGATGGAATTGGACAGAATTAAAAGAAAATATTCATAAATATGGATTACGAAATAGTTTACTCGTTGCCATAATGCCTACTGCAACAACAGCACATATATTAGGTAATGTAGAATGTATTGAACCAATCACAAGTAATTTATATTCAAGACAAACAACTGCTGGATCATTTATGATTGCTAATAAATATTTACAACAAGAGATGATTAAACGAAATTTATGGACACCGACAATTAAAGATAAAATTATGTTAAATAGAGGATCAGTTCAAAATATTGATGAAATTCCAAATGATTTGAAAATGATATTTAAAACAGCATGGGAAATATCTAAAAAGTCATTAATTGAAATGTCTGCTGATAGAGGAGCATATGTTGATCAATCACAAAGTCTTAATATGTTTACAGATAATCCATCAAGTAATCTAATTCAAAGTATTCATTTATATGGATGGGAAAAAGGATTAAAAACAGGAATGTATTATTTAAGAACTAAACCTCCTATTTATGCACAACAATTTACTTTACAAGAAAATAAATTATCTGAAAATATATATAAGTCACCTCATTCACCTAATAAAAATGAAACAAAAGAACAAACAGAAAATGAAGTGCATGTGCAAACATGTAGAAGAGGAGATCCCACATGTGCATCATGTAGTGCATAAATATTAGATCTTCATAAAAATTGATTTGATTTAAATTATTTAATAAATTTATTATTAATTTACTAACCAATTAAATGGAATATTGTTATTTAGTTAGATTAAAGGTTGAATATACACAAGTTAAATTCAGACATATTTCTAAAGTTGGAACAAATAAATGTTCTATGTGTTTTTTAGTTCGTAGTACAAGTATCCAACTAATTAAAGGATTTGATTCCATAGGAATACTTACATGTAATAATATAAAATGTATTATGTCTGCTTTAGAACAAGTTGAAAATATATTTGCTAAATATCCAGTTTTTAGATTATCTTTAGATAATTTAATGCATCCGGATCCATTATATTCACTATCAAACCGAAAATTTATATGGTCAACTTCAATTATACTACATGAAAATAACATAGATGATTTGAATTATTCAAGTATTGGGCAAGTATTTTTTTATCAAAATAAAATGTTTATAACTATTGGCATTACACTTAACTCTAAATCACTTATGCAAACTATTGAGCTAAAAAAATTATTAGAATTTAATGATATTAATCCATCAACAATTAATCTAAAAGAATTATTAAAATATAATAATATTGATTCAAAATCATTATCTTTATCTGATGATGTTAAAAAATATTTTGGCATTCAAAATGAATTAACAATTTGTAATTTAATAAATGAATTATTTAAATTACAAATTGTTAATTAAATAACAAAATTAAATAAATAACAAAATTAAATAAATAACAAATAACTTTGTTATTTATTTAACTTTGTTAGATCCTCATTAAAATTGATTTTTGTTAAATTAATAACTTAGTTATTAATAACAAAGTTATTGTATGTACAATTATCGTCCTCGTGATAGTAATAACAATAAATATCATACATATATATCACGTAATCTTAGTATTGGAATTAAACCATGTAATCAATGTACTAGAAATAGCACACAAATTAAACTATTACATGAATTTAAATATTATGGAATTTTGTCATGTGATAATGTTGAATGTATTGATAAAATAACGAAAGAAATTGATGATATTTTTATTCGATATCCAATTTATAATATTAATTTAGATAGAAATGATTTAAAATGTAAATTTAATGATATGAATTATGCTAGTAAAATAACAAATGCTTATACATTTGATTGTTCATGTGTTGGATTAGTACATTTAATAAAAGATAAAATGTATATTACTATATCATCCATAGGTAATTCTACATATTTTCCTATATTAGAAATAGTTGAATTAAAAGAATTATTAGAATATAATAATATTGATATTCAATCATTGTCTTTACCAGATCCTGTTAAAGAATATTTAGGTATCCAAATAGATCATCCATTTAAATTACATTTTGTTGATTAAGTTATTTGATAACTTTGTTAATTTAAATTAAGATAAGATTGTAAATATCTATATTATTCTTGAATTATTATCATGTTAAATTAATTGAAATCATATGAATAGAAATTATTATCAATCCATTCTACCATATTATTATGCTAAATGTTATATTGGAAGTTTATGCCGAATTTGTTTTTTATCTTTTAGTACACATTTAAAATTATTTCATGGGTTTAATTATCATGGAATAATTGTGTGCAATGATGATAGATGTATTATTTCTGCTGAAGAAAAAATTGATAATATGTTTACTAATTATCCAATTTATAATTTAAACTTAAATAGAGATGATATAAAATATAATGATATAATATGGTCTACTATAAAACCAAAATATGATGATCTTTATTTCATAGAACAATATGTTGGATTAACATATTTGATAAAAGGTAAATTCTATATTGTATTAGGTAATTTAATATATTCACCTGTTGAATGTAATTGTTTAGTTTTTGACTTAAAAGAAATTTATGAATCTAATGATTTTTCTGATGAAGAGATTGTCTCTTTTCCAGATCTTGTTAAAGAATATTTAGGTATCCCATTTCATTCATATCAATTGAAATTTGTTGATTAAATTTAAACTAACTTTGGTATCAATTAAGTCTTCATTAAAATTGAAATAATTAATTTGATATATTAATTAATTAATTAATTAAAATAAAATGAATAGATATTATTATCAAATGAATAAATATTATTATCAACTTATTACAATGTATCCTCTTGCTGATAAAACATGTATTGGAATATATTGTCAAATTTGTGATACAAATTATAGTACACATATTAAACCATTCCATGGATTTAATAATCATGGATTGGTCATATGTAATAATAATACATGTATTGTTTCTGCTGAAGAACAAATTGATGATCTTTTTACTAAATATCCAATTTATAATTTAAATCTAAATAGAAACGATATAAAATATAATAATAAAATATGGTCTACGTTAAAACTAAATAATGATGATCTTTATTTCATAGAAGAATGTATTGGATTAACATATTTAGTAGACGGTAGAATGTATACAATATTATATGATGAAATGAATGTATCTACTTTAGATAGTTGTTTAATTTTTGACTTAAAAGAAATTTATGAAACTAATGATTTTTCAGATGAAGAGATTGTCTCTTTTCCAGATCTTGTTAAAGAATATTTAGGTATTCCATTTCATTCAATTGAATTGAAATTTGTTGATTAATCTACAAATATCAATTAACTTTGATATATAAATTAAATCTTCAGTAAAATTGAAATAAATAAATTTAGATTATAAATGATATCAATTAATTGATTGAAATCAAATGTTTTTTTATTATTAAGTCATTCCATTTCATATTTATGATAATTATAAGCTTGGGTCGTGTCAAATTTGCACAACAAATTTTAGTACACAATTTAAACCATTACATGGATTTAAGTGTCATGGAATGACAATATGTAATGACAATACATGTATTGTTTCTGCTGAAAAACAAATTGATGATTTGTTTACTAGATATCCAATTTATGATTTAAACTTAAATAGAGATAATATAAAAAATCCAAATGATAATACAACATTGTCTACTATAAAATCGAAATGTGATGGTCTTTTTTTATTAGAAGAATGTATTGGATCAACATATTTGATAGAAGGTAATTTTTATATTATTTTATATTATGATGATGATATATCTGTTTTTAACTTAAAAGAAATTTATGAAAATAATGATTTTTCTGATGAAGAGATTATCTCTTTTCCAGATCCTGTTAAAGAATATTTAGGTATTTCATTGAATTCAAATGTATTTCAATTGAAATTTGTTGATTAATATCAATTAACTTTGATATGTATCAAATCTTCATTAAAATTGAAATTAATTAATTGAGATTATAAACAATATCAATTAATTAATTGAAATGAGCCAATTTTTTTATGATGTTTATATTCCATCAAGGTTTGGTTATAGTATGTATTATACTACTATTGGACATTGTTTATGTCAAATTTGTCGTAGACATATGAGTACACAATTCAAACTATTGCATAATTTTAAGTTTCATGGAACATTTACATGCAATGATAATAGTTGTATTGCTTCTGCTGAAAAAGAAATTGATGATATTTTTACTAAATATCCAATTTATGATTTAAACTTAAATAGAGATGATATAATAATTCCAAATGATGATGTAATATTTTCTACTATAAAACCAGAAGATTGTGAACGTAATTTGATAAAAGAAACTGTCGGATCAACATTTTTGATAGGAGATAATTTTTATATTACCTTATTTAATAAAACGTGCACATCCTATTTGAGTGAGAGTATAGTTTTTGACTTAAAAGAAATTTATGAAAATAATGATTTTTCTGATGAAGAGATTGTCTCTTTTCCAGATCCTGTTAAAGAATATTTAGGTATTCCATTGAATTCAAATGCATATCAATTACATTTTGTTGATTAATATCAATTAACTTTGATATGTATCAAATCTATTGCAAAATTGAAATAAATATTTGATATTTAAATATTAATAAAATAAGCAATTATTTGATATTAAATATTAATAAAATGAGTCAATTTTTTTATAATTATTATACTTCATGTTGGCTTTCTCGTAGCATGTATTATAGTAATATTGGAAACTGTAAATGTCAAATTTGTGGTATAAATGTTAGTACACAATTCAAACTATTACATGGATTTAATTATCATGGAACATTTACATGCAATGACGATAGTTGTATTTCTTATGCTGAAGAACACATTGATGATTTGTTTACCAAATATCCAATTTATAATTTAAACTTAAATAGAGACAATATAATAATTCCAAATAATGATGTAATATGGTCTACTGTAAAACCAGAAGATTACAAATATGATATGACAAAAGAAACTGTTGGATCAACATTTTTGATAGGAGATAATTTTTATATTACATTATTTGATAAAACGTACATGTCATCTTGGAGTGCGTGTATAGTTTTTGACTTAAAAGAAATTTATGAAAATAATCAATTTAATGATGAAGAGATTGTCTCTTTTCCAGATTCTATCAAAGAATATTTAGGTATTAAGTCATTTTCATTAAAGTTTGTTGATTGAACTAAATTAACAAAGTTAATTTTAACTTTGTTAATTTTAACTTTTATATTAATTCTTCATTAAAATTGATTATTTAATATCATTAATAAACTATAATTTATTTACATTATTATAAAATGTATAGCCCTTTATATAGTGATTATATTCCAATGTTTATATTTTATAGCAGATTTAAACTTATTGGAAAAAGTTTATGTCAAATTTGTGAAACAAATGTTAATACACAATTTAAACTATTGCATATGTTTGATTATCATGGAATATTTATATGCAATAATAATAGATGTATTGTTTCTGCTCAAGAAACAATTGATGATATTTTTACTGAACATCCAATTTATAATTTAAACCTAAATAGGAATGATATAAAATATCCAAATGATAATATAATATTGTCTTCTATAAAACCAGAAAATTCAAAACTTAATTTAAATCAAGAATCTATTGGATCAACATATTTGGTAAAGGATAATTTCTATATTATTTTATTTGACGAAATGGCTAAATCTACTTTTACTGACTGTAAAGTTTTTGACTTAAAAGAAATTTATGAAGCTAATGATTTTTCTGATGAAGAGACAAGTTTTTTCCCAGACCCTGTCAAAGAATATTTAGGTATTCCATTGAATTCGAGTAAATTGAATTCAATTCAATTACATTTTGTTGATTAAACAAAATATCTTTGTATATACAAAGTTATTTACATTTTAAATGTAAATTAGACAAAGATATTTTGTCTAATTTACATTCAAAATGTAAATCACAAATACATAAATAAACTGATGCTAACATCATACCATAGATTGCTCCAAAAGTCTGACTTCTTGTGACAAGTGTCAAGATACTCATAATCTGTACGACGTTCTTCTGCGTCTCGTTCGAGATTTTGTTGAATAACAATATCTATTTGATCCAATGTTAAATCATCTTCATCGCCAAAAGTAATTGTACTCGCATTGGTTGATGAATCTTCTTCAGCGAAAACATCGTGAGTTAATTTTTTACAATAACATATCATACATGCATATCGATTTGTGCCAGTGCAACCGTTGATAAACCTTTGAGTGATATGATCAAACTCAAGAGGTACTTTCTCTGAGAACATGCACACACCAACTACCGCAGTACTCTTTATATAAGGACGAGGATAATCCTTTGAAAAGACTACTTTAATACTATCCATAATAGGAGGAGAAACACTAATAAATAACTAATTATATATATGAATAGGACATCAATTTTAACAAGGATTTGACATCAAATTAAAAATTGATTTGATATATATCAAATTAATATAAATCAATTTAAATTGATATATATATGTATCGTCATATAGAAAAATACAATATTAGATTATTACAAAATTTAAACATTATATCGTGTAAAAAATGTCATTCAGACAATAATAAACTTGTTAATTGTGATGTATTTAATTTAGTAACTGGATTTAAATATCATGGAATAGCCTCATGTTCTAATCATTCAAAAGCTATACAAGAAGAAATAAAAGAATTTGAGAATAAATATTGTATTTATGACTTATCTAATATAAACACACAATATTTAAATTTAAATGTTAATCTTTTGGATGGAACAATAATAGAATCGTGTTCTCTTCAAAAGATAACTGGATATGATGGTAATGGAACAACATTTTTATATGACAATCAACTAATGATATTTGTTGGAAAAGAGATAGATTATTTTTCAAATATGTATGTAGTAAAATTATCTAATTTTTTTAAAGATAATAACATTGATTATAAATTATTAAATTTACCTGAACAAATTATTAAATATTTATAAAAAATTATTTCGAAATATTAAAATATCTTTGTAATTTAATATTAAATTAAATCCTCTATTAAATTAAATCCTCTATTAAATTAAATCCTCTATTAAATTAAATCCTCTATTAAATTAAATCCTCTATAAAAATGAAATTATTTTAATATTAATAATAAATATTATTTTATTAAAATGACATCAGTAATTGATAAACAATATGAAATAGTATTACCAATAAAATTTGGATCTTTTTCTTGTTGTCCATTATGTGAATCTCCAATTAATATTGATACCCAACCAATTTATTTGGAAGGCCATCGAGACACAGGATCACATGCATGTGAAACACACAAGAAATTTATTGAACATTGCATTATGCAATACCAAGTTGATAATTGTATTTTTAATCTATCACCTTTTATTACTAAAGACATTAAAGTTCTCCGGTCAAATGGCAAATTGCAAGAAGGTTGGTGTTTACGCAAATGTCTTATGTATGATGGTATAGGTGTTACTTACCTTCTTAATTTAAATATTATTATGATAAAAGTTGCAAAGTATGACAATAACATGATTAATTGTTGCAAAGATGTTGTTCTTAAAGATCTTCTTCGTGACAATGATATTGACCCATTAACATTGAATTTACCTAAGAATATCTTAGATATTATTAGAGAATAATAAGGATTTAAATTAACAAAGTTAATATTAACAAAGTTAATATTAACTTTGTTAATATTAACTTTGTTTATATATTTTAATCAAACACTCTTTAAAATTGATGGTTCAATTAAATGAATAATATTCAATAATTCAACAATTATGTCTCTGTTTTATCAATCGACCAACTATATTCCAAGTGATTACAAGTTTATAACAAGAGATTCTGTTGCATTAACACCTTGCATTGTATGTGGAAACCGAAGTAATATATTACATGTAATATATGGATTTGAATATCACGGGGTTCCTGCATGTGATGCATGTGATGATACAGTTACAGAAGAAATTAATCTGTTTCAAGAGATAAACGGAATATTTGACTTGTCATCTTTAACTGAATTACATGAGTTAAAAATATGGCACAATGAAACATTTACAATGAGTGCAAAAAGTATTGATTGTCGATGGTTTAATATTCTTTTAGATTCTATTGGAACAACAGCTATCTATAATGATAGTGTATATATATCTGTTATTAGGATTGATAGTATACAATTAAATCAATATACTTTAGAAGTTGTTCCATTAAAAAAATTATTAGAATTTAATAATATTGATTTTAATCAATTAAATTTACATGAGAACTTGACAGAACTATTATCAAGGTTTGATAGGAGTTTTATCAAATTTGTTGACTAAATTTCATTTAAACAAAATGAAATTTCATTTTAAATGAAATTGCACTTTGTCTAATATACAAATGAATCAAACCCTTAATAAAATTAAAATTAATTTAATTAAATTAATTTAATTAATTTTAAAATGAATCATGACGATGGCATGGGAGATTGTGTATGTAAAAAATGTAACATTGTTAGAAACAATATTTCAATAGATAAATGGTATCATATGACATATAAAAAAGTTGAAAATATTGATGATTTTTTCCATGAACCTAAATTACGAAAACATATCAGTGCAAAACCAGAAGGATGTATTTGGTTTTCGGCAGGTTCATGGTTATATGACCCATATTCAGATCATTCTGATTGTCATGACGAAAAAGAAGAAAATAATATTAATGTTATTTCTGTTACAAATCCTGTAAATATTCTTAAAATAACTAATCTTCAAGAATTAATAAATTTTAATGATCAGTATAAAAAAGGATCATTAATTAATTGGGAAAAAGTAAAAAATAATGGATATTATGGAGTATCATTTACTTTTAGAAAATGTTATTATTTTAAAGGATATGATTGGGAAAAAATTGGACAAAGTTTAGATTGGCAATGGGGTTTTGATGTAGAATCATTATGTATTTTTGATTTAAGAGCAATAAATGGTCTATTGACATATGAAACTGTTTCTATTTAAATTCATATCCATATCAAATCTTTGTAAAATTTGATTTGATAAATTTGATATATATATTTGATATATTTAATTAATTAATCAAATCAAATATATTTGATTTGATATGTCTTTCCGTCTTTATTATAAAGATTTCGAATCAAATATTCGTACTTTTGTAAATTATGAAGATTTTAGAAAAGATAATAATTTATATACATGTAATATATGTTCCAATATAACATCAAATGAATTTTATCCATTAAATGGATATGATTATCATGGATTAGTATCATGTAATTTATGTTTAAGTATTACTAAAAATTATCTTTATCAATATGAAAATGAGAATTGCATATTTGATTTATCAGATAAAATTAATAATATGTTGTGTCCTTTAGATACAACATGGATTATAGATATTTGTCAATTTCCAGAATTAAAATGGGAATTAGTTAAAACATTAAATTGGGAACCATGTTTACAACATGTATTATGGAGTACTAAGAAAAGACATTATGAAAATTTTCATAATGACTCTATAGGAACAACAATATTAATAAATAATAATATATGTATTAATATTGCATTTGAAGGTAAATATAAAGTATATACAAGATGTGTAAATTTAAAGGAATTATTAGAATATAACAATATTGATATATTATCATTAGATTTACCTGATAAAATTATTCAACATCTTAATTCTAATAGAGAACCATTTAAATTAACATTTATTGATTAATCAATTTGTTGATTAATTACTTTGTATTTAATCAATTCTTCATTAAAATTGATTACTTAATTAAATCGATTAATATAGAAATTAATTTTTTAATTATGAATACACTCACAAATTCAGACGGATGGACATATTTACCTTCATTAACAAATAAAAAATGTATTTATGTATGCAAAAGATCTTATCGACAAGATTCATATATGTATATTCCACATGATGACGAAATTTATTTTAGTTTAAATAGTAAATGGTCTTTATTTAAAATATATGTCGAGAAAGGACAAAAATATATGTACTTAAAGATAAGAGAAACTTATTATTGTGGTTATGATCCAACATCATATGAATATGTAATTGAAGGTGATGGTCCGAGTTGGCAAGGCATAACAAAAATATATATTTATGGAGAAGCTGAAGAAATAAATTCAGATTGTGAACTTATTGAATCAAATGTTACTACTCTGAGACGAGGTAAAATAGAATTTTGCGAAAAAGTATCTAATATATATATTAAAAGATATAAGTTGATATATTAAGTTAATGATTTACTTTGTTAACATGGTTAACAAGGTTAACAAGGTTAACATGGTTAACATGGTTAACAAGGTTAACAAGGTTAACAAGGTTAACATGGTTAAAATGG
>Ga0214919_10012044_pt1 | contig 10696 bp, 10 predicted proteins | sample LL1503_MetaG_FD_177994 | JGI IMG/M metagenome (GOLD analysis project Ga0214919, IMG submission 177994) | Freshwater microbial communities from Lake Lanier, Atlanta, Georgia, United States - LL-1503 | ecosystem: Environmental > Aquatic > Freshwater > Lake | place: USA: Georgia | collected... | reverse complement strand
GACATTGGCAAACCAGGCAAGGAATTTGCTAAGATTGCTAAGTCAGCAGGTGAGCGTTATGGTAGTAAAGAACGTGGTGAAAAAGTAGCTGGTGCTGTTCTAAAGAAATTGCGTGCAGATGAAGGTGAGGAAGTTGATGAAAGCGGCTTACAAGCATACCTAGGTAAAAAGAAATACGGTAAAGAAGGTATGAAGGCACTACAAAAAGCAGGTCGTGAAGGTGCCAGCAAAGAGAAGATGGCTTTAATCCGTGCCAAACACGACAAGATGGATGAAGCTGCCAAACCAGATTATATCGATCTTGATAAAGATGGCAATAAGACAGAGCCAATGAAGCAAGCGGCTAAAGATGCTAAGAAAGTTGATGAAGTAGCACCTCCAGGCGCTAAAGCAGAACGTATGGTTAAACATATAAAGAAAGGTTATGCTAAAGACGGCAAACTAACACCTAAAGAAAAAGGTATTGCCTATGCTACAGCATGGAAAGCACATAACAAAGGACAAGTAGAAGAAGGTACTGAATTTGGAGACACTATTAAAAACAGTGCAGGAAAAATGACTAAAGTAACAGTAAAAGAAGGTAAGGAAGCTATCCGCAACCACCCAATCTATACAACTAAAGAAGCATGGGATCACTATGCACAAGAGCTAGCAGAACAAGAAGCCATGGAATCATCAATGATGGAAGCTCCTGTGGTTGATGTTCAGCAAGAACTTGATGAGATCGCTAAACTAGCAGGATTACCTGTTAAAACATGCGAATCATGTGGATGTGCAGAATCTGCATGTAAATGTAACGAAAATCTAGCACCAATGGCTCCAGCTGATTCAGCAAGTCCATTGACACATACAGAGTTAGATGAAGCAGCAACACGTAAAGATTTCCGCATGGTAGCAGATTTAATTAAACAAAACCCAGATCGTGAAAAAGCTAAAGAACTAGCTCATCACCATGCTGACATTTTCAAACAACAAAACCCACGTTTCAAACGTGAAATGTTCTTAGCCGCTTGCGGTCTAGAAGAATGCGATATGACCCCAACAGCAGTAATCGTTGGTGAAGATGAAATGGAAGAAGGCAATGAATTCTCAGGTGCCTTAGCCAAAGCTCGTGCCGCAGGTGCTAAAGATTTTGAAGTTGATGGTAAGAAATATACAGTTAAAGAAGATATCAACGTTAACATCAGTGCTAATGGTGAAGAAGATGCAGTTAAACTAATCCAAAAATTAGCAGGTATGCCAGTTATTGCTGTCCAAGCATCACCAGCAGGCGCAGAAGAAGTTGCTGAGCAAATGGAAGAAGAACCAAAAGAACGTGATATCGAGTATACTAATACTCCACGTGAAGAAACAGCAGGTGCAGATGCTAGCTTTCCAGGCGGCACTGACCTAAATCGTCCTAAGAAATCTTATAGCGATAAACCATATCGTGGTGACAACCCGATGGCAGAGTCCAAAGAAGAAAGTCTATGGTCCGCATACGAATCATTGATTAACGACATTAAGGCATAATGTTATGAAAGAGCTACGTGAATTTATTGAAATGATGGACAGCATTGAAGCAGGCGAGCCTGTAGTTCAAGAAGATGCTGTAGACACAGCACATCTTAGCGATATGTTAGATCAACTTGAAGAGCATCTTAGTCAAGCTGTTGGTATCGCTAATGATCTAGCACGCTATGGTCGTGATGTTCCAGGTCCATTTGCAGGACAAATCCGTAGCTATCTAGCACCACACTTAGAAAGTTGGTTAGATGATCGTCGCCAACCAGGTAGCATTCCTAGTCTACGCAGTATCTTAATCGACTCAGGCGAAGAAGACCAAGACGAAGATTATGAAAATTAAAGATATAGTCGCAGAAGGAAAGTTTGGTAGTAAACCAGACCACGCAAAGAATTCAGACACTGGTGAGTGGGTATTCCGTGACAATGGAACTGATCGTGTTTATAATCTAAATCGCATCATGATGGCCAGTGCCATGCATGACGGGCAAGGTGACCATTCAGTTGAGATGGACGAAGCAAGTTGGGTCGAAAAGAACAACATAGCCCGTCCATATACTGAAGCAGAACACAACATGATGAAGGGTGCGTTTAAAACTATAAAATCTGACTATCATCACACCAGCCAAGACCATCGTAGTCGTGAAGATGATGATGTGCATAAAGTAAGTCCAATCGCAGATCGCGGACCTGTTAAACGTAAGTCAAAATAATCATGGATGATCTAGATCAAATACGTCAATTAGCTGGCATCACCCAGAACATCGGTCGCCTGCAAGAATACAAAGGTGAAGGTAGTGTAAGCACAGAAGGTAGTAATATGAGTGTCACTGCTAACGAAAAAATACAATATCAAAACAAAAACAATATCCAACCCGGAACTCCAGAATGGTTCCAACTATGGTTTAGTAAACCATATCTAACAGGTGAAAAACCCTGGTAATTGTAATACCTACACACTGCCAAGATAAGTAATAGTATGGCAAATACATTTGACGTAATAGTTAAAAAAGCTCACCAAAAAGAATCTTTTACTGAAGATCAGATAAAAGAATTCGCCAAGTGTGCAGATCCTGAGACAGGGCCTGAATACTTCATGAGTCATTATTTTTACATACAACATCCTACCAAAGGGCGTATGTTGTATGAACCCTTTGAGTATCAGAAAAGACTGATACATTCATACCATGCTTATCGATTCAGCATCTCACTGATGCCTCGGCAAACGGGTAAATCAACATCAGCCGCTGGATATCTACTCTGGTATGCTATGTTCGTGCCAGATAGCACTATCCTAATTGCCGCACACAAATACACAGGCTCACAGGAAATCATGCAACGTATTCGCTACGCTTACGAAAGCGTACCAGACTTTATACGTGCAGGTGCAGTGAGTTACAACAAAGGTAGCATTGACTTTGATAACGGTAGTCGTATAGTTTCAGCCACAACTACTGAAAACACAGGTCGTGGTATGAGTATATCATTACTATACGCAGATGAGTTTGCGTTCGTTCGCCCTACCATAGGTAGAGAATTCTGGACCTCAATCAGTCCCACACTAGCAACTGGTGGTAAATGTATTATTACTTCAACACCTAACAGTGACGAAGATCAGTTTGCTACCCTATGGAAAGGTGCAAACAAATGCTTTGATGAATTCGGTAATCCAACAGAACTAGGCATTAACGGATTCAAGGCATTCCGTAGCTATTGGAACGAACACCCAGATCGCGATGAAGCGTGGGCTATACAACAACGAGCACAGCTAGGTGATGAGCGTTTCCGCCGTGAGATGGACTGTGAATTTATCATCTGGGATGAAACACTGATCAATCCTAGTTATCTAGTAGAAATGCAGGGAATTGATCCTATAGAGAATCAAGGACAGGTTCGCTGGTATAAGAAACCCCAACCTAACGGCACTTATGCTGTGGCTTTAGATCCCAGCTTGGGCACTGGCGGCGACCCAGCTGGCATACAGGTATTTGAACTACCTAGTTTTACACAGGTAGCAGAATGGCAACACAACCGCACACCTATACAGCAACAGGTGGGTATCCTGACAGAAATCACTAAATATCTAGCTGAAACAGTGCCAAATACCAGCATATACTACAGCGTTGAGAACAATACCGTAGGTGAAGCGGCATTGATCAGTATCAGCGAAATCGGCGAAGAAAATATCAGAGGTATATTCCTCAGTGAACCAAAGAGCATGGGTAATGGTCGCAGATACCGTAAGGGCTTTAATACCACAAATAAAAGCAAGATATCAGCCTGTGCCAAACTTAAAAATCTAATAGAATCACGACGCATGACCATCTACAGCCGCCCATTGATATCAGAACTTAAAACATTCGTAGCATCGGGTGCCAGCTACGCGGCTAAACCAGGCGAAAGTGACGATCTAGTCATGAGTCTAGTGCTGATAGTGCGTATAGCACAGATCATGCAGAGCTTTGATAGTCAAGTGGACCTTAAAATGAAAGACAGCTTGGAAGATATTATTACTCCAATGCCATTCTTCGTAGTATAAGATAAATATTACTATGAGAGAAATTGATAAAATCGCAGAAGGTTTATTTGAAAAAATCCGTGACAGATTTGAGGATGTCAGCCTAGGTGACGATAAAGCCAAAGCTACTAGTGATCCTGAAAAAGCACGTTTTTTCAACTTTGACTACGTTATAGATGGTGATAATCATGGTAACATTACCATGAGTTTGATTGATGAAACCAGCTTAAAAGTCTACTTTAGCAAGAACATCAGTGATAATCTTGACGATGAGCAGAAGAAAGAGTGGTATAGTTTTCTACGTGAACTGCGTGAATTTGCCCGCCGTAATCTACTGAGTTTTGAACCCAGAGACATCACACGTTCAACCCTTAAACATCGTGATATCCAACAACAGAGCAAAGCTGATAGCACCTATGATAAGGATGAAGTAGTAGCTGAAAGCAAATTATATGGCACTAGTAAAAGCAGTTACGAAAAGTTTGGTCCAGTTCGCATCATAGTCCGCCACAGCAAGCCTGTGGTTGATGAAATGACAGGGGCACGCAGTCGCAATATCAACAGTGTTTACGTTGAAAATGATCAAGGTGAACGCTTTAAGATGCCTTTCAAGAGCCTAACAGGTGCACGTGCTATGGCACGCCATGTCAGCGCAGGTGGTTCACCGCATGATGAGCTTGGACAACATATTACTGAGATGGCACAGGAATGTGCGCAACTAAAACCATTCTTAAACAATGTCCGCCGCAGAACATTTGAAGATGATGAAACACAGTCAATGGTTGAGTCAGCATTTGAATATCACGGCCTGCTAAACAATACTCTTAAACGTATGAGTGGGAAGAAAGGTTACTCCCGTTGCAAAGAACAATTCTCCGCTACATCTACTAGCTATATTCCAGAAGATGAAGTTAATCTAGAAGAAATGAAAGAACGCTTTATCAAGCGTGTGTTTAATGATAAAATGACAGACGCACTACCTTTGGTGCACAAGGCTTACAAAATGAAAAAAGAAAATAAATTTACAGAACAATTTGAAACTTGGGCTACAGCTATCAGCGAAGGCACTTGGGCACTTCCACAAACAGATGAAGACAAGGATAAACTGATCGACATCCTTAGCCAAGAGCTACCAGTGGGTGTTGATGCACAGAACGCAACTAATGTATTATATAATATCTTCGGCGATGATAAATTATTTGATGCGCTAGACGAACTAGCAACCGTTGATCCTGAAGCAGATGCACGTGATATAGTTATGGATCATCTGATGGATAAGAATCCGACCATGTATCAAGCTATCCTAGATGCTATTGGTGATGAAGACACACCAGAACCAGCAGAAACAGGTAGTGAAGGCGGAGACCTAGATGAATCATACACACCACCTCCAGTGATAATCAACGGCAAACAGGTTGATCTAGGTAGTATCGAATTAGATGGGGTAGAATCATGGGATCGTCCAGACTACGCAGATGCTTATGCAGCTTCAGCAGAATTTACAGATGGCACTCCTTTAACAGATGACGAACTAGACGAACTAACAGAAAAACATGGCGATATTATTAACATGAGAGCACACGATATGTTAGAAGGCAATACTTATGGCTCAGGTGATAGTGGCATGGACGGTGTAGTGTATGAAGAACGAGAAGATCAAGACGACCTATTAGCAAATATTGAATCGATACAATCAGCGATCATCCGCAGAATCTTAAACAACATTGGCGAACACAGCGAATTACTTAGAAAAGCAGGTCCAGAAGGTGTGATGAATGCGTCAGCTGATGTAGCATCATTCCATGCACCAATGGAAGAAATAGGTTCCAGCGATATCAGTGCTATGGTCCGTGAAGTATACAACGAAGTAGGTGTAGAATATCCTGAAGCACAAGATTCAGAACTTGAAGAAGCATTTAAGAAAAAATTAGATTACTGTGATGCATGCGATCATACAGCAGATAAATGCGTATGTGAAACAGCATTAACAGAAGACCAAGTATCAGACAAACTGCAATCATTTGTAGGACAAACCTTTTATGTTCCAAAAGAAGGCAATAAAGGCACAGTATCAGCTATAGCAGATCCACGTCGTTTCTCAAACAGTTTAGTAGTTGATCTAGATAACGGTACATCTACAGTGGTACATTTTACAGACTTAGAAGCAACAACTCCAGGCATAGTAAAACAAACCTTAGACAAACTTAAATCAGTGATCACAGGTGGAGGCACTCCGAAATATCAACCAAAACCATACGGATCAGTATCAGGCGATATGAAAGAAGATATACTTAAACTAGCAGGCTTAAAATAAGATACAATATCACAAGATAAAGGCACTTTTTTAGTGCCTTTTCTTTTGGCCGATAAGTATGCTTATGCACGATTTAGAAAAATTCTATTGGGAAAAGATCACTGCCGTTGATCAAAAAGAAAGATTTACAGCACTCTTACACATCGACGATGTGTTAATAGTTAATTTTGATTGTCTATATGATAGAGAAGGCACAATAAGAGCACTTGATCAGATAATATATCTATGTCATGACCACGGGCGAGGTAAAGCTAAATTTATTTTTATCAGCGAAGACGGTGCTAATATTAGACTATCAGGAGCATTAACGGTAATTAACAGTGTTATCGAATGTTTTAATCTAGATCAAGATAGCTGTTTGGTAGTATGTAGAGAACATCTTACGATACCAAATGCAACAGTAATCACATACGAATCTATACCTTTTTGGTGTCAAGTTCTTTACCCTACGATAAAAGATATACCGATTCCTCAGGGACCTTTTAAAAAGAAATTTGCTGTTTGGTATCATAGAGGAACATTTTGGCGAACAGCTATTACTCGCTATCTAATAGAAAATTATAAAGAAGATTCGATAGTATCATATCAAGAAGAAGGCATGATAGTAGACAAACAACTGAATAAGTTTTTTAATTATGATGTTGATTGGGCAATGAATAATACTCCCATAGTCTATGATCAGCTGTTTCCAAAACGAGTATTTAATCATGAACTAATAGTTGGATCAACTCGAAAGCCTTATGCTGATTATTTTTTAGAGATTGTTGCCGAAACTGATATATTAACCACTGACTGGATAACAGAAAAAACAGTTAAAAATTTATATATTGGAAAGCCATTTATAGTAATGAGCGGAGTGGGCACACTGGCAAAAATTCAGAATCAAGGATTTAAAACATTTAGCCCATGGATCGATGAAAGTTATGATAGTATAAAAAACATACACACACGATTACATGCCATTAAACAAGAAATTGATCGTATCGCGTTGATGTCGTATGAAGAGATCAATAAATTAAATCAAGAATTACAATTAGTATACAAACACAATAGAGAATGGTATGAGAATTTTATTAGCAGGTGATAGCTGGGGTATTGGAGTATTTAAAACCCAAGATTCTATATATGGACCTACCGGAGAAGGTATACATACCCTATTAGAAGCACAAGGACATACAGTAATTAATATCAGCAAAGGTGGTGGTTCTAACTATCTGATGATCGATAGATTAAATGGCGACTGGGGGCCAACCGGCCGTTGTTTATTTGGTGCTGAACCAAATTTGAAAATTGACATTGATTTTAATAATATCGATTATATAATTTTCCTACAAACAGATATATTCCGTGAACGACATTATTATGATAAACAATATCCCACAGATACAGATACCAATTGGAAAGTTCTTGAGCAGGTATTTGTTGATGGGTTGATACACTATGATTCCATCAACCATATAATCAATGATTATTTTCAAAATTTTTATAAAGATCTAAACAATATAGGTATAAAACATAATAAAAAGATACTAATGATTGGCGGGTGGAGTCAATTACATCCTAGTGTAATCCAATACAGTAACCTAGTTCCGATAGTAGTCAGTGCTACTAAATTATTAATACCAGAAGTAGAACAAGATGGATATCTCAGTGATCCAGAATGGTTTAGCCAGCTAGATAAAGAAAAACTATTTATGGAGAAATTTGGTAATGAGTTTAAGCAACTGGCTATATACAACGCAGATAAATTAAATTTAATATATAAAAATTGGGAAGAAGTCCACCCACCGATCCAAGGATATCAGTGTATAGTAGATAAACTTTTGCCCTATTTGGCTAAAAAAGTTTGAAAATAACCGTTGCGGAATAAATAATAATAGCGTATTATGTTAAGATGCATAACACGTTTAGGCATATTTTAAGACCAACTTAAGGAGAAATACCATGGCAACATCATTAGCAGAAATCCGTGCAAAATTACAAGCACAAGAAAACCGCGGAACAGGCGGCAATTCACAAACAGGTGGCGACAACGCTATCTACGCACACTGGAACATCGCAGAGGGCCAAAACGCTCGAATCAGATTCCTTCCAGACGCAGATCCAAAAAACACATTCTTCTGGGTAGAACGAGCAATGATCAATTTACCATTTGCTGGCGTTAAAGGCCAAGCAGACAGTAAACCAGTCACAGTTCAAGTACCATGCGTTGAGATGTGGGGCGAAGCATGTCCAATCTTAGCAGAAGTCCGCACTTGGTTCAAGGACCAAAGTCTAGAAGAAATGGGTCGTAAGTATTGGAAGAAAAGATCATACTTGTTCCAAGGCTTCGTGCGTGAGAATCCTTTATCAGACGACAAGACACCAGAAAATCCAATTCGTAGATTTATCATCAGTCCACAGATTTTTAATCTAGTTAAGGCTGCATTGTTAGATCCAGAGTTAGAAAACCTTCCAACAGACTACCAAGGTGGTTTAGACTTTACAGTTACTAAAACATCAAAAGGTGGTTATGCTGACTACTCAACAAGTAAATGGTCACGCAAAGAGTCTGCACTAACAGCAGAAGAAGCGGCAGCTATTGAAACTCATGGCTTATACAACTTGAAAGATTTCTTACCTAAGAAACCAAGCGAAGTTGAATTAAAAGTCATGAAAGAAATGTTTGAAGCATCAGTAGATGGTCAGGCATATGATGCAGATCGTTGGGGTGCATACTACAAACCAAGAGGCGTAACAATCGTTACAGCTGAAGCTGCTCCAGCAAGTGCTTCTACAGCAACAGTTGATGGTCATGGTGATGTTCATGAACCTGAGGATACACCAGCACCAGTTGCAGAGGCTGCACCAGCGGCTCCTACAGCACCAGTTGCGACACCTCCAGCAGGTGGAACAGCTAGAGCTGAAGACATCCTAGCGATGATCCGTAACAGACAAAAAGCATCTTAATAAGAAAAGGTAACGGGTAGGGCACTACTAGCTCTACCCAGTTATTTCAACGAGGATAAATTATGGCAAAACCATTCGATATTAGTAAATTTAGAAAGTCAATTACCAAAAGCATTGATGGCTTAGGTATTGGTTTCAACGATCCAACAGATTGGATCTCAACAGGTAATTACACACTTAACTATCTTATTAGCGGTGATTTCCACAAAGGTATTCCTCTAGGCAAAGTAACAGTATTCGCAGGTGAATCCGGTGCAGGTAAAAGTTTTATCTGTAGTGGTAATTTGATCCGCAATGCACAAGCACAAGGTATCTACGTTATCTTGATCGATACAGAAAATGCGCTTGATGAAAAATGGTTACATGATCTAGGTGTAGATACAGCAGAAGATAAGTTACTTAAATTGAACGTGGCTATGATCGATGACGTAGCAAAGACCATCCACGAGTTCATGAAAGAATATAAAACACTACCAAAAGAAGACTGTCCAAAGGTATTATTCGTTATTGACAGTTTAGGTATGATGTTAACCCCGACAGACGTTAATCAGTTCGAAGCAGGTGATTTGAAAGGTGATATGGGTCGTAAACCTAAAGCACTTACAGCACTGGTGCGTAACTGTGTAAATATGTTTGGTAGTCACAATGTTGGCTTAGTAGCAACTAATCATACGTATGCATCACAAGACATGTTTGATCCAGATGACAAGATTTCAGGCGGACAGGGTTTTATCTACGCATCAAGTATCGTTGTTGCTATGCGTAAACTAAAACTTAAAGAAGATGAAGATGGTAATAAGATTTCAGAAGTCAAAGGTATCCGTGCCGCATGTAAGATCATGAAGACTAGATATGCTAAACCGTTTGAATCGGTACAGATCAAGATTCCATATGAAACAGGTATGAATCCATATAGTGGATTAACTGATATGATGGAAGGCAAAGGGCTATTAAGCAAAGATGGCAACAGGCTTGCTTACAAATCAGCTGATGGTAAGGAAATCAAACAGTTCCGTAAAGCATGGGAATCTAATGAAGAAGGTTGTTTAGATATCGTTATGAAAGATATTTCATCTAATGCTAAACTATTAGAAACTACCACAGCAGTAACAGTTGAAGAAGACAAGGAGACAGCAGAATGACCATTGAGTTAGATGCATTGGGCGAAGTTTGGCTTACTTGTAAAGAGTATATCGCTCCCAAAGATCGACAAGCGGCCGCTGATCATGTGATCAGCGTGGTCGCGGATCATAATATCGTCGAGCGCGACTTAAAAGCATTTGGCGGAACTGATGCTTACCTTAAACGTGCATTGAAAGAGTATCTAGGTGAAGATGATGAGGACCTGATGCATGACGATGACGACGACGAGGATCCGGACTACTAATGTCTGACAAGTATTTTCCTATTAA
>Ga0214919_10012043_pt1 | contig 10697 bp, 9 predicted proteins | sample LL1503_MetaG_FD_177994 | JGI IMG/M metagenome (GOLD analysis project Ga0214919, IMG submission 177994) | Freshwater microbial communities from Lake Lanier, Atlanta, Georgia, United States - LL-1503 | ecosystem: Environmental > Aquatic > Freshwater > Lake | place: USA: Georgia | collected 2015-03-15 | reverse complement strand
CCGGCAGCAGTTCGGCGCGGATTCGGTTTCGGGTGTAGCGGCTGTCGGCATTGCTGGGGTCTTCAATCCAACCGGCGCCGCGCTGGCGCAACCAGGCGCGCAGCTCGGAGCCAGGCACCTGCAACAAGGGCCGGTGGTAGCTCAGGCCGGCGCGCAGCCAACGCGCTGGCATGGCACTCAGTCCCGGCAGCCCGGCGCCTCGGCTCAGGGCCAGCAACAGGGTTTCGACCTGATCGTCGGCATGTTGCGCCAACGCTATATCTTTAATAGCTACCAAGCCAATGGTATCAAGGGCTAGCGCCTCAAAAGCCTGATAACGAGCGCGCCGGGCGGCGTCCTCCGGGCTCTGTCCCGGGGCGTGGCGGGCGTCGACCCGGCGCACATGCAGCGGCACCCTGGCGGCCTGACACACCTGCTGACAATGGCGCTCAAAGTCGTCGGCAGCGGCCTGCAGGCCGTGGTGCACATGAAAGGCATGCACCTGGCCCGGCCACCTGTCGGCACAGGCCAGCAGCAAGGCAGTGGAGTCGGCGCCACCGCTGTACGCCACCGCCAGAGGCAAGTTGGGATCAAAGAGGCGCACCGCCTCAGGCAGGCTGGTGCTCATGGTCTAGTGTGCCGGCAATTAGCGGCTGGCCACCCGCGTGTCAGTGAAACGGCCATAGCTTTGAAGTCGCTCGTAGCGCCGCTCCAGCAGCTCGCCCACCTTCAGGTCGCTGACCTGGCGAAACGCATCGGTCAAGGCGCGCTTCAAAAAGGCCGCCATCTGTTTGTGGTCCCGGTGGGCGCCGCCCACCGGCTCGTTGACGATCTTGTCCACCACACCCAGCGCCTTGAGGCGATGGGCGGTGATGCCCAGGGCGTCGGCCGCGTCCTGGGCCTTGTCGGAGGTTTTCCAGAGGATGGAGGCGCAGCCCTCGGGGCTGATCACAGAGTAAATGGAGTACTGCAGCATCAGCACCTGGTCGCCAATAGAGATCGCCAGCGCGCCGCCAGAGCCCCCCTCGCCAATGATGGTCGAGATGATGGGCACCTCCAGCTGGGCCATCTCGAAAATGTTGCGGCCAATGGCTTCGGACTGGCCGCGCTCTTCGGCATCAATGCCCGGATAGGCGCCGGGGGTATCGACAAAAGTAAACACCGGCAGGCGAAATTTCTCGGCGGTTTTCATGAGCCGCAGCGCTTTGCGGTAGCCCTCGGGCTTGCTCATGCCGAAATTGCGCAGACCCCGCTCTTTGGTGTCACGGCCTTTTTGCTGGCCGAGCAACATGCAGGGTGTGCCGTTGAATCGGGCCAGACCGCCGACGATGCTGAGGTCGTCGGCAAAGTGCCTGTCCCCATGTAGTTCCACAAAATGGGTGAAGATCTCGTTGACGTAATCGAGCGTGTAAGGCCGCTCGGCGTGGCGGGCAATTTTGGTGATCTGCCAGGGCGTGAGCTGGCTGTAGACGTCTTTGGTGAGCTGCAGGCTCTTTTTGGCGAGTTGGTCAATCTCAGTGGAAATGTCTACCGCCGACTCGGTCTGCACGTAGCGAAGCTCTTCAATCTTGTTTTCCAGCTCGGCGATCGATTGCTCAAAGTCGAGAAATATCTTCTTGGCCATCAGCGCTCCTCTGCGTTTTGTTTCAAACGGGCTCAGTAACTGACCGGTAAGGGGTCCAGCGAGCGCCAAATATACCAAGTCGCCACACTGCAGTAGGGCGCCCAGGCCGCGGCCACCTCACGCGCGTCACTGCGGCTGACTGAATCGCCGGAAAAATAGCACTTGCTGATGCCGTTGATCAGGCCGACATCATCCAGCGGCAACACATTCGGCCGCATCAGGTGAAAGATCAGGAACATTTCGGCCGTCCAGCGGCCAATACCACGGATGGCAACCAACTCGGCGACGATGGACTCATCGTCCATATCACCCCAGTTTTTGACGTGCAGAAGGCGGTTGTCGAAATGCAGCGCAAGGTCGACCAGGTACTCGACCTTGCGCGCGCTCAGGCCGGCAGCGCGCATGTCGTCCACCTTGAGTTTGAGTACATTGGCCGCCGTCATGCGGCGTGGCAGCAAGGCAAAACGGTCCCACACCGTCTGCGCCGCCTTGACCGAGATTTGCTGCCCGACGATGCTGCGAGCCAGCGTGACAAAGGCATCGCCACGGGTTTGCAGGCAGCCCGAGCCAAACTGGGGAATCAGGCGGTTCATCACCCTGTCCCGACTCATGAGGTGCTCGCAGGCCTCGCCCCAATAGCTGGGTGTCAGCAGCATTTCCACTGCTTTTTTGGGGGCAGTCATCTCAATGAATTCTCGGGCTAGCGGGATAAATAAAGTTGATACACCTCATGGCATAGCCTCCCAGGTGGTGCCGCCTGGAGCATCTTTAAGCACGATGCCTTGTGACAGCAGATCTTGTCGCAAGCGATCAGCCTCGGCAAAATTGCGTTCGGCCTTGGCCTGTGCCCGCTGCGCGATAAGTGCATCAATGGCCGAAGGCTCCAGGCCAGCACCGGCCTGCAGGAAGCGGCCCGGCTCAGCCTGCAGCAGACCCAGGCAGCCCCCCAGACCACGCAACAGGCCCGCCAACTCGGGCGAGCGGGTCTTGTTGACTTCCGTTGCCAGATCGAACAACACGGCCACCGCTTCAGGCGTGCCAAAGTCGTTATCCATAGCGGACTTGAAGTCGCTGGCAAAGGGCGCAGACCAATCGATCACTTGGTCGATTGCGGGCACCAACACCAGCGCCGTGTAAAGGCGGCGCAGAGCGTTGCGTGCGTCTTCCAGGTGAGCGTCGCTGTAATTAAGGGCGCTACGGTAATGGGCACGGACAATGAAAAAGCGGGTGGTTTCAGCGTCAAAGCGGGCCAGGATGTCGCGGATGGTGAAAAAATTGCCCAGACTCTTGGACATTTTTTCGTCGTCACGGGTCACAAAGGCGTTGTGCATCCAGATGTTGGCCAAGGGCTTGCCAGTGGCGCCCTCGCTTTGGGCAATTTCGTTTTCGTGGTGCGGGAACGGCAGGTCGGCGCCGCCACCATGGATGTCGACGGTGTCGCCCAGCAATTCACGGCACATCGCAGAGCACTCGATGTGCCAACCCGGCCGGCCCGGGCCCCAGGCACTGTCCCAGCGAACGTCTTGCGGCTCACCGACCTTGGATGCCTTCCACAGCACAAAATCCAGCGGATCGTCTTTGCCCTCAGAAACCGCCACCCGCTCGCCGGCACGCAGGTCATCAATCGACTTGCCGCTGAGACGACCGTAGGACGGGAATTTACGCACAGCGTAGTTGACGTCGCCGTCGGCCGCCGGGTAGGCCAGACCATGGTCGACCAATCGGCCAATGAGCGACAGCATTTGGGGCACGTAGTCGGTCGCGCGCGGCTCAAAACCGGGGCGCTCGACGCCCAGGGCGTCGGCGTCTTGGTGCAGCGCCTCGATCATGCGGTCGGTCAGGGCGCGGATGGTCTCGCCGTTTTCCACAGCTCGGCGGATGATCTTGTCGTCGATGTCGGTGATGTTGCGCACGTAGCTGACGCGCAAGCCGCTGGACTTGAGCCAGCGCTGAACCACGTCAAAGGCGACCATCGAACGGGCGTGGCCGAGGTGGCAGAGGTCGTACACCGTCATGCCGCAGACATACATGCGCACGTGGCCGAGCTCAAGGGGCACCAGGGGCACCAGCCCGCGTGACAGGGTGCTGTAAATTCGAAGGGTCATGGTGTGGCGACAGGGGCTGGATTTAGTCCGTTTGCGGGCTTGTAACCCGGGTCCAAATGGCCGGGCCGAGGGCTAAGCGCTGGGTTGGTAGCATAGGCGATTGCGGGCACTGCTGGGCTACAATGAAAGCCAGTATATCGCCCTCGGCCTTGGTCAGTCTGAGCTTTTTTTAGCACTGACTGACACCTAATAGACACCCATGAAGTACGTCAAAACGCCGTCATCGATCCTCTTTGTCCTCTTGGTACTGTCGATGGGCCTGGTAGGAGCTGCACGTGCCGACGAGTACGCTGAGACCCTGCAATTGCTGCGCACGGGTAGGCTTGCGGATGCCCAGACCAAGACAGATGCTTTTCTGGCAGCCAAACCCCGGGACCCGCAAATGCGCTTCCTCAAGGGCGTAATTCAACGGGATTCAGGCAAAGTGAATGAAGCAATTGCCACCTTCAACAAGCTGACCGAAGACTACCCAGAGCTTCCTGAGCCCTACAACAACCTGGCCGTGCTCTACGCCGGGCAGAGCCAATTTGACAAGGCCCGTGCCGCACTAGAACAAGCCATACGAACCAACCCAAGTTACGCGACAGCCCATGAGAACTTGGGCGACGTTTACGCCAAGCTGGCCAGCCAGGCGTACAACAAGGCTTTGCAACTCGACAGCGGCAACACGGCGGTACAACCCAAGCTGGCCCTGATCCGCGAACTGTTCACGCCAAACCTGAAAGCGCTGCGCCCGGCAAACAGCCCACCGGCGCCAGCACCAACGCCTGCCCCTGCCCCTGCCCCTGCTCCTACTCCGGCACCTGCCCCGACGCCAGCACCTGCTCCAGCGCCTGCCCCGACGCCAGCGCCTCCGCCGACACCTGTCGCGACGCCGGCACCGGTACCGGTACCAAGCAAGCCCGCAGTTGCAGAAGCCGTCAACAAAGAAGTCGAGGCGACGGTGGCTGCCTGGGCAAAGGCATGGGCAGCCAAGGACATGGCAGCTTACCTGGGTGCCTATGGCAAAGACTTTGATCCACAGGGCAGCCAGACGCGCAGCGCCTGGGAGGATGACCGCCGTAAGCGCATCACCGGCAAATCAAGCATCAACGTCAAGATTGACAACCTGGTGGTCACGGTCGATGGCAACAAGGCTGTCGCCAAGTTTCGACAAGATTACCGTGCTGACGCCCTGTCTGTCTCAAGCAGAAAGACGCTGGACTTGCGCCGGGTCGGCGAACGCTGGTTGATCGTCAAGGAAACCACGGGAAGGTGAGCGTGCTAAGCCCCCTCCCTGGCGCTCGCGCTACCGAAGCAATGTCCCGACCTGTGCTGCAATGAGACAGCTGTTGCCATTGACGCTGCTGGTCATCCTGGGCCTAATCGCGGCACCCGGTGCATATGCGTCAAAAAAAACCCATTCGAAAGCCGTAGGAGCGGCAGCAGATAAGCCTAAACCCAACTCAAAACCTAAACAGCCTGAAGCTGGCGAAGCCGAGGCGCGTCTGATTGAGGTCTACCAGCTGCTGGGAGGGGGGCAGAGCCGGGCCGCGCTGAATATGGCACAGCAATTGGTTCAGGCCTACCCAGATTTCCGCCTGGCCCAACTGGTCCACGGCGACAGCCTGGCCTCACGGCAACGGCCAGTGCGTGGATTGGGCGATGTACCTAGCCCGCTGAACCTGCAAGGCGCAGAGGGCCTCAACGAGCTGCGAGCCGAATCGCAGGCACGCCTGAAAGCCTTGTCCGAACGCCCGCCAGATGGCGCCTTGCCGGCTGAATTCATCAACCTGTCGGCCCGGAATAGACATGCCATTGCGGTAGACACCTCCCGCTCAAGGCTCTACCTTTTTGCAAACAGCGCCGTCGGTCTGCGGCTGGTGGCTGACTATTACATCTCTGTGGGCAAATCAGGCGTGGAGAAGAAGGCCGAGGGTGACCTGCGCACGCCGCTGGGCGTGTACTTCATCACCAGCAATCTCGACCCCAAATCGCTGACCAATTTTTACGGCGCAGGCGCACTACCCATCAACTACCCTAATATTCTGGACAGCCAGCGTGGCAAGACCGGCAAAGGTATCTGGCTGCACGGCACGCCTCCGGGTCAATTTTCGCGGCCGCCGCAAGCCACTGACGGCTGCGTGGTGCTGGCGAACCCCGACCTGCGCCATGTGATTAAAACCGTCGAAATTGGCACCACGCCAGTGGTGATCTCGCAAAACCTGAAATGGGTGGCGCCAGGTAAGACGCAGACCGAGGCGCAGGCCTTCCGGAGCACATTGACGGCCTGGCAGCGGGCCAAATCGGCAGGCAACATCAACGACCTGTTGGACCATTACAGCCCGAATTTCAACAGTTACGGCAAGACCCTGAACGACTGGACCCCGGTGCTGCGCACCGAACAGGCGAATATCAAGGGCCGCAAACTCGAACTCAAGGACCTGTCCCTGCTGCGCTGGATCGACGCCACCGACACCATGATCGTCACTTTCGGCGAGGTGCCAAATGGCAGCCGGACCGGCCCTGTCAAGCGCCAGTACTGGGCGCGTCAGGGTAGCCAGTGGAAGATATTTTTTGAAGGCACCATCGGATGATTTTTCTATCAAAATGGCGTCTGGCCCATGTCGCGTATGGGTTTATAGCTACTTTTTTCATGGCGAATTTGGTACTGGCTGACGAGGCGCCCAAAGTTCGCTTTACCACCAGCGCCGGTGACTTCGTGGTCGAGGTCTACCCCGACAAGGCCCCCAAAACAGTCGAAAATTTTTTGCAATACGTGCGCGACAAGCACTACGACGGCACCATTTTCCACCGCGTGATCGACAACTTCATGGTTCAGGGCGGCGGCTTTGACGTCAAATTTTTGGAACGCAAGACGCGCCCACCGGTGGCTCACGAAGGGCGTGAGGCGCTGAGCCGAGGCGGCCCGAAAAACGTACTCGGTACGCTGGCCATGGCCCGCACCAACGACCCGAACTCAGCCACAGCCCAGTTTTTCATCAACGTGCGAGACAACGCCTTTCTTGACCCGACCCTGATTCCGCCCGGCGACCCGGTGCCGAAATTCGAGTACCAAGGTCGCGTGTATGAAAATACCCCTCGGGCCAACCTGGTGAATGCACCGCAGCTGTTCGGTTACACCGTATTTGGCAGGGTCGTCAGTGGCATGGATGTTGTCAACAAAATCAAGATCAGTCCCACCGGGGCGGGCGGCCCTTTCCCGTCGGACGTTCCGAAAACCGCCATTCTTATCAACTCTGCAACCCTGGTGAAATAAATCATGAGCAACCCACAAGTCGAACTCCATATTAATAACTTCGGTGTGATCACACTCGAACTCGACCAGGACAAGGCACCCAAGTCGGTGGCGAACTTCCTCCAGTACGTGGCCAAGGGCCACTACGACAACACGGTGTTCCACCGTGTCATACCAGGCTTTATGGTCCAGGGCGGCGGCATGGAGCCTGGCATGAAGCAAAAAGCCTGCGACAAGCCCATTGACAACGAAGCCAACAACGGCCTGAAGAACCTGCACTACACCGTGGCCATGGCCCGCACCGGCGATCCGCATTCGGCCACCGCCCAGTTTTTCGTCAACGTGGCTGACAACGGCTTCCTGAACCACACCGCTATTTCGGCCCAGGGCTGGGGCTATGCCGTGTTTGGCAAGGTCGTCGGCGGCACCGAGGTGGTCGACAAAATTGCCGCTGTCAAAACCAGCCGCAGCGGGTACCACGACGACGTGCCCGTTGAGGACGTGGTGATTGGGCGGGCTGTCGCGCTCTGACCCTTGGCATGCCGGCCCCAGAGCTCATTGCGCCCGAGCGCTGGGCCTGCATTGATTTCATCTCTGACCTGCACCTGGAGGCCGGCGATCCCGCCACGGTAGCCGCCTGGAGGGCGTACTTGCGCAGCAGCTCGGCCGATGCTCTGGTCATACTCGGTGACCTGTTTGAGGTTTGGGTGGGTGACGATGTGCTGGGCGCAGCCGGCGCCGCTGACAGCTTTGAAGCCGATTGCTGCCATGCCCTGCTGGCGGCAGCCCAACAACGAAGCCTGTTTTTGCTGCACGGCAATCGAGACTTCCTGCTCGGCCCGGCCTTTGCCCAAGCTGCTGGGCTAAGCCTGCTGGCCGACCCAACGGTTATGGTGTTTGGAGGACAGCGCTGGTTGCTGTCCCATGGCGACGCGCTTTGCCTGGACGACACCGAGTACCAGCAGTTTCGCCAACAGGTCCGAAGTGCCGACTGGCAGCAGGCTTTTCTGGCGCAGCCCTTGGCCGCGCGCCAGTCGATGGCACGAACGCTGCGCCGCCAGAGCGAGGCCCGCAAGCAAAGTGGTGTGGCCTATGTTGATCTTGACCCCGCCGCTACGAGGGCCTGGCTGACGCTCAACCAGGCACTCACCCTGATCCACGGCCATACGCACCGACCGGCGACACATGATTTAGGCGCCGGCTTGCAACGTTTGGTGTTGAGCGACTGGGACCTGAGCGCACCTAAGCCGCGGGCTGAGGTCTTGCGGCTGAGTATGGACCACGCCAAACCCGGGGACGCGGTACTGGTCCAACGTATTCCACTTGCAGCCACAGCGCCACCGCACTGACCAAAGCTTGCCGGCAGTTCAGGCGGCGACCTCGTCGATCTGCCAGGGAGCCAAAAACTGTTCGGCATAGCGGAGGTAAACCTCCTGATTCATGAACACGTCGAACAAATCAGGGTCAATATGACCCGACTCCTTGAATTTCTGCATGATGCTGGTGGCCTGGGACAACTTCATGCCCTTTTTATAGGGCCGGTCGGCGGCCGTCAGGGCCTCGAAAATGTCGGCTATGCCCATCATGCGGGCCTGGACTGACATATCTTCGCGCTTGAGGCCCTTGGGATAGCCCTTGCCGTCCATACGCTCATGGTGGCCGCCCGCATACTCCGGCACTCGCTTGAGGTGACGGGGCCAGGGCAGCTGTTCCAGCATCTTGATGGTGGCCACAATATGGTGATTGATGGTTGAGCGCTCATGCTGGGTCAGCGTGCCGCCGCGAATGCTCAGGTTTTCGAGCTCATCGGCCGTCAGGAACGGCACCACTGCCCCATGCTCGTTACGCCAGACGCGTTGACTGGCGATCGCCTGCACCCGGGCAATCGCCGCGTCGTTCATGAACTCTGCGCCCTTGTTGGTGGCTCGCAAAAAGGTGCGGTCTGAATCGATGGCTGCCAGCGCTGCATCGCATTGGCTCGCCAACAGGGCCTCAGCGGGTGCATCAACGCAGGGCCGCAAGGCGAGTTGCGCACGCAAAGCCTCGATTTCGACGTCTCGCTTGAGCACCTCAAAGCGGGTGTCGATCAGCGCCACCCTGTCAAACAGTGTCTCCAGCTTGGTCGCTTTGTCAACCACATGCACCGGTGTCGTGATCTTGCCGCAGTCGTGCAACAAGCCCGCAATTTTGAGCTCGTAGCGGTCCCGCTCGTCCATGGTGAAGTCGGCCAGTGGGCCCGTGGTGGTTTGGACCACCGCGTCGGCCAGCATCAGCGTCAGTTCAGGCACGCGGGAGCAATGGCCGCCGGTGTACTGGGATTTTTCCTCGATGGCGACGTTGATCAAGCGGATCAACGACTCAAACAGCACCTCCAGCTGGGTCATCAGCAGCCGATTGTTCAGGGCGATCGCGGCCTGCGAGGCCAGCGACTCCAACAGGCTCTGGTCGGCCAGTGAAAAAGGAACAACTTCGGTAGTGCCGGGCTTTTGTGCATTCAGCAGTTGCAAGACGCCGATCACTTGGCCCTCGTGGTCCTTCATCGGGACGGTCAGGAATGACTTGGACCTGTACCCCGTGCTCTGGTCGAAGCGCCGGGTGCCAGAAAAATCAAAGGCCGGGTCGGCGTAGGCATCCGCCACATTGATGGTGCGGCAATGGATGGCGGCGTGGGCCGCCACCAGTGTGTCGTTCGGGGCCCCGTCCGCGTTGCGCAGCGGCAAGTTGGGAAATTTGATCGGAGTCGCAGAACTGCCACCCATGGCGATGTTGAGGGAATCCGTTCGCAAGATCTCAAACCGGAGGGCGGTTCCATCCTCGGTCACCCGGTACAGGGTGCCGCCATCGGCATTGGTGATGGATTTGGCCGCCAGAAGGATGCGCTCAAGCAAGGGCAGGATGTCGCGCTCACGCGACAGCGAGGCGCCAATCTCATTAACCCGCTCAAGGCGGGCCAGAACAGTGTCAATAGTTTCCACGGTGGCCCACCCGAAGACGTCAGTTACGCAGCATGATTTTCAGCACCTGTTGCAGGCGGCGCGCACTGCCGGCATCAAAGGCTGCGCTCAGCGCGCGGCCCACGTCATGGCCCCAGGTCTGGATCGGGGGCGCGTCATGGCGGCGGGTCAATAACTGCAGTTGCATGGCGCGGCGAGCGTCAAGGTGTTCGGCAGGCGTTGGCAGCTCGGCCGCCATCTCCAGGCGCAGCAAGGCCTGCTGAGCATCCGCAACCGGCGGCTGCCCCAGCGCCTGAATCCAGGCGGTGCGCGTGGCCGCATTGACGCGTGCGCCCAGTTCCTGTGCCGAGGGCAGCTGCGTCGCGCTGCGCTGCTCCCAGGCCGCCAAAAGCTGAGTCAGGGCCTCGCCATGGGCCTGGGCCGCCAGCTTGCGCAAGGCCAGCTGAGCCCGTTCTAGCGCGTCGCGCTGGGCGCGAAATGCGGTGTCGCCCAAACGCGGGGCGTCTTGCCAGGCGCCGGCAGCCGAATCCTGTGGCGGCCGGCGGTCTGGCCCACGGCTTCCCATTCGATCGTCGCGCGGGCCACGGGCGCCGTCGCCGGCGCCGAATCGAGGGCCCTCTTTGCGGTCGCCAAACTTGCCGCCCCGTCCGGGCATGGCGGGCTCGGTCTTTTTCATACCTGGCCGATCGTCGCCCCGCACAGCCACCACTGCCTTAACCACGGGTTTGACCACAGCTTTCTCGGCAGCCACAGGGGGCGGCTGGGCCGGCGCGTCGGTATTGCCGTCGGTTGATGGT
>Ga0214919_10012041_pt1 | contig 10699 bp, 12 predicted proteins | sample LL1503_MetaG_FD_177994 | JGI IMG/M metagenome (GOLD analysis project Ga0214919, IMG submission 177994) | Freshwater microbial communities from Lake Lanier, Atlanta, Georgia, United States - LL-1503 | ecosystem: Environmental > Aquatic > Freshwater > Lake | place: USA: Georgia | collected... | reverse complement strand
GTTCGGGTTTAAAAAAGTTTTTAAGTGCTTTATCATCTTCGCCTGTCTTTTCAAAACTGCCAAATCCAATGTTGTTGGCTTCTGAATCTTGTGAACCCAAATTGGATGTCATGATAATGATACAGTTCTTGACATCTACTCGCTTGCCATTGCTTGAAGTAATGTGACCTTCGTCCAGCATCTGCAATAGAATGTTCGAAACATCCTGGTGTGCTTTTTCAATCTCATCAAACAAGATCACAGCAAAGGGATTCTTGCTGATGTCACTGATCAGTTTACCGCCACCAATGTTGCCATCTTCAAAGCCCACATAGCCCGGAGGAGCACCAATCAGGCTTGATACAGTGTGACGTTCTTGATACTCACTCATGTCATACTTGAGCAAGTGCATGTCCAAGTTAGTGGCCAGTAGTTTGGCCAATTCAGTTTTACCTGTACCTGTTGGGCCCAGGAACAAGAAACTTGCCATTGGACGATTGGGGTTACCAATACCCGAGAAGTTGATGTACACACGCTCTAGTACTGAGTCTACAGCGCCATCTTGTCCGTATAACTTCTGCTTGATATTGCTTTCTAAGTCCACAATCTTGGCCGAGCGTTCGTTCTGTAGACGATCCACTGGTATGCTGGTCACACGGGCTACTTGTGCCATGATCAAGTCTCGAGTAACTGTGAGTTGACCCTGATCCTTCACACGCTCTCTAGCACAGGCCGCATCCAGCAAGTCAATTGATTTGTCGGGATTCTTCTTGTCGTGTATGTAGCGTCCTGATAGTTCCACTGCGGCTGTCATGGCCTCAGTGTCGATCAACACATTATGAAACGTCTCGAGCCTGGGAGATAGACCAATAAGAATCTTTTCTGTGGTGTCACGATCTGGCTCATCGATTGCCAAGCGGTAGAAACGACGCATAAGCGCCCGATCCTTTTCGAAACTCTCATAGTATTCTTCCCATGTGGTTGACGCCACAACTTTCAAACTACCCCTAGTGATAGCAGGTTTCAGCATGTTGGCAAAGTCCAGTGCGCCATTTGATCCTGCGCCAGCGCCCTGCATGGTATGTGCTTCGTCAATGAACAAGATGCACTTCTTCTTGCTTTCCAGTGCCTGGATCACCATCTTGAACTTTTCTTCAAACTCACCGCGGTACTTTGAACCAGCAAGCAGTGAGCCAATCTCTAATGACCATACTTCGTGATCTTTCAAAAACTCGGGCACCCGCCCGGCTGAGATCTCCTGTGCCAGACCTTCCACAATACAGGTCTTGCCCACACCAGGATCTCCCACCATGAGCACGTTGGCCTTGAAGCGTCGAGCCAGCACAGCAATCATTTCTTCCAGTTCCTTGGCACGCCCAATCAGCGGCTCCAGGCGATCCTTCTGTGCCATGGCAGTGAGACTCACACAGTGCTCGTCCAGCACTTCTGTGGCCTGACGATCGCTCATGCGGCTGGCTTCGCCTTGAGCATAGTTCACTTGCCAAAACTCCACAAACTCCTGCTTGGTAACACCGTACTTGAGCAAGAAGTAGTGTGAGTGACTGTTGCCTTCGCCCATGAGTGCAAGATACAAATCTATAGTGGTCACTGATCGCCGTCCAGTAAACAACACCTGAGTTAGGGCACGATTGAATGTGCGTTCCAGGGCTGTGGTTTTTCTGGGGGTGATGTCAGGATCCTGAGATACCAGGCTCTGGCAACTGTCTAAGTAAGCACACAGTTCAGTTTCCAGCATGGCCACGTCTGTGCCAAACTTGGTTAGGCAACGACGGAATGGTTCGTGCCGTATGAGACTCAGTAACACATGTTCGGTCAACACATATTCGTGTTGCCAAGTACGGGCAATTTTGACCGCGTTCTCAATAATACTTTCAATTTCCGGGTTGTGTTGCATGTGATTGTGTCCTGAAGAGGTTGTCATATGTGCAAGTATACATGAATTTGATTTGATCCGCAACCTTTATGGCTCAATTACTTAGCCACCCATTTCCTGTTTGATAGCAGCCATTAATTCTGGAGAAACAGTGGCGGGCAGTGTGGCCTGTAGTCGAACCAGCATGTCTCCACGGTTGCCCGAACGATCAGGTACGCCACGACCTCTAGCACGTAACAGCGTTCCGGGTTGGGTATTGGGCGGTACTGTCAACGCCAATTGGTTGCCCAAAATATCACTCACAGCAACATCACCTCCGGCAACTAGAATCCAGAAATCAGCAGGGGCTTCGGTTATCAATGTGGCACCGTTGCGTTGCCAGCGTGGGTTGGGATGAATTCTATAGGTGATCACTAGATCCTGACCACCCGGTGCAATGTTGTCGTATTTCACATGATCGCCATCTTCGATGCCATTGGGAATGTTCACTTGTACATTGTGTGCGCCGGTATGTGTGCCCATGCTCACAGTTCTAGGTCCAGGGTTGGCCACATCCTGTAGTGTGATCCAAAGAGTCATTCTTGAGTGATGTGGGCGTTGCGGTTGTGGCTGTTGGAACTTGGCACCAAACATGTCAAATATGGTGTTGAAATCAAAATTGGCATTGAAGTTGGGGCCGCCGCTAAAACTTGCAAACTGTGGACCTGGATTGTCATACTGCGCCCGTTTGGCCACATCGCCGAGAACCTCATAAGCGGCTTGTATTTCTTGAAATTTTTTTGTGTCACCACCCTTGTCAGGATGATTTTTACTGGCTAGTTTTCGAAAAGCACGTTTGATTTCATCAGCGGTGGCAGTTCGGGCAACACCCAGTACGGAATAGTGATCGGGCATAAAAAAGTCCTGTATGTTTAATTATACAGGACTTGAGGAGCGGTGTGTATTATTTCTTTTCAACTTCAAGTTTTTTGTGTTGCTTGACTTCTTTGCAGTTTTGTTTGACTTTTTTGGTTTTGGGATCAATTACATCCTTGCCTTCTTTGTCTTTGACATCAACACAGACTCGTTTGGTTTCCTTTTTTGGCTCTTCAGCAATGACAAATTGACTACCTAGAGCCAGGGTTACTGCGATTACGAATTGTTTCATTTTATTTTCCTTTTAGTTGTTTGAGTTTTTCTTCCATCACAGCAATGTGCTCACGATTCTTCTGAATGTCATCACGGTTCTTTTGAATTTCTTTTTCCAGATCTTGACGTAGTTTTTCACGTGCGAGTTCTGCACCTGTGTTTGAGGCCTGCTTGTTGTCTGTGGTAACCATAAGACTGACCTTGCTTTCTAATATGGTCACTTGATGGTTCAGTGTACTTACAGCATTCAACAAATACCCCACTCCAGCAATGATCAAAGGCAGTAGCGCAAACAACAGTTTTTCAATGAATGCGCCTTTTGCGTTTTGTTCGTCGGCCATTTTATTTCTCCGGGAATGGTGGAATCACAGGTGCGGGTTTGCCCCCGAATCCTGTGACAACTTCTGCAGTCGCTGGCGTTCCAGGGCCTGCACTGCCACTAGACCCTGCTGAAGGTGCGCTTCCAAACGTGCTTCCGCTGTTGCCACCCAATGGCTGTGATCCCCATGAGTTGGTGACTGGCGCTGGACCTGCTGAAGGTAAGCCAAATGCTGAACTCCCGCTTGATGGTGTGGTTGTGCCTGCTCCGCCATTGTTTGCTCCTGCTAGTTTTTCTTGTGTACGACCCATGGCCGCAATACCTAACACAGCACCCATGGCGATGTGGAATAGTCCAGCACCTTGTAGTGTGAGTGGTTGCCATTGTGTGATTGGTTGTTTCATCACAGTTTGTAACAAACTCCACAAAATAGGAAAGATCACAAAGTCAGTGACACATGTCAACATGTACATCCAACCCATGGCCGGACGCCATTTAGAGTTCATCCAGTCTTCTTTTTTCTTTTCTGAGTCGCTTATTGATTTTTGTTCTTCTGCCATGCTAGCCCCTTTTGAATATTTATTATCAAAACGGATTTGATGCTGAACTAGTTACGCCGCCGTTGTTTGTGACGGTAAAGTTATTGACGGAACTGTCAGTTAAGAATCCAGCACCGTAATAAGTGTTCAACAACAGGGATGTTTGTGTACCAGTAATGGCTGCACTTGGATTGCCGTTGACATTGGCCAACTGCGTGGCTGTTAAATTTGTAGTAGATGGAGTAAAAGGTGCTGTGTATACCGCAACACCTTTGGCCATGCGTAAATTGCTAATATATCCTGTTAGTAGCAAACCTGTAGTAGTTCCATCAGTTGCTCCACCAACAAATACTCGTTGTTGTGTCAAGTTTGTGGTGTCGGACTTTGTTCCGCCACTGGCACCATTTACCCATAAAGTCACTGTTCCGCTATTCCTGGTCAATGCCGCATGGTTCCAGGAATTTAGTGTAAGGTTTACAGACGAAGCAAGTTGTAAACCGTTGGTATAATACATCGGAGTCAATGTACCTGTGTTAGTTCCAAAGTAGAAACCTGTTGTGTCGCCGCCGGTTAATGGATTTGTTCTAGTATCTATAAAGCACTGGTAACCCGAACTGCTGGTTGGATAAACCCAACATTCCCAAGTAAGATCACTTGTTCCCATTGCTGTGGCTGCACCGCCTGCAACAGATAGATAGTTGCTGCCGTTGAACTGAGCACTGCCGTTGGCAAGCGATGCAGTGGTTATATTAATGCCACCACCAATGTTAATTCCGGGTCCGATGTTTATGGCCATTTATATCCCGGTAAAAGAGTAGGCTTGGCCGCTTAAAAATACCCCGCCAGTTATAGTAACAGTTTGATTGCCGGAATCTGTGCTGACAACTGTAGCACCTGGCAGTCCAACCACAGTCCACCCAGCGGCTATGTCATAATAACTGGGAAGTGGTGTGGTAGCCCAGGTTCCTTGAAAGAAAAATCCAGTGGTGCTATTGCTACCAGCAACATTTTGAATGCTTTGTGTGGTTTTGTTATAGTATGGTCCCACATTACCAGTGGCTATGCCAGGGCCTATGCTGACCCCGGGTCCGAATGTTATTGGTGTTGCCATGGTTCACTTTCTATTTGGTTAAAAGAAAGTGTGTTAGGTTTTCTCTTGTGTCGATCGACTCTACTATTTATTGAGATTTAGGCAATGCTGAATCTAGTTTTGAAATAGTTGTAGTTCTGTGTGATTTCTGAGTCACTCAGCACACGATTGTAGATCATGGCCACTGCCGACCGCCCGTTTAGAAAGTTACCATTTTGATAGGCGCCGACTTCGCATACCGCGGGCGTAGGCGTGAATGTGGTAGTGCTGGCATTGGTCACAGGAGTATTCTGATTTAGATACAGTCGCCAACCAGTGGTGGTGTTGAAACTCACTGCTCCGTACACCCATTGGTTCAAGGGTGTAGTAACAGGACTCACAACAGTGGACCAAGCATTGTTGTGTCCAGCCTGTAGAAACTGACTGTTATTGCCCCAGAACGCATGATCAGTACTGGTAACTCCGCCACTGATAAGGTTTAGAAAGTTTCCTGTCACATAGAACACGGCTATCTTGGTGTAGGCTGTGGCGGGCAAAATAGCCGTACTCACAGCATATCCACCTGACATTGTGAAGTAACTGAGCGACCCTGCACTGGTCCAGGGTGGACTGGCAGTCAAGGTAAAATTGTTTGCGGCAGGACTTAGGTCGGTCCAGGTTGTACCTGTGCCAGGGTAACTGGCGCTGTCACCAGCATCAAGATAGGTAATAAGTCCTGAAGTCACATAGGCGTCTGCGGAAACTATTGAGATTCCCGGTCCGATGTTTATGCCTGGTCCTATCGTAATTGCCATACATTATAATATCGCTGGGATCCAAAGCCAAATGGCCTGACTCATTAGGATCATTGCACCACCGCCTACCCAAATGCTGGCAGTGTACAATCTAGTGTTCACGGCCAATATACTAGCCGATAATAACACAATGGCAATTTGAAATAATGAGCCTGCAAATGTGTACCAAGGACTGCGACTTTTAGCCACCGCACGATCTGCTTCCAACTTGCGTGCCTTTTCCATTAGTTCTTTCTTGCCTTCGCCTGTGGCAGGATCAGATTCATAACGAGCAATCTTCTTACTGAGTGCTGTGACTTTGTTCACATCCTTGCGAGCCATGGCATCATCCAGAGCCATTTCTGCCAGGGTACCTTTGATTGATTTGGCTTGATAAAACGCCCAGGTGTTGTTGGCATCAATGGTGTTGTTCAACACCCGACTTGAATTGCCATTGCCCAGATATGTGTTGATTGCTAGTAATGCGGCCAACACAACAATAACCCATCCGGCTTTGTCTTTGATCTGTGCTTCACGCTCTGAACGTGATAATTGTTTTTGTTCTGCCATGTTATGCTCCTAATATGTGTAATGCATGTTGTGTGTGACTGATGCGATCGTCTAAGCCAATGTAGCCACCATTGATGGCTCGCGTTAAACCTTTGACATCATTGGCATCAGCAAAGCGATTTAGATTGTTTTGTTCCCAGAACCAGCAGGCCGATTGTGCGGCGCCTTCAAACGTGGCAAGATATTCTGACGCTTCTTCTACAGAAATTCCCAATGAACCTGCAAAGAATGTGTAATTGTCCCGGCCTGTTAACTGAATTAGGCCACGTCCACAGTATCTATACCCGTCACCTGATGCTTCGTTGCCATTGCCCATTCTTGACGCATAGATTCTGTTGGCAATCATTTCAGGTTTGTTGGCGTATTGTTGCGCTAATTCAGCAGTGGGGAAATACTTGGCGAAAATCTTTTGTAGGCTGGCTGCTTTGTAATTAAGATTTTCTTTGATAAAAACAAAATTTCCTGACTCATGTGCGCATTGTGCTATGAAATGTGCCACACGTAAGGGAGTATTAATTTCGTAGTCATCCAGCAATTGTTCCAGTGCTTCGTACCAATGATCAATATGCGGGTTCTTGACCATTTGTTTTAGTTGGTCTAGTGTCAAGATTGTGCTCATTTCTTTTTCCTTTTCATTTAGTAGCCCATTTAATTAATTCGAGAAAGCGTGATTCTGCCAAGTTATCCTCAGGCTCAACAACATCAATTCCTTGTGCTTTGGCTAGTTTGGCCTTTTGTTGAGCAGCCGTTCGTGCTATTGCTGCCGCGGCAGGATTAATTGGTGCAGGAGTGGTATTAACTCCTGGAAGATCCAGTTGATTATTTGCTGTAGCGGCCGGAACACCTGGCAAACTAAATTGACTACGTGCGGGTGCCAGTGCGCCTGTGTTACGTGGTTCAGCATTGGGGGCCACTGCAGCCAACCAGTCTTCGTGCTTGGTCAACTCATTAAATTGATCTTCATTTTCGGCTTCTAGTTCAGCAACTTTGTTACTAATACTATCTAATTGTGCAGGGATAGCATCTGCCACGGTGGTTTGCACTTGAGCAGTTACTTGATTTAATCGTACTAGATCTTGTTTCATTTGTGCCACTTGGTCTAGGGCATCTTTAGTAGCCTTATCCAATGCTTGACTTAATTCTTGTTTAGTACGTCCTATTTCGGCAGCCGCAGACTCTGCAGATTTAATTTGTGCAACCAAGTCTTGAATTACACCATCATCCACCTGTTGCATGGTCTGAATTGATTCAATATTCTTTTGCAGTTCTTTTAATTTGTCTTGACCGATGCCTTCTTTTTGCAATTTTTCAATTTGATTTTGCAATTGTTCTGCGGTGCTTTTGTCCACACCTGGTTTGTCTTTCAATTGTGCCAACTGTGTTGTCAAAGCCTGCATTTGGCGCTCACTGGCCTGCGCACGGCCTGCATACTCTTGATCAATTTGGCCCATCTTGGTCTGTTGTTTTTCAAGTTCACCACGCTCACGTTCCAGTTCGGCTTGGTGTGAGGCAAATTCTTGGCTGTACAATTCACCACTTTGTGTGGCTTGGTCTATGCGCCGCTCTGCGGCACTGAGTTCACGACCCAGTTGTGTGTTCTTTTGCTGTTGTTTTTGCAGTTCTTTGAACAGGGCCACTGCTACCTGTTGATCAGCGGGTATACCTTCTAGGCCACTGCTTTTGACAAAGTTCAGCATGTTGATGTAGTCGCGGCCCACACCTGCAGGTGCTGACACAGGAACTGCTTCTGTCAGCACATCTTGAATTTTCATCGACCTGCCTTTTCAAATATGATTTTTTGTACAGCATACCACTCTTGCCATGCGTCTGCTTTGACAGCACATTCATAATATGTTGCGTAATTGACGCTAACAGTGTTGGCTACGTCACTTAACTTTGCACCATTGTTTAATTTCTGTAGATCAGGACATGCAGTCACAGCACCTTTGCCCGGCGGTTCGGGCCATTTTGCTGTCACAGGCACTGCTGTTGAACAGCCTGAGCACATGGCCAGCATGAACATGGCAATTATGCCCACTGTGATTAACATGCTGATTCGACTTTGAGATTTATGGCTATTCATTTCTTGGGAGCCTCCGCTGCCTGATTATGAGCATTGACAAATGCTTCAGGAATTTGGCACTGATCATTGTATTTGACCACTTCACGGTCAACATATTGCTTGACATAGGTCATGCGTTGACGAATTTTGGTCACTTGTTTTTGAGTTTGAGTTTCTATCTGTGTGTTTGCTGCCGCTGATGCCTTTTCTGCCTCAGCCAGTTGTGCTTCCACAGCCGCCACACGCTCACGCCATTCCTGTTCAACAGCAAGGCCGCCACGGAAATAAACACCCAGTACCAGTAGAAGAATGCCGCCTATCTTGAATGCCAGTTGATATTGCCAAAGTCCAGGGATGCGATGTGCAAAAAAACCTGCTATAGTGGCCACAATGCCTGTTAGTAGCAATATGTTACAGAACCATAAAATAACAGAATCAGGAAGAAAATGCAAAATCCACATGCATATATTTATTTTTTTATATCAAGTTAAACTTTTGATCTATATAAAATCAATTATTATACACAAGATATTTTGTCACATGTTCTGCTACCCATGTTGCAGTAACAATATCAAAATGATGCCCGTCACGGTTCCTGTCAAGATTTTCTACCCTGGCCACCCCAGATATGAGTTCAGGCTGTTGTTGACGTATTGTGTAATGATCCAAAAGGTGATCAACATCAATGTCATGAATTGTTCTAAGTTCTTTAAGAATTTCTGCAGGCAACAATAAAAATTCCGACAGCGTTTTTGGTATGTACAATGGCCAACTGGGATCTCTAATTTTCTGCCACCCCAAATCATCTAAATGCGATCCAAAATTTGGAACTATCAGTTCTATAATATTTGAATTTTTGCAATGATTATGCACCAATTTTCTACAATCAGTAAAATTTTCATAATCTTGAGCCACTGTTGCCCTTATTTCATAGTGCAATCTACGGTCAAGGTCTAGTAGGTGAGCATTGGCAATTTCTCTTCTATGCAAATAACTCCACATTATCACAATGTTTTGTGGGTGTGCAAGATCATAGATGTCACATACTTTTCTGGCAATCCAGGTGTTGCTGGCGCCATCCATAGATATGTTTATCACACGCTGTCCACTGTGTTTTTCTACAACTTGGGGCCAAGTATGTGAAAAGCAACTGCCGATACCCACTGTAAAACTATCGCCCACGCACCATACAGAATTTTGTAGATTTTCGGGCCACTCCAAGTCACGAAATCCTCGACTGTTGTAACAGTAACTGATCTTGTGCGGCCATTCAAGAAATGTTTTTTTGTCAAAACAATGCTCCAGGCTATCCTTTCCTGAGTAGTCCCACTGTTTGTTGGCAAACTGTGGTATTCTTAAACTATCAATAACAGTCATGGCAATTTGAATTGTATTTTATTTCAATTTGATTCTATATTCTTTCATGTCAAAAACAAAGGAGTTGTTAGTGACCAATTGTATAACACCAATCTCCTAACAAAACAAATTCTCCTGACACTTGACCACTGATCCTAAATAGTGCAGTAGAGTTGATAATCCGCCAACACATAGTGTGGCTAAACTGCGCTGTGGTTTGTCATTCAAGACCCAGGGTCTTTCTTATCTTGGTCGCTGAGATATTGGTAATCGATTCATCAAAGGACTCTTGTTCGATTCGATAACCGACATCGCGACCATAAGTGATATTAACAATATTAGGAACCACTTGTATTTCATATTGTCCTTGATATAAGGGATCTAGGTCCCGCTGTATGAAATATTTAACTTGTTCTATGGCAAAGGGATTGGTTCCTTGCCAGCCCTGACAGTCACGTATTTGTATCACAACCTGTCCAGTTTTGGCAATAGCACGTTCAAACAAAGCACGATGTCCCTGATGCCAAGGTTGCCAGCGACCCAGCATCTGCACAGTTTCCCGTTGCCAGTCAAAAACGGGTCTGCGTCTATTTTCCACAATGTGCTCGCCCACAAACTCTGCCCATTTTTCTGCGTTTTGTTCTGTGATGCGGAAATCGTAAACATCTGGTGGTACAAATATTTTATTAGTATCTTCAAAGCGACCTTTTTCAATGGTGTCGATCCAGATGGTCCAGTCTGCTTTGAAATTGTTACGCATTTCCACCAACGGTGCTACAAAATCAACAATCACATAATCAGTGTCAGCGGCATCTGCTAGGTCACGCATGCGTTTACTTTGTCTAATTCGACCTGCCGTTGAGAAATCCCAGTCATTGTATTGTTTGCGTATGTCATCGGCATTAAGCCAGGCCACAGTGACTTGTGCGTCACGAATGGGTCTGAGACTGTGTTCGTTAATGAGATTTAATTGCGATTCAAGGTACTGT
>Ga0214919_10012040_pt1 | contig 10699 bp, 8 predicted proteins | sample LL1503_MetaG_FD_177994 | JGI IMG/M metagenome (GOLD analysis project Ga0214919, IMG submission 177994) | Freshwater microbial communities from Lake Lanier, Atlanta, Georgia, United States - LL-1503 | ecosystem: Environmental > Aquatic > Freshwater > Lake | place: USA: Georgia | collected 2015-03-15 | reverse complement strand
GCTTGCAAACCGAGCTCGACCACTGGCACAGCGCCCACCCCGGGCCAGTCACCGACATGAAGGCTTACCAAGCCTTTCTCACCCAAATCGGCTATTTGGTCCCCGTGCCTGCCAAGGTGAAAGCCACCACCGCGAATGTGGACGCCGAACTTGCCACCCAAGCCGGCCCCCAGTTGGTGGTGCCTATCTTGAACGCCCGCTACGCCCTGAACGCGGCGAATGCGCGTTGGGGTTCGCTGTACGACGCGCTGTACGGCACCGACGTCATTTCTGAAGCCGATGGCTGCGCCAAAGGCCCGGGCTACAACGAAAAGCGCGGCGCCAAAGTCATCGAATACGCTCGCTACGTGCTGGACCGCACCGTGCCTTTGAAGTCGGGCTCACACATCGACTCCATCGGCTACGCCGTGGTCAAGGGCGCTTTGGTGGTCAGCCTCAAAGGCGGCAAAACATCGCCCTTGGCCAACCCCAAGCAGTTTGTCGGCTACCAAGGCGATGCAGCACACCCCAGCTCGGTTTTGCTGGTCCACAACGGCCTGCATTTGGATATTCAAATCAATGCCAAGCACCCCATCGGTGCCAACGACCCTGCAGGTGTGTGCGACTTGGTGGTCGAAGCCGCCTTGTCCACCATCCTCGACCTCGAAGATTCCGTGGCTGCCGTGGACGCCGAAGACAAGCTCTTGGCCTACAGCAACTGGCTGGGCATTTTGAAAGGCAGCTTGACCGAAGACGTCAGCAAAGCTGGCAGTACGTTCAAGCGCGGCTTGAACCCTGACCGTGTCTACCACTCGCCCAAAGGCGACGCCGAGGTCAAGCTGCACGGGCGCTCGCTCTTGTTCTTGCGCAACGTCGGTCACTTGATGACCAACCCCGCCATCCTGTACCAAGGTGCCGATGGTCAGATGCACGAAATCCCCGAGGGCATCATGGACGCCATGGTCACCACCACCATCGCTTTGCACGATTTGCAAGGCCACGGTGCCAACGGCATTCGCAATTCACGCACGGGCTCGGTCTACATCGTCAAACCCAAAATGCACGGCCCTGCCGAGGTGGCGTTTGCCTCCGAGTTGTTTGGCCGTGTCGAACAGGTCTTGGGCTTGCCCGACAGCACGGTGAAACTGGGCATCATGGACGAAGAACGTCGCACCAGTGTCAACCTCAAAGCCTGTATCGCCGCTGCTGCCAGCCGTGTGGCCTTCATCAACACCGGCTTCCTCGACCGCACCGGCGACGAGATGCACACCGCCATGCTGGCCGGCCCCATGCTGCGCAAGGGCGACATGAAGAGCAGCGCCTGGATTCAAGCCTACGAGCGCAACAATGTGTTGGTGGGTTTGTCCTGCGGCCTGCGTGGCAAAGCGCAAATTGGCAAAGGCATGTGGGCCATGCCCGACCTGATGGCCGAGATGTTGAAACAAAAAATCGCCCACCCCAAAGCCGGTGCCAACACCGCTTGGGTGCCCAGCCCCACAGGCGCCACGCTGCACGCCATGCACTACCACCAGGTCTTGGTGAGTGATGTGCAAAAAGAGTTGGAAAAAATCGATGCCGACAAACAGCGTGCGTCTTTGTTGAAAGACCTGTTGACCGTGCCTGTGGTCGCCAAAGCCAATTGGAGCGTGACCGACAAACAGCAAGAACTCGACAACAACGTGCAAGGCATTCTGGGCTATGTGGTGCGCTGGGTGGACCAAGGGGTGGGCTGCTCCAAGGTGCCCGACATCCACAATGTGGGCCTGATGGAAGACCGCGCCACGCTGCGCATTTCCAGCCAGCACATCGCCAACTGGCTGCACCATGGTGTGGTCAGTGAGGCCGAGGTGCGCGCCACCTTTGAGCGCATGGCCGCGGTGGTGGACCAACAAAACGCCCACGACCCGCTGTACCAAAAAATGGCCGGCCACTTTGACACTTCCAAGGCTTACCAAGCGGCTTTGGATTTGGTGTTCAAAGGCAAGGCTCAGCCCAGTGGTTACACCGAGCCTTTGCTGCACGCTTGGCGTTTGAAGGTGAAGGCTGCTTAAACGCTGTTGCGTAGCAACTGCGGAATCGACAGCTTGTAGCGCGTCACTTTGCTCCACCAGTTCGAGAAAGAAGGACTGCGCTCAGCCTGACGCGGCCACAGGCGAGGCGCAGGATGGCGCACCCAATTCACCTCAGGCCATAGCGGCAAGCAAGGGTGGTCCCAGACGTGAACCGCCTTGGCTTTGGCAAACATCGCCTTCAATTGGGCATCGGGTTCGAACCAACAATGCGAAGCCACATCGTTCATGCCTTTACCGACAAACCGCCATCGTGCCTCGCTCCAAGGGTGTTGCTCGGTCCAGCTTTGCCAACATGCAGCAATGCGGATCACATCGGTGGGTAGGCCCTGAGGGGAATGGTTGTTAATCGCCCAAGGGTGTATCCACCACACATCACGTTCCACCAATTTGTCTGCAGCCATGCCGCTGGCCACCAAATCCGCCACTGCAGGCGGCTGCACATAAAGTGCGGGCTCTTCCACAGGTGTATGCCTGGATTGCGACTGGGTAAATGTGGCGCGACTGTGGGCAATCATGTCAATGATGTCCATCTCTTTGTCAATCACCGTTTGGGGGCTGTGCCACAACTCTGGGGCATGCAGCGCCACATTTTCTGCATTGAACAAATAAGGCTTGTGACTGCCGGTGCCCGCCACCCATTGCCAACTCAGGTGGTTGCTGGCAATGTCACCATCGATTAAGTGGCTGTACATCCACTCTGCGGCTGCTCGCCAATGCACCTTGCGGATATGCACCAGGTAACTGGACAGCCACAACCGCGCATGGTTGTGTAAATAGCCGCTGAAGTACAACTGACGAACCGCTTGGTCTACCACCGGCACCCCAGTTGCGCCATGGCGCACATCCTCAGGCAAGGCGTGTACATAGGCATCATCAGGCAACACACCCGCATGCAAGTTGTGCAAGATGTCATCGCCAAGGGCTTCGTGCACATGTTGAAAATATTCACGCCACGCCAACTCGAACATGAATTTGTGCTGCACCCCGATGCGGTGTGCTTTGTACACATGCTGCGCTACCTGCGGCACATTCAGCAACCCATGGGTCAGGTAAGGCGACAACAGCGTGACAGCACCGTTCAAATGGTTGCGGGTCTGGGCGTATTCGAAGGGGCGGATGGATGCCAAACGCGACTGCGCAGCGTGCGCATAGGGCTCGAACAACTGCTGATCCACAAACAATTTCATGGGGCCGATGCAGTCGACAAGGCTTGCGGATGATTCAAGGCCGCTTGCAAAGCGTCCATAAACACAGCCGCCACATCACAACCGGTCTGGTCGGTGATTTCGCGGAAACAGGTGGGGCTGGTGACATTGACCTCGGTCAGGTAGTCACCAATGATGTCCAAACCCACCAACAACAAGCCCCTGGCCGCCAAAACAGGGCCAACGGCGTTGGCAATGTCTTGGTCTCGCGCTGTCAAAGCTTGGGCCACACCTTTGCCGCCAGCGGCCAAATTGCCGCGAACCTCGTTGCCTTGCGGAATACGTGCCAGAGCATAGGGAACAGGTTGGCCACCGATCACCAATACCCGTTTATCACCTTGGGTAATGGCAGGCACAAACTTTTGCACCATGACGCTGGTGGCACCCTCACGGTTCAAAGTTTCGATGATGCTGCCCAAATTCAGACCGTCAGCCCGCACCCGAAAAATGCCCATGCCGCCCATGCCGTCTAGCGGCTTCAAGATGATGTCTTGGTGTAGCGCATGAAAAGCTCGGATGGCTTCAGGCTGCCGCGTCACCAAGGTGGGCGTGGTCCATGGGGCAAATTCCATCAAGGCCAGCTTTTCAGGATGCTCACGCAAAGCGCTGGGATGGTTAAACACCTTGGCGCCCTCGCGCTGGGCTTGGCTGAGCAAGTGGGTGGCGTAAAAATACTCGTTGTCAAAAGGCGGGTCTTTGCGCATGAGCACAGCATCCAAGTCGCTCAAAGCTTGCTGTCGCGTGTCTTCAATCAGGTACCAACCAGCGCCATGGTTTTTCAAATGCAGGCGGCGCATGACAGCGCTGACCCGCTCGCCGCTTTGCCACTGCAACTCGGATGTTGCACATACCCACAGTGAATGGCCACGCCGCTGAGCTTCTCGCATCATGGCCAAGCTGCTGTCTTTGTCGAGATTGAACCCATCCAAGGGGTCGGTGATAAACAAAAGGTTCATACACCTAAGGTTACCAGCACCAGCACCAGCAGGCCAGATGGGCCGACCACAGGACTAAATTTCGATCTTGCTGCCCATCTCTACCACCGAGTTGCTGGGCAGGTTTAAAAAGTCTGCAGCCGCGCTGGCATTCAAGTACATCTGGGCAAACAGCTTTTCACGCCACTGCGCCATGCCACCGCCGACCGTTGGCACAATGCTGTCACGGGAGAGGAAAAAGCTGGTGCTCATGGGATCGATATTGCCCACTTGACCTTTGAGCAAGGACAAAGCACCCGGTACGTCGGGGTCATCCTTGAAACCATAGTGAATCTTCACCTGCCAACATTGGTGGCCCATGTCGGTCAACACAATGCGCTGGTCTTGGGCAATCCATGGCACTTCATGGCTGCGCACCGATACAAACAGGTTTTGCGCATGCAACACCTTGTTGTGCTTCAAGTTGTGCAACATGGCGTTGGGGACGATGCCGTCTTCCGAGGTGAGAAACACGGCTGTACCGTCCACTCGGGTGGGTGGCGCCATGAACAAAGCGTCCAAAAACGAAGACAGGTCCATGGCCTCGTCGCGGGTTTTGTGGTGCAACAAAGCACGGCCATCGCGCCAGGTCAGCATCAAAATCAAAATCATGCCGCCGATGAACAAAGGGAACCAACCGCCATCAACCAACTTCAGCAGGTTAGAGCTCCAAAACGCCAAGTCCACCACAAAGAACAAGGACGTTGCGCTGATGCACAACCACAGGGGGTATTTCCATGCATAGCGAATGACGAAAAAGGTCAGCACTGTGGTGATCAACATATCGGTACATACCGCGATGCCATAGGCTGCTGCCAAATTGCTAGAGGTCTTGAACATCACCACCGCCAACACAATCCATACAAACAAGCCCCAGTTCACAAACGGCATGAAGATTTGTCCAGTGTCTTTTTCACTGGTGTGTTGCACTTGCAAACGTGGCAAAAAGCCCAATTGAATCACTTGTTTGGTGACGCTGAAAGCGCCAGTGATCAAAGCCTGAGAAGCAATCACCGTGGCCGCTGTCGCCAAGACCACCAGAGGAATCAAAGCCCAATCAGGCGCCATATTGAAGAAGGGGTTTTCAACCGCAGTGGGTTCATTCAGCAACAAGGCCCCTTGGCCAAAATAATTCAAGGTCAGGCATGGCATGACAATGCCAAACCAAGCCATGCGAATCGGTTTTTTGCCGAAATGCCCCATGTCGGCGTACAAGGCTTCACCGCCAGTCACACACAACACCACTGCACCCAAAATCAAAAACGTGGTGCCTGGTTGCTCCCAAATAAAATGAACCGCGTAATACGGACTGATAGCCCACAAAATCGCGGGATTGCTGGCGATGTGGTAAACGCCCAAGGCCGCAATCGAGATGAACCATACCAAGGTAATGGGGCCAAAAAATTGGCCTATGCCCCCTGTGCCGCGCTTTTGCACCGCAAACAAGCACAGCAAAATCACCAAGGTGAGGGGAATCACATAACGCTTGAAGTTGGGTGACACCACCTCTAAGCCTTCAACAGCAGACAGCACCGAGATCGCAGGCGTGATAACACCATCGCCATAAAACAAACAGGTGCCAAAAATACCCACCACCAACAAAATACTGCGCAGCCGTGGCTTGTCTCGCACCGAGGAGGAAGCCAACGCCAGCATGGCCACCAAACCCCCTTCGCCGTTGTTGTCAGCCCGCAGCACCAACATCACATATTTGATGGAAACGATGAAGGTCAGCGTCCAGAAAAAGATGGACAAAATACCCATCACGTTCTCGGGCGTGAAAGCCACGTGACCTGAACCAAACACCTCTTTGATGGAGTACAGCACACTGGTGCCAATGTCACCATAAACAACCCCAATAGCGCCCAGGGTCAAACTGGCAAGAGAAGATTTGTGTGTATGTGCGTCAGTACCGCTCATCAGCCTATGAAGCGGCTGATCGCCTCTCCACCCATTAACAAGATGCGCGGAGTTTACCTATTTTGCAGTGCAGCATAGGTATGCTTTTTTATTCGTATACCTCGGCGTTGGGGTCGGTTTGCTCGATTTCGTAGCTTGCAGCCAACATGGCCAAACGGGCGATCACGCCATACATATAAAAACGATTAGGCAAGCTGACGCCAGCTTTGGCGCCGGGCTGGGGAGTATGGGCGCTTTGTTCAAACGCCAATGGCACAAAACTCGATCCCGGGGCGTTGAGGTTCTCATCCACACCGCGCTCAGCGTGTACGCGATAAAAACCACCCACCACATAGCGGTCCATCATGTAGACCACGGGTTCAGCCACCGCGTCGTTGATACGCTCATTGGTCAGCACGCCCTCTTGGATAATGACTTGGTTCACCTCTTGGCCGTCTTTGACCACACTCATTTTGTTTCGGGTTTTGCGGTTGAGTGCCTCTAAATCGGCCACGCTGCGTACGGTCATGATGCCCATGCCATAGGTACCGTTGTCGGCTTTCACGATGACAAAGGGCTTTTCGTGGATACCAAATTCTTTGTATTTTCGACGGATTTTGGTGAGCAACATGTCCACATTGGTGGTCAAACATTCCATGCCTGTGCCTTCGGCAAAGTTGACTTCGCCACAGTGCGAGAACATGGGATTGATCAACCAAGGGTCTATGCCCAGCAATTTGCCAAAGCGTTTGGACACCTCTTCGTAGTTGGCGAAATGCTGGCTCTTGCGGCGCACACACCAGCCCGCATGCAGGGGGGGCAGAAGATACTGTTCATGCAGGTCTTCCAAGATACCGGGGATGCCAGCGCTCAAGTCGTTGTTAAGCAAGATGGTGCAGGGGTCGAAATCTTTCAAACCCAAACGGGTTTTGCTGCGAATGACGGGTTCCAGCTTCACCGCGTCGCCATTGGGCAAGTCAATAACGGTGTCTTCTTTGATATCCGGATTGATCGAGCCAATGCGCACATTCAAGCCGGCCATGTTGAAGATGCGAGCGAGTTGCGCCACATTGCTCAGGTAAAACGTGTTGCGGGTGTGGTTTTCAGGGATGAGCAGCAGGTTGCGCGCTTCGGGACAAATTTTTTCAATGGCCGCCATCGCCGCTTGCACCGCCAAGGGCAACATTTCTGGGGTGAGGTTGTTCCAACCGCCCGGATAGAGGTTGGTGTCGACAGGGGCGAGCTTGAAACCGGCGTTGCGAATGTCCACTGAGCTGTAAAAAGGCGGCGTGTGCTCCATCCACTCCATGCGAAACCAACGCTCAATGGCAGGCATGGAATCGATGATGCGCTGCTCAAGTTCATTGATCGGGCCAGTCAGTGCGGTGATGAGGTGAGGAACCATGGGGTGCTTGTCTTTGTGTTTTTTTGGATGTGGGGGTGATTCTGACAGCTTCAAGCGACGGAGCAGAGACTGGCTTACAAATTCAGAAACTGCGCCTTAAAGAAGAGCTTGCAAGTTCTCTTTACCCTTGCAGCCATGGACTTTTCTTTCTCCAAACCCGACATCAAGTCAGGCCTTCGAGCAACCGGCCCGATGATGACTGGAAACGCTTGCGTGGCGTTTCTTATTTTTGACAACAGAAACGGGGAAAGCTTGGCCTATTTGTTGGTTTGTGGCTTGTCTCTTATACTTTTTACATCTATTGGCTTCTCATTTAACAAAGGAACTGAAGATGAATAACGTCCATATCGTGATCGGCTGCTTCACCGTCTTGATGTGCGCCATGTCCTTGGCTGCTTCTTACTATGTAGCCAAAGAGAAAAGCAAGACTAAGTCAAAAGACATTGACATTTAATCACGCCCAGTCTTTCAAATTTGGCAACCCATCTCTTGGGCAATCCTCTCAAAGTCTGGTTTTTCAATTCTGAGTTGCCCAAACCGGAATGCAGCACCCCAATGTTTTTTATCAACAATAAAGTTCAAATCAGCCAGTAAAGGCTTGATTGGTGCAATCTGCAAATCATCCAAATAGTCAACATCAATTCGCCACGGCACAAACCCCGGGACACCATCCGTCACCCCAAAAGAAGCAGCCCAAAGGGTGTTGCATACACCACCAAATTCTGAGCTTGTTGACGTTGTGCAGCTGACAACACGCTCATGACACGAGACAAAGCCGATTCAGAGGCCCGCGCCAGGGCCGGATCCAGCCATTGCTGCGCCAACCACTGGGCTGTGGTCAGGCGACGACCTCGAATGAGCTGGACAATTTGGAACAGGCGATCTGGGCGGCGCATGGCGAGGTGCGTGATTTAAAAAATGGGCATCAGTCTAGATTCGTTAAGCGTAGGCATGCAAGCCCACACGGTTGCCATCCATATCGAGCATGTGCGCCATGTAACCCACGCCATCAGGCAAAGCCACTTTAGCCATAGCCACCCGTCCACCCGCAGCCACGACATGTTGTAAAGCGGCATCCAACGATGAGCCTGCATGCAAGTAAACCAGCGTGCCAGAAGCACCAACCATCACGGCGGGGTTGCCCGCCATCAAAGCCCCCTTGGCTCGAACACCGTCTTCTTTGAACACCACCATGTCCATATTGGGTCCTCCAAAACTTTCACGGTGCAATGTGGTTTGTAAAACGGCCTCATAAAACGCTTGGGCATGCGATATATCCCTCACGGGGATCTCAAACCAATCGATCACTTGTTATCAGCAAACAGATCTAGAAACGCCTCAACCCCGCACTTCCCCCGCCCCCAACACCACATATTTCAGCGAGGTAAGGCCCTCGATGCCCACCGGCCCGCGGGCGTGGAACTTGTCGGTGGAGATGCCAATCTCAGCCCCCAAACCGTACTCGAAGCCATCGGCAAAGCGGGTGCTGGCGTTGACGATGACGCTGGCCGAATCGACCTCGCGCAAGAAGCGCTGGCTGTGCACATGGTTCAGCGTCAGAATGGCGTCGGTGTGGTGGCTGCTGTAGTGGTTGATGTGGGCAATGGCCGCATCCAAGCCGTCCACCACCTTGATGCTGATGATGGGCGCTAAATACTCTTCGAACCAATCTTGCTCGGTGGCGTCTTTGAGCACCGCGCTTTTCACATGTGTCAACAAAGCTTTACTCTCGGGGCAGCAGCGCATCTCCACGCCCTTGTCGGCAAACACTTGACCGATGCGCTGCAAAAACGCTGCTGCCACGCCACGCGCCACCAACAGGCTTTCGGTGGCGTTGCAAGGGCTGTACTTTTGGGTTTTGGCGTTGTCCACGACTGTCAGCGCCATGTCCAAATCACAGGGGTCGTCCACATAGGTATGGCAGTTGCCGTCCAGGTGTTTGATGACCGGCACCTTGGCGTCTTGGCTGATGCGCTCTATCAACCCTTTGCCACCTCTTGGAATGATCACATCCACATAGGCCGGCATGGCGATCAGTTCACCCACGGCGGCGCGGTCGGTGGTGGGTACCAGTTGCACCGCTTCAGCGGGCAAACCGGCTTCGGCCAAGGCCTGTTGCACCAGCGCGGCCAGCGCTTTGTTGGAGTCGATGGCCTCAGAGCCACCGCGCAAGATGCAGGCATTGCCGCTTTTGATGGCCAGTGACGCGGCCTCTATGGTGACGTTGGGACGGCTCTCGTAAATCATGCCGAACACGCCAATCGGCACCCGCATTTGACCCACGCGGATGCCGCTGGGCTGCTGGGTCATGCCGCTGATACTGCCAATGATGTCGGGCATGGCGGCGAGTTGCTCGCAACCCACAGCGCAGATTTCCAGTGTTTGGGGCGAAAGCTTGAGGCGATCGACCATGGGCTCGGCCAAACCCGCAGCTTGGGCGCGGGAGAGGTCTTTGGCGTTCTCGGTTTGCAAAACAGCGGTGTGTTCGCGCAGCAAGCGCGCCAGCCCCCGCAAGGCATGGGCTTTTTGCGCCGCCGAGGCGCGCGCCATGCCAGCCGCCGCGCAGCGCGCTTGCAGACCCAAGGTGCGCATGAGTTCGGGGATGGCGGCGGCGTTCATGGGCTGATTTTGGCAGACAAGCGGCTCAGGCCGTATGGCAAGCTTTACTGAGCATCAAAGCCAAACGGGCCAAAGCTTGCCAACTGTCATGCGGCCATTGCGCGAAACGCAAACCCTTGACCACACCATCGACTTGGTGAGCGGCTTGCAGCAAACGGTCTAACGCCGCAGGCGCCAATCGTGGCAAGACCCGTTCGAACAAACGCTCCTTAGGTCCCCATATGCGTTGCTCACGCAGCACCTGTGGCAGAGCTCTGCCGCTGGCCACCGCGTCTTTGACACGCTTCAAGGCGCGTATGTCTTCAGCCAAGGTGTAATGCACCAATACCTCGGACGCGCCTTCCGCTCGCAAGCCATCCAACATGCGCTGCACCCGCTGGTGTTGACCCGCCAACACGGTCTCGCTGAGCTTGAACACATTGAAACGCGCCACATTCAACACCGCGTTTTCAATGTCCTCAAAACTCAACTCTTGGACGGGGTACAGCAAGGCGAGTTTTTGAATTTCTTGGTGGGCTGCCAGCAAATTGCCCTCGACCCTATCGG
>Ga0214919_10012038_pt1 | contig 10700 bp, 7 predicted proteins | sample LL1503_MetaG_FD_177994 | JGI IMG/M metagenome (GOLD analysis project Ga0214919, IMG submission 177994) | Freshwater microbial communities from Lake Lanier, Atlanta, Georgia, United States - LL-1503 | ecosystem: Environmental > Aquatic > Freshwater > Lake | place: USA: Georgia | collected 2015-03-15 | reverse complement strand
TTCAGCGATCAAGATGGCACAAAAAGCTATTCAGATCTCTGGTGTTATCCCAACAGCAGCGCAATGAACACCGATGAAATTGCAATTTTTCAAGCGCGGGTTTCTCGGTATAAAAGTTGTGGACTGGACGTAGAAAAGTCAGAGGCATTGGCTGACAAGCTTTTGATACGAGATCGTGAAAAAGGGGCTGATGACCGAATTAGTTGCCTTGAATGCAGACATTTGGTTAATGTCAATGGTTGGTACTGCAAAAATTGGCAGCAATCTAAGGTGTGCATCCGGCAACGGGATGCCTATGTCGGAACCGACTGGGTGATGCTGCTTCAGCGGTGTGATGGCTTTAAAGGGATTGATTGAATGTTTAGTTTCAACAAACCACTCTTGCGTGAGAACTGCTGGATCATGGGTTGATTGAATTAAATTTTTTTAACCCATCATTTGAGCGGTCACACTATATGCAGCAACCGCTCCCGAATCATCCTCACCACATCGGCCTGTGTCATTACCGGCTTGTAACCACGGGGTTTTCGTCCCCTAATCCTAGGCCCCTTACCCATCTTCAAGACGGCGATAGCATCCTCCAACTCATACATTAAGGCGCTGTCATGTCTGTACTGTTCTTTGGCTGCTTTGGTGGATTGACCATGAAGCGTATTGGCTTCTGAGATGCGTTTAAGGGTCTCCTCAGTGTGCGGCCTTCCGCCGTGATATTGGCACTTCTGCGTTCTGGATGTCTTGATGGCTGGCCTGCCGCATTGCAATTTTGTCCGCGATGATTTGGCTGTGCAGCGCAGGCATTTGATCTTTCCGCCGCCTGTTAAGAGGTACTGCTCTTTGTCCTCATGGATAGCCCCCTGTTTGCACCCATTTTCATCAAGCTTTGCAGTCATTTCTGCCTCATTTCATTACTAATTTAATTCAAATTGCTTCGCCCGGCTCACTCTGACCCTGATGCTCTTCAAGGTATCAAAATTAGTCAATTGATAGTAAAGTTGGCAATGGAAATTATACAGAAATACTGAGATTATTTAATACTTTATAGCTATTAAATTCAACTTACCAAACTCAGAAATCTTTATCAAAGCGGTTAATCATGTTTTTAAGAATACTAGGTGTGATTTTTTCATTGGCTTTGGCATCCTGTGCCGCCAATGTTCCGCTGTCCTCGGCAGTTGAAATTACCCCTGTCGGGGCAAAGCTAAGTTTCTTAGATATTTCCAAGTTTGATCGTGACTTATCTGCCTCCCTTCAAGCAAATGCCACATCAGTTGAGGTCGCTTTTTACGACAAAGTCAGTCCCAACAACGTACCAGATAGATTGCAGAAGTGGATTTCAGTTGTTGAAGCTGATGGCGGTAAAGTTTTGGTACAACCTCCGCCCAATGAATTGGTTGCGAGAAGCCCATTTACAGCAGTGAGCCTTATTGGGTCGCTAATCACAAGCATCAAGGCTTTTGCACACTTCAGTTCTGACAAAATTTACGAATCGGCAAAAGGACGAGATGCAGTCATTTCACTTGAAAGAAATGCTGACGGACAGGTTCTAGTTACAAGTATCAAATTCGTCAAACGGACGCAATGAAATTATGAAATATCTTTGGCTCATCTCAGCATTGCTGGCATCTCAAACGGCATGGTCACAAGAATCATCAAACCGAGCAGCTTTGATCATAGGCATTGGCCAGTATTCTGAAGCCTCCAACACAGACACTCTTTATGGCGTACCCGTTGATATTTTGAATGCGAGACGAATGGCAAAGGAAATGGGCATTCCAAACAGCAACATCGTAGAGTTGCGTGACAGCCAAGCTACCAAAGAAAATATTCAAAGAGAATTCAAAAAACTAGCTGAAAAAGTTAAAGAAGGTGACCGCGTTTTCATTTACCACTCAGGGCATGGCACTCGTTACCAACAAGGTAGTAACTGCCTCCAAGGATTACAAACTTATACAACAGGCAAATTTACAGTAACAGACATACTTACTGAAGCTGAGATTGCCGCTTTCACAAAACCTATTAGTGAGAAGGCAGATAAAGTCATCGTGATGATTGATGCTTGTTTCTCAGGTGGAGTCATCAACTCCTCCACACGTTCAATAAGTGACAGACTCAATATTCGGCCCAAGTTCAATGGCAACAGCAGTCAAAGCTGTGAAAACATCGGTGTAAATCAGATCAATACTCGTAGTTTGTTGAGTGAGATAAAACGCTTTGGTGTACACGAAGAGAATTTTGTCCAAATCGCAGCGGCTAATAACAATGAAGTCAGTTGGGATACCAAAGAAATGGGAGGGCTTGCGACCCACACCATGACCCAGTGTCTGATGGGTGAGTCATCTGACCTTAATAGAAGTGGCGCTATTTCACTTGATGAAGTGAGAGCCTGCGCACAAATTAAATTGAATGCCTTGATGAAGCCGCATGAAAAATTAGGATTTTTGCCATCAACGATACAGATTAAAGGCAATAGAAATCTAATTCCTGTTCAGCGTCCCCCCACAGTGGTGGCTGTGGTTACACCCGAGCCTCCAAAACCGATAGTCGTAGCACCGACACCACCCGTGATAGTTGCCCCTGTGGTTGTAGCGCCGCCAACGGCTTTGCCGCCGACTCCACCGCCTGTTAGCACTCAGCCCCCAGTGGTCGTTGTGTCCACGCCTCCCATCGTAGTAACGCCTGAGCCTTTGGAACCTCCTCCTTCACCGCCGGTTCAAGTGGTTGTTCAGCCACCCATTAAACCGGAGCCAATCAAAGTTCCACCAATTGAACCTGTCTTGGCCTCGCTTGCAACGCTTAAAGACATCGAGCAGCAGCGCAATCCAAGAAGAGTTGTGGATGTCAAGGTTTCAAAACCTGCCATGAAGATCGGCAAGGACAGCTTAGACCTAAGCATCAAATCAAGCCACGACGGTTACATCTACATGATCCTACTTGGCAGTGATGCCAAGAGTTTCTATGTTTTATACCCTAACGGCTTAGATAAAAATAACGTCATAAAAGCAGGTCAAACTGTTCGCGTTCCCAAGCCTGATTGGGAGGTCAAGGCCGTAGGGCCTGTTGGCACTAATAACCTCTTAGTCATGGTCTCTGACAGCCCCCGTAAGCTCAATACCTTAACGATGGCTGAACCTACTGCCGCAGAACCCTTTACCTATGCATTGAATGATATTGGTGGCAGGTCTGCATTGATAAACTTCTTAACTAATTCTGGTTCTGACGGCAAGTCTGAGAGCTTTGGTGCAAAACTAGTGGCTATAAAGGAGGTCAAATGAAAACGATAATCGCCCTGCTGCTCATAAGTACCTCAGCCTACAGTCAAGTCCAAGCACCCATTAAAAACGCGACTGCAAATGATCTGGTGGAAAAACTTGCCCCTGCGGAAGATCAGCCTAAAACTCGCAGCCTAGGAAACAGGAACATCGTTCCTCAGCCAAAGAGTATTGACCTAGTCATCCAATTTGATTTGGATTCGGCAAAGCTGAAACCTGACTCCATTCCTCTATTGAGTAGCCTTGTTGAGGCCATGAAGAACGATCGCTTGGCAGCCATCAAATTTAAGGTGGAAGGCCATACCGATGCCCAAGGGTCTGAGCAGCACAACCTTAAGTTAAGTCAAAGCCGTGCAGACTCAGTTATGGCATACCTAACATCACAGGGCGTAGATAAAGAACGCCTTACAGGAGAAGGTAAAGGCTTCTCTGAGTTGCTTTTGCCGGAAAAACCTAAGGCAGCAGAAAATCGCCGCGTCAGGATAACCACTCAGCCATGAAAAAAATAATCTCTCTTATAGTATTTGGACTTAGTGCTTCAGCATTCGCAGGCCAGCCGCTTGTGTCTGTTGATGAAATGAATGCATCCAATAATGCAAAACCGCCATTTACAGCGAAGACCGCTGCGCCAAAGGATGCACCGTTAATCGAGCTTTCTGCGCCCAAGCTTTCTGCGCCGGTTAGCAGCCCTACACCCATTGAATTGAAGTTTCAACCAACCCCTCCAAGCGCGGTTAAACCTGAGACATTTAAAGTTCTTTATGGAGCATTTGAAATTGACATCACGAAGCGGATCTTGAATGTGGCGAAAGTTACTGAGTCTGGCGTAAATGTCCAAGAAGCAAGCCTTCCCAAAGGTAAGCACAAGCTACTAATGGTCGTAGAAGACACCTCAGGGCGCAGAGGCAACAAGACTATTGAATTTGAGGTTCAATGACATGCTAAAGATTAGTAATTTAATATCTTTCAGAACAAGGGGGCTTTCATTATTGAAGAACTCCTTGTTGGGACTCATGCTGATGATGATTTATTTTGCTACTCATGCTCAATCATCTTGCGGTTTTTTGGATACGAAAGTGACTTTGAGCGATAAAACATCTTTGTGCGTAAAAGATGTGCCCTTCTTTAACAAAGCTGGGCTTATTGTTAATGATTCAAATAGCACCTATGCAGACATTGCAAAGAGGTCATCTTCTTTTGCAATTGCAACAACAGCTGAACCACAATCGTGCCCTTTTGCTTCTCAGATTTCATGGAATTTAGGCACAAGAGAAAATAGTCAAACTGCAATACGAGGATGTGAAGAAAAACTACAAAATCGAGTAAGCCAAATTGACAAAGCTAGTCAACCATTCAATTGCAAATGTGACATATTGATAGACAGCAACAGCACTTCTAAGTGGAATAAAAGAGAGTTAGAGCTACTAACTCAACAATATTTAACTCAAATTTCATCCAGTAATAAGCCACTTGCCGTCATTGCACTTGAAAAGCAAAATGCTGAAATAGTAATTGCAGATGAAAAGAAAAGAGAAGAAGAGGAAAAACGGCGCAAAGGAAATGAACAACGCATGCCAAATCCCAACCCCAGTCCACAAATAGCGAGCCCTAATTCATTTGTATCTAAAGTTGCGCTGGTAATTGGAAACTCTAATTATCCAAACCAATGGAAATTGAAAAATCCAATTAATGACTCGCGGGCTATGCAAAGTAAATTGACTTCACTTGGATTTAACGTAATTTACAGAGAGGACTTGAAAACTGCACAAATTGGGTCGTTATTTGACGAAGTAAGTAAGAAAGTCACCCCGGGGTCTGCATTTGTTTTTTATTACGCTGGACATGGGGTACAGATAAGAAATGAAAATTTCTTACCTACGGTAGACGCGTCAATTGCATCTCAATTTGACATACCAACGCAAAGCATTTCATTAAATCGGATTCTTGATTTAATCGGCGACACAAAATCAACTTTAAATCTACTGATGCTTGATGCATGTCGCAACAACCCTTGGGTTTCTACTGCAGTGTCTTCAAGATCAATGACGATGGGACTCGCAAAAGTGGAGCCTCCAAGAGGAACATTGATATCATATGCAACAAGACCGGGTGGAGTTGCGGATGACGGGAATTCATCTAATGGGCTATACACTCAGTTTTTACTAAAGCATATAGATACTGCTGATTTACCAGTTGAGAATTTTTTCAAACGTGTTGCCAACGATGTGATTGACGCTTCCAGTGGAAAACAAGAACCTTGGGTAGAAGGTGGAATCAGGGGTGAGTTCACTTTTAAAGCGAAATAATTAGCCCGAGCCACCACCACCACCACCACCTCCACCGCCGTCACCGCCACCGCCACCGCCACTGTCAATCGGAATGCCAACAAGCGTGACCGATGTATCGTTAATTACGATTTGAGTACTGGATGAGCCAATAGTTACAAACATCGTTTCAGGGCCTTCTGTTGTTTGATCGTTGTTTACGATTAAATTAATGAATGCTAGTCCTGATGCATCGACATTTGTAACTCCCTTCAGTCCTCCAAGTAAATCACTAGTTGTAATATTAGTTCCAGAGATTACGTATTCCAAATTTGTTCCGGGGGCTACATTTGTGGTGTTGATAATGACACGTGTTAAATCTCCCTCGTTCACAGAGCTAGAGCCGGCAGTCAATGTATAAGTAGGTATGGCTGGACTTTTTGACGTGTCATTTATTACCGTAGATGCGCTTATTCCTTTTAAGGTCATTGTTAATGTTTCTTGTCCTTCAGTGCTTGTATCTGAAGCAATCGGAATATTAATAATTGATTGACCAGTAGAACTAATGATGACTTTACCCAAAAGAGTTCCAGTAGAAATGTCAGCAGTATTTATTCCAGACAATGTATAGCCGACTTCCGTTCCTACCGTAGCGTTTACGTAAGTTAGATTGAAACTTGCTGTTGATCCCTCATTGACTGATGGAGCTAGAGTTGTGAGGTTATAGGTGGGTGTAACTACTGTGAAGCTTTGTTCAATTAATTGACCGGTCGTGTCATATGCTTTTCGCGATTCATTTGCACCATAAATAATGTAGTGGGCTATTGCACCGTTAATACGACTACCTAGAAAGTCTTTGACATACGCATCTACGTATCCAGCCACATCAGGGTTTTCTTTCAGATACCTCGTTCCATCAAACTTATCAAACATGGGGCCAGCACTGCGACCTTCCCAAACGCCATACAAGTTGTAGTGACTGAAAAGAGTAGCGGCATCTAAATTAAGTGACTTTAGGTCTGACCATCGACTCGCGTAATAGGTAGAGTCAAACCAGTTATTTGGGGCTTCACCAGCTGCAGCACCAGTTTGTATATAGTTACTGTATGCAGCTGAGAGACTCACCGAAGGAATCAGTTCAGGATTTTTGAGTAAATAATAAACTGGATCAAATAAAAAAGAAGGTGTTTTGCCGTAACTAGGAGTACTCGATAAGGCCGGAGAAATTAAATCAATTGTCCTGTCTAAAAATTGTAATTTTTCAATATTTACTAGACTATCAATGCCATCACCTGATGTTCTTCTATCTGTGACGGTCGCTGCTCCAAGTGCTCGGTTATACGTAATTGTGTAGTCTGAAAGATTGCCAGTGAAAAGCTGGGTATCAGTACCCGCACCACCGTCAATAGAGTCGTTATTATTGCTACCCTGAATCAGATCATTGCTAGAGCCACGAGTAACAGAGATTCCTGCAGTACTGCCAATAGATGTTGAACTATCAATTATTGAAATGATTGAGCTGATGCCTTGAGCAGTTAAGGTTAAAGTCTCATTACCTTCCGTTAGCTGGTCAGATGCAATTGGTATTGAAATTGTTGCAGTTCCATTGGAGCTAACAACTGCAACACCAGACAAACCCCCGCCTGTTATGTCAGCAGAACTTACACCAGAAATCGTATAAGGAATAGAAGTTCCCCCTGCAACATTAGTTGTTGTCAGAGTAAATGAGGCGCTTGAACCCTCAGAGACTGAATTTGTAGAAGCCGACAATGCGTAAGAAGCTACGAGTGTTGTTTTAGAGGTGTCGCTTACTTCTATTGATGCAAATTTACCCTGCGCTGTGACGGTTAGAGTTTCTGCACCTTCAGTTAAGAAGTCAGCAGCAACGGGCACTGAAATGGTGGCCAAGCCGTTGGTGTCGATAGTGGCTACGCCGCTTAAGCCTCCAGTTACATCAGAGGCACTGACTCCAGAGATCGTGTAGCTTACCGAAGTGCCGGGGGTAACGCCTGTGGTTGTTAACGTGAATGTAGCAACAGAGCCTTCGCTCACAGTGGCGCTGGAGGCAGCAAGGGAGTAGGTAGGGACTGCGGCAGCTTTGGAAGTATCGTTAATCAGGATAGATACAGTTTTACCTTGCAGGCTGATGGTTAAAGTCTCAGCGCCTTCTGTCAGGTTATCAGCGGCGATGGGAACAGAGACGGTAGCCGTGCCCACGGAGTTAACCGTTGCAAAGCCCGTTAAAGCGCCGCCTGTGATATCAGAGGATGTAACGCCAGACAGCGTGTATGCAATGCTAGTCCCAGCAGAAACATTGGATGTCGTGATGGTGAAGTCTGCAGTAGAGCCTTCATTCACGGATGAAGTATTAGCAGAAACTGCGTAAGTTGGAGTTACAGCACCTTTTGAGGTGTCTTGGATCGTCACATAAGCAGCAGAGCCTGCAGCAATCGACCTGCCCGAATCGGTGTAGTACTGAATTACAAAGGTTTCATTGCCTTCAGTAGTGGTGTCTGCCGATAGAGGAATGGTTAAAGAAGCTTGTCCAGAAGAATTGATGACAGAACTGCCTGTTAGGGAAAGACCTCCAAAGTCAGATGTCGTGATGCCTGAACCAGAAAGCTCGTAGTAAAGGGTCGCTCCAGCAGCCACATTCGTTGTTGAAAGTGTTGCAACAATTGGAGTGCCTTCTGAAGTTGAAGTCCAATTAGTTGAAATGGAATATGTTGGACTAGCAGACCTAGATGTGTCATTGATCTGCGCTGATGCTGATGCACCGCTAGCTGTGACAGTTAAGGTCTCTGCTCCTTCTGTTAAGTTGTCATTGGCAAGTAGGACGGAGATGGTAGCTTGACCGTTACTAGAAACGGTAGTAGATCCATTTAGAGCCCCAGATGAAATATCTGAACTACTAATGCCTGAGATCGTATATGGAACGACTGTGCCAGCAGCAACATTATTTGTCGTTAAAGTAAATGAAGCGACTGAGCCCTCGTTTACATTGGGGGTGTCGGCACGGAGCGAATAAGTTGGAATTGTGGAAATGTTATTTCCTGAAAACGAGTAACTGACAAGATATGGATCAGAGGTGTAGTTACTAGAGTATTTGCTTGAAATTTTTATGTAGTAATCACCAGCCGAAGCAACTGCGGCACTAAGTGTTTTATCTGTCGTTGTGTCTGTTGATGCAATCACTGCACCAGAACTATTTACTAGGGAAACGGTGTAGTCCCAATAAGTGCCTGTGGGAGCATCAAATGTATAAGTAAAAACTCCTCCAGCGGTCGCGCTTACAAGATAAAAATCAATATCGTTTGCGGCTGATAGTTGCCCCGTGACTGAACTTGATGGGGCAATTAAAGTTGCCTGTGATATTGAATTATTGGGCTCTAGCTCACCATTAGCAATGTTACCTTGCGAAAACGAGTAACTGACAAGATATGGATCAGAGGTGTAGTTACTAGAGTATTTGCTTGAAATTTTTATGTAGTAATCACCAGCCGAAGCAACTGCGGCACTAAGTGTTTTATCTGTCGTTGTGTCTGTTGATGCAATCACTGCACCAGAACTATTTACTAGGGAAACGGTGTAGTCCCAATAAGTGCCTGTGGGAGCATCAAATGTATAAGTAAAAACTCCTCCAGCGGTCGCGCTTACAAGATAAAAATCAATATCGTTTGCGGCTGATAGTTGCCCCGTGACTGAACTTGATGGGGCAATTAAAGTTGCCTGTGATATTGAATTATTGGGCTCTAGCTCATACCTACTTAATGGGGTAGTTGAAGTATCGTTAATCAAGATTGATGCAGTTGCACCACTTGCAGTAACTGTAAGAGTCTCTGATCCTTCAGTTAAGTTGTCATTTAGTAAAGTCACCGAAATGGTTGCTATGCCATTTGAGTTAATAACAGCATTGCCGCTTAGCGCTCCACCAGATACGTCTGCTGAACTAATGCCCGAAATGGTGTACGGCACTGATGTCCCAGAAGCAACGTTTGTAGCCGTGAGATTGAAAGATGCGACTGAGCCTTCATTGACAGAAGAAGAAATCGCCGAAAGCAAATAAGCGGCGGTAGTTTGTAGGGAAACACTTGATGGATAGTTGACACCATCAAATAAGACTTGAAAGATAGCAAAATTAGAGCTAAATGTGTCAACTCCAGCAATTGAATTGCTACCAGTGCCCCCACCTGAAGGGGATTGAGATGTGTAGTCATGTCCATATACAGAAGGAGTCGCCAACCAAAATCCATTTGCAGAATCCCAGCCAACGGTGGGCCATATTGGCTGTGTCCCATTTGCGACTACAACGGAATCGCTGGTTGAATATCTTTTACCACCAGACCAAAAATAAGCATTAAAAGGAAAATCAACCTTCATTTCACTGGAGGTAGGCAAAACAATATAAATAGAGCCTAGTTTTAAAGTTCTTGCATCGTCAACACCCCATTGAGCGCCGTTAGGTTGTGTATCGACTGTGTCTGCGCCGTTATTTAATAAAGTGTCGAGGTAGTTATGCGAGACTGCATCCAAATAAAAGGTTGATGTGTTGCCAGATACATAACTATTTTTTCCGTCACCATTTGCATCTAAGTAGTAATAGACTTTACCGTTTTCAAATTGGATTGGATTTACTAAATTTAAGGTTTTTCCTGCAATAGTTCCCAACGAAATCTTTGCGGGAATACTTGGATTTGGGGTGAAGGAATTTAAAGAAGTATCGTTAACTAATATGGATGCAGTGGCTCCTCCCGCAGTAACAGTTAGTGTTTCAGAGCCTTCAGTTAGCAAGTCGCTCAATAGTGATACTGAGATTGTGGCTAAACCACTTGAATTAACCACTGCGTTCCCGCTCAATGAACCGCCTAATACATCAGCTGCACTAATGCCTGACAGGGTGAACGGCACTGATGTGCTGGTAGCAACATTTTTTGTTGTAAGTGTAAAAGTTGCTGCAGAGCCTTCATTAACCGAGGAGCTACTTGAAGATAGTGAATAGGTTGGTGTGCTTGCGCTATCTTGGAGTTTGGCTAGGAATGCGGAGGGTGTCCGAATTTTTGTGTAAACGGAGTTAAGGGTCATTGCTGAGGGACCCGGTCCTCAAACTCAATACTAAACCGATTCAGCGCGGCCTTCCAGTCCCGAATGGGCATGTTCCATTTCTGGC
>Ga0214919_10012035_pt1 | contig 10702 bp, 6 predicted proteins | sample LL1503_MetaG_FD_177994 | JGI IMG/M metagenome (GOLD analysis project Ga0214919, IMG submission 177994) | Freshwater microbial communities from Lake Lanier, Atlanta, Georgia, United States - LL-1503 | ecosystem: Environmental > Aquatic > Freshwater > Lake | place: USA: Georgia | collected 2015-03-15 | reverse complement strand
ACACGCCGGGCGACATAGGCGGCAAGCGCCCCGACCGCGCGGCCATTGTGTACAGCCAGCGTTGCCGCGAAGCCTTCAAAGACGTGCCGATCGTTTTAGGCGGTATCGAAGGCAGCTTGCGCCGCATCGCGCATTACGACTACTGGAGCGACAAAGTGCGCCGCTCTATTGTGGTGGACGCTAAATGCGATCTGCTACTTTACGGAAACGCCGAGCGCGCCATAGTCGAAATCGCGCACCGCCTGGCCGCACGCGAGCCGGTGCAATCAATTACCGATGTGCGCGGCACCGCTTTTGTGCGCCGCCCAGATGACCTTACCGGTAAAGACTGGATCGAAATCGATTCAAGCAGCGTGGACTTGCCTGGCCGGGTGGAGGCGCACTACAACCCTTATATGACCACGTCGGAGCTGGCCATCGAGAACGGCGCGACTTGCGCCCGCGACGACGAGGCCGCGCAAGTGGCCCAGGCCGCTGAACAAGAAGGTGCAGTCAAGCGTGCTGCGCCCGCCACAAAGGCGTCATCCACGCTAGGCGCGCAAGCGCAGGCCATGGTGTTTGTGCCCAACCCGACGCTTAAAGCCAAACTAAAGGTGCCGCCGCGCGAGCGCTCGGTCATCCGCCTGCCCAGCTACGAGCAGGTGCGCAGCGACCCGGTGCTCTACGCCCATGCCAACCGCGTGCTGCATCTGGAAACCAACCCCGGTAATGCCCGCGCCCTGGTGCAAGCCCATGGCGAGGGCGCCACGGCGCGCGATGTGTGGATCACGCCGCCACCCATACCCCTGACGACTGCCGAAATGGACATGGTGTTTGACCTGCCCTATGCGCGCAGCCCGCACCCCGTTTATGCCGACGAAAACGGCAGCCACGATGGCGTGACCAAAATCCCCGCCTGGGAAATGATCCGCTTTAGCATCAACATCATGCGCGGCTGTTTTGGTGGCTGCACGTTTTGTTCTATTACCGAGCATGAAGGCCGCATCATCCAAAGCCGCTCGGAAGACTCGGTGATTAAAGAAATCGAAGACATTCGCGACAAGGTCAAGGGCTTTACCGGCACCATCTCCGACCTCGGTGGCCCCACCGCCAATATGTACCGCTTAGGCTGCAAGTCGCCCGAGATCGAAGCGGCCTGCCGCAAACCCAGCTGCGTCTACCCAGGTATCTGCCAGAACCTGACCACCGACCACGGCCCCTTGATAAAGATGTACCGCCGGGGCCGGGCGCTCAAAGGCATTAAGAAAATCCTGATTGGCTCGGGTCTGCGCTACGACCTGGCCGTCAAGAGCCCGGAATACGTCAAAGAGTTGGTGCAACACCATGTGGGCGGCTATCTCAAGATCGCGCCCGAGCATACCGAGCAAGGCCCTTTATCCAAAATGATGAAGCCGGGCATCGGCAGCTACGACAAGTTCAAGGCCCTGTTCGATAAGTTCAGCGCCGAAGTAGGCAAAAAGCAGTTCCTGATTCCCTACTTTATTGCCGCGCATCCGGGTACCAGCGATGAGGACATGCTGCACTTGGCCGTGTGGCTGAAGAAAAACGGTTTTCGCGCTGACCAGGTGCAAACCTTCTACCCCAGCCCTATGGCCACGGCGACCGCGATGTACCACAGTGGCCGCAACCCTTTGCGCAAATTACGCCGCGTGGTGGAGAGCGAAGAGGAAAGCGTGGACATCGTGCGTGGCGAAAAGCGCCGCCGTTTGCACAAAGCCTTTTTGCGCTACCACGACCCGAATAACTGGCCGCTGCTGCGCGAGGCCCTCAAAGCCATGGGCCGCGCCGATTTGGTCGGCAACGGCAAACACCATCTAATCCCCACCTTCCAACCACTGACCGGCGGCAGCTATGAAAGCGCGCGGCGCAAAAACTCCACGCCCTCGGCAGGCAAAAATCTGGCGGGCAACGCGCCACGCCCCGGCACCATCCTGACGCAACACACCGGCTTGCCGCCGCGTGCTGGCGTCAAGGCCGCGGGACGCCCAGCCAGAGTCAAACCCCGCTGAGCCGGCTAGCAAGCCGTTTAGCCCTGCAAAGCGAAGGGCTAAAATTTGTGCTGTTCTTGAAAGCACGCAGTGAAAAAAATATCCAGCCTTCGCCTGTTTTGCGCAGCCCTAGTGACCGCCGTCTTTTGTATGCCATCATGGGCCCAGCAAGCTCCGCAAAAGGCCACCGAAGCACCCGCCACGGGTACCGCAGCGGATCAGCCAGCCGTCAATTTGGACAAGGCACTGAAGGACGAAGGCAAATGGTATTTCTCGTGGGGCTACAGCCGCCAGCAATACGCGCCTTCGGACATTCATGTATCCCAGCCCAGTCAAGGCAATGACTTCACCTTGCACCAAGTCAGCGCGAGTGATTTTCCGGGCACTGTGGGTGAGGCGGTCAATTCGCTTTTTAAATTGGACTTCACCTCGCCGCAAGAAAACGTACGCGTGGGCTATTTCCTCAATCCCGAAAAAACCTTTGCGATTGAATTCAACTACGACCACAGCAAATACAACACCGACGCGGGCCAGTCGGTGCGCGTCAGCGGTACCGTCAACAATGCACCGGCTTCTAGCCCCATGGTCTTAGGGCTACCGACTTTCGATTACGGACTGCATAACGGTTTTAACCACCTCATGGTCAATGCGGTGTGGTTCCATCATTTGCATGGCCCCAAGCAGGAGCCGGGCGAATTGCAACTCATCAGCCGACTGGGCGCCGGCATCTTGCTGCCGCATGCGGACAACACCATCTTCGCAAACCACAATGAAGTTGGCCCCAAAGGCGAGCGCATCTGTTGCTTTGACACCCACGACTGGTGGCAAGTCAATGGCTGGACGGTCGGTGCCGAGGTCGGCGTACGCTACCGCGTGTACAAAAGTATTTACGTAGAAGCAACGCAAAAATTCGCCTACGGCGTATTGCGCGGTGTGCCGGTGTACCAGGGCACGGCTGACCACTCGGTTTGGATGTCGGAGCAGGTTTTTTCTACCGGCTTTTTGTTTTAGCCCAGGCTGAGCATGCGTTCGACGTAGCGCGCAATTACGTCGATCTCTAAGTTCACGCGCACGCCGGGTGCCAGGCGGTGGAGGGCGGTGTTACTGATGGTGTGTGGAATTAAATTAATGCTGAAATCACATCCGGCCTGCGAATCGCTGACGCGGTTCACCGTCAGGCTCACGCCGTTAACGGTAATCGAGCCTTTGTAGGCCAAGTATTTGGCCAATGCCTGCGGCGCCAGTATGCGCAATTCCCAGCTTTCGCCCACGGGCGCGAAGTGCTGCACTTCGCCCATGCCATCGACATGGCCAGACACCAAATGGCCGCCCAGGCGGTCGTTGGCGCGCAGGGCTTTTTCCAGGTTGACTTCGCCCACCGTGTCTAGCCCGGCGGTTTTATCCAACGACTCTGCCGATATATCCAGCGTAAAAACCGGAGCCTGCGCATCTTGCTGCAAAGTGGTGACCGTCATGCAAGCGCCGTTGATGGCAATGCTGTCGCCCAGACCCGCGTCGTCCAGGTAGCCCGCAGGGCATTGCACATGCAGGCGCTTGCCATGGGCCAGGCTGGCGCCTAAGTCTTCGATGCGGGTGATGCGGCCTACGCCGGTGATGATGCCTGTAAACATAGTTGTCGGTAATAAAAATTAAAAATCCGCGCTGCCTTGCACACGCGCCAGGATACGTAGGTCTGGCCCTATGCGCTCCATGCTTTGAAAGTCCAGCGCCAGCCCGTGGGCCAAGGCGTTCAATGGCCCGAAATTGGACATGCCCGCTCCCTGGCCTAGCCACATCGGGGCTAGGTACACCAGCAGCTCATCGACCAAACCAGCGCGCAGCAGTGAGCCGTTGAGCTTATGACCCGCCTCGATATGTATTTCATTGCATTCGCGCCGCGCAAGGTCTTGCGCCATGGCTTGCAGATCCACCTTGGGCGCTGCGTCGCTTTCGCCCATGGGCCCCGGCAAATACACAATCTCAGCCCCCGCCTCCCGCAGCGCTGCTTCTCGCGCGGCATGGGGCTGGGCCGCATATATCAGCACTTTGCGCGTCGGGCCAAACAAAGCGGCATCCGGTGGAGTTTGCAAAGCGCTGTCCACGATCACCAACATGGGTTGGCGCGATGTATCGACATGGCGCACGTCGAGCAGTGGTTTGTCTTGCAGCACCGTGCCCACGCCGGTCAGTATGGCGCAAGCACGCGCACGCCAGGCATGGCCATCCGTGCGCGCTTGCGTGCCTGTAATCCATTGGCTTTGCCCGTTGTTCAAAGCCGTTACCCCGTCCAGTGAGGCCGCTACTTTGAGCCGCATCCAGGGCTTGCACCTTTGCATACGGCTAAAAAAACCGATATTGAGCTCGCGTGATTCTGCAGCGCCTGGCCCCACTTCCACCGCAATACCCGCCGCGCGCAGGCGGGCAAAGCCTTGGCCCGCGACCAGCGGGTTGGGGTCTTGCAAAGACGCGACCACGCGCGCAATACCGGCCTGGGCCAGCGCATCGCAGCAAGGCCCGGTGCGGCCCTGGTGTGCGCAGGGTTCCAGCGTCACATAGGCAGTAGCGCCTTGGGTGCTATGCCCTTGGGCTTGGGCGTCCCGCAGCGCCATGATTTCAGCGTGCGGGCCACCGGCTTTCTGGGTGTGGCCCTGGCCGATGACTTGGCCTTGCGGATTGACCAGCACACATCCCACACGCGGGTTGGGCGAGGTAAGGTAAAGCGCCGATTCGGCCAGGCGCAAAGCGCTTGCGATATGCGGCATGGCGTTCCGGCGCTAGGCAATCAAGCCCCGGCGGGCTTAATTGTTCACCTCGTTGACCAGAGTTTTGAAGTCGTCAATATCTTCAAAGCTGCGGTACACGCTAGCAAAACGCACATAGGCCACTTTGTCCAGTTTTTTCAGCTCGCGCATCACCAATTCACCAATGCGCGTGGACGACACTTCGCGCAGCCCTGAGGTCAGTAGCTTTTCCTGAATGCGCTCCACCGCCCCGTCGATTTGCTCGGTGCTGACGGGGCGTTTGCGCAAGGCCAGTTTCATCGAGCCGATGATCTTGCCCTGCTCAAAGTCAATGCGCCGCCCATCTTTCTTGACCACCACCGGGTAGCTGACGTCGGCCCGTTCGTAGGTGGTAAAGCGCTTCTCGCAGGCGCCGCACTGACGCCGCCTGCGGATGAAGTCCCCGTCTTCGGCCATGCGGGTTTCCACCACAGGGGTTTCCGAATGGCTGCAAAACGGGCACTTCATAGGGCTTAGCCGTACACCGGAAAGCGGGCCGTCAGCGCATGCACTTTGGCGCGTACGGCGGCGATGTTGGCCGCGTCATGCGGGTTGTCCAGCACATCGGCGATCAGGTGCGCAGTGGCGCGGGCTTCTTCGTCCTTGAAGCCGCGCGTGGTCATGGCCGGGGTGCCGATGCGCACGCCACTGGTCACCATGGGCTTTTCCGGGTCGTTAGGAATAGCGTTTTTGTTGATCGTCATGTGCGCATCTCCCAGCACGCGCTCGGCATCTTTGCCGGTGATGTTTTTGGAGCGCAGACCGACCAGCATTACATGGCTTTGGGTGCCGCCGCTGACGATACGCAGGCCGCGCTCGGTCAGGGTTTTGGCCACGATGTCGGCATTGGTTAGCACCTGCTGTTGGTAGGCCTTGAAACCATCGCCCTGGGCTTCTTTAAATGCTACCGCCTTGGCAGCGATCACATGCATCAGCGGGCCGCCTTGCAGGCCGGGGAACATGGCGCTATTGATCGCTTTTTCATGCTCGGCCTTCATCAAAATAATGCCGCCGCGCGGGCCGCGCAGGCTTTTGTGCGTGGTGGAGGTGACCACGTCCGCATGCGGCACCGGGTTGGGGTACAGGCCTGCGGCAATGAGGCCGGAGTAGTGCGCCATATCTACCATGAAAATAGCGCCTACGTCTTTGGCCACCTTGGCAAATCGGGCAAAGTCGATGTGCAGCGAATACGCGCTGGCGCCGGCGATGATCAGCTTGGGTTTGGACTCATGGGCCTTGCGCTCCATGGCGTCGTAGTCAATGGCTTCGTTGGCGTCCAGGCCGTAGCTGACCGCGTTAAACCACTTTCCGCTCATGTTGAGCGCCATACCGTGGGTCAGGTGGCCGCCTTCAGCCAGACTCATGCCCATGATGGTGTCGCCGGGCTTGAGGAAAGCCATAAATACCGCGACGTTGGCCGATGCGCCGCAATGGGGCTGCACATTGGCTGCGTCAGCGCCATAGATTTGCTTGAGGCGGTCGATGGCCAATTGCTCGGCCACGTCCACGTTTTCACAACCACCGTAATAGCGCTTGCCGGGATAGCCTTCGGCGTATTTATTCGTCAACTGGCTGCCCTGGGCGGCCATGACGGCGGGTGAGGCGTAGTTTTCGCTGGCAATCAGCTCGATATGGTGCTCCTGGCGGGCGTTCTCAGCCACGATGGCGGCCCACAGTTCGGGATCGGTTTGCTCAATCAAATGGTTGCGGTGGTACATGTGGCTGTCCTAAAGGTTGCAGAAAATAGTCAAATGCAACATTGCGGGGCGCAATGGCTGCGGGCGATGGGGCTGCGGGTGGGTAACCCGGAAATTGCCAGTCATGCCTGGGTACAGGCACCCGGGGTGCGTCTGTTGGTAGCGGCACGGTAGGCTGGATGCGATTTTAGTAGTCCGGTTCAGATGTCCCGCTGGGCGCTGCTAATCGTCCCTAAAACTGGCGGGTTTTCACTATGTAAAACCACGGGCTTGGCTTCAGGGGCTGGCATCGCCATTGGCACGGGATGGCCGCTAAATACGGCTTGCAAGCGCGTTTGCTCGGCCAGCACCTTGCCGGCATAGCCCCCGTCATCTTCCAAATTGCCCGCGCCTACGTACAGCCTCAGGCCTGCCTCTGGCGAACCGGCGCGCGCAATGCACTCTTGCAAGACCTTGACGCCCACGCGCACATTGGCCAGGGCATCAAAAGCCGCCAGCCGCCCGCCAAAGCGGGTGTATTTGTCAGCGTGTACTTGCGGCATCACCTGCATCAGACCCTGCGCGCCCATGGGGCTTTGCGCGATTGGGTTAAAGCCGGACTCGATCGCCATGACCGCGAGTATGAGCAAAGGGTCGATCTTGGCCTTGGCCCCGGCCGCAAAAGTTTCTGCCACCAGTGCGGCCATAGGCTCGGGTGCGATGTTGTACTTGCGGCTCAGCCATTGGGTCACGGCAGCCTGCGGTTTGGGCAGGTCTTTGGGGTTCATGGCGGTGACACGGTCGGTCGCGGTGCCGGTGACCAGGCTGGAGAACGTCTCTTGATTGTCCTGCAGCCACTCCATCAATTGCAGCTCACCAGCCTGACGCAGTTCGGGTTGCAGACCGATGGTCAGACCAAAGAACATAACCGCCAGGCCCACCAGCGCAAAGCTGTTGTGGGTGATTTCCATAAAACCGTGGACGATGTCACGGGCTACTACGCGTAGCGATTGGCTCAGGCCTTGGGTAGCGTTCATGGGGCTCCTGGTTCAGTTGCGCCCCGCAAGCGAAAGGCTGAACGGGTGGGCGCACTAGTTAGGCGGACAGGCCCGCGAAGCGGTGCCGGTGGGGTAGCGCAGGCCCCGGGGCCAGGCTGGGGGAGGGGCTTGCGCTGCGGTTGCGCGGATGCTGGTGCCGGTGGCAACATTAACCCGCTGGGTGTGGATTGTACCTTCGCCCCCGTTTTGAAGGCCTTGCGGGCGGGGGCGGCGGCAAGCTAGGGCATCGGGGTTTTGCCGGCCTGCCGCCTTAATTTGGTGCTGCCTTGCCGCAAGCCGCTGCATTGAAGGACAATTGCGCCCGCTCTGCGGCATTTGGCGCCGCTTTTTCTTTAGTTCTATTTAGCAAGGCTCCACGTGCCGATGACCGCATCCAACAAGACCCACGACATCGCCCACTGGGACGCCATTACCGGCGGTGCTTTTTCTGCGGCGACATCGGGCGAGCGGGCGCAGCGGGTCAAGGACTGGTTGGCCAGCGACCCGGCACAGGAAGCTGTAGCCGAGGTTTACCGCGAACTCAGCACGCGGGACAAGGGCGCGGCCAAGCTTCTGCGCGAACGCCTGGACGACGCCAAGCGGGCCAAAGCCCAGGAAGCCATCGCCGCGGAGTGGGAAGCCAAAGCCCGCGCTTTGCTGGACTTATCCAAACTCAATATCGCCGACGCGTTAGCCTGGCAGCGCGATGCCGCCAAAGCCGGTGCCCCGCTCAGCCGCGAGCCCCTGGCGAGCACGAAACTGCAATTGGCAGAGCGTGTGCGCGCGATCGAAGACTTGCAACATCAGGCTCAAGTCCAGCGCGAAGCGGCCGTGCTGTTGGCTCAACGTATTGAAGTGATGTCAACCAAGCCCTGGCAGGACGCACAGGCGGCTCAGGCCGCCCTGGCCGTGGATGTGGCCCAGTGGCAAAGCCAGGCCCAGCAACTGTTAGCGCATGCCCAATGGCCTAGCGTGGACATGAAATTTGCCCCAGTGCTCGATGCCGCGCGTGCGCAGTTGCTGTTGGTGTGGGAGGCTTTTGAATCGGTATTGGCGCAAACCGTGCTGGCGGCGCAAGACCCGCTGGCGCCGCTGCCGCCGGTGACTGTCTGGGCCGAGGCCTTGCGGGCCGGGCGCCAGCAGGTGCAGGCCGCGGCCAAGCCTGCCAAACCCGTGGCGGACCCAGCGGTGCGCGAAGCAGCGCAGGCCAAAGTGGCCGAAGTGCTGGCGCAGCTAGAAGCCGAAGTGGGACAGGGCCACGGCAAGGCCAGCGCCGGAGCGGCCAATGCCTTGCGCCAGGCGCTGAAAGAATTTGGCCGCCACATCGATGGCAAGCTCGAAGCCCAAGCCCAGGCCGCACTGGCCGCCGCAGGCGAATTGGAAGGCTGGCAGCGCTGGCGCGCCGACCAGTTGCGGGAAGAATTAGTCATTAAGGCCGAGGGCCTGCTCAAACGCCCGGAAGGCCAATCGCTGGGTGGACGCAAGATGCAGGAAACCCTGCGTGCCATGCGCGAGCAATGGAAGCAGACGGACCAGGGCGGCGTGCCCAACCATGGCTTGTGGAAGCGCTTTGACGAGGCCTGTAATGCCGCGCACAAAGTGGTTGAAGCCTGGCTGGAAAAACTCAAAGCCGATGCCCTGGAGCACCGGCAACAGCGCCTGACCCTGATTGAAGAAGTGAAAGCCTGGGGCGACGCCAACCGCACCGCGCTGGACGAGGACTGGAAAGGCTTTAGCCGCATCCTGCACCAGTTTGGCGACCGTTGGCGCAACGCCGGTCACCTGGGTGAAAAAGCCTTTGCCGAATTGCAGTCGCTGTGGAAAGAGGCTATTTCGCATGCCGCCGAGCCGCTAGAGACTTTGCAGGCCCATAGCGTGCAATTGCGCCAGGCCATGATCGAAGAAGCCAAAGTGCTGGGCGCGGCGCAAGCGCTGCGTATTGACGCCGTCAAGTCTTTGCAACAACGCTGGCAGGCCCAGGCCCATGCGGTGCCGCTGGACAGGCGCTTGGAACAAAAATTGTGGGACGCCTTTCGTAAGCCGATTGACGACGCATTCCAGCGCAAAACCACCGAGCGTGAAGCCGCAGAAGCCGCGCTGGGCCAGCGGGACCGCTCGGTGCTGGATGCGTCCAAGGCCTTGCAGGCGGCTAATTCTGGTGGTGATGCCAATGTGATCCGCAAAGCGATCGCGGCGCTGGAGGCGGCCTTGCAGGGCCAGGCCCAGGCGCAGGCCGAAGTCAGTGCTGCTGGTGCGCAAGAGGCGCAAGCCCAGACCGCTACACAGGCGGCGGACGGCCTCTCGCCGCCACCACAAACTTCGGAAGAGGCCGCATCAAATGCAGATAGTGCTTCCGAGGTCGCCGCCGCAGAGGACGGTGCTGACGTGTCGGCTCCGGATGCGACTGACGCAGCCCCTGCGACAAATACGACCGATGCGTCTCTAAGCTCGGGCACTTCGCCGGATTCCGAGGCACCGGTTGCGGTCGCTGAGGCGGCGCCCGCAGCGCCACCCTTACCTGTGCGGCCCGCCGCCAAACCAGTGGTAGCCATGCGCGGCGACGACCGTCCGGGCATGCAACGTGAATCGACAGCAGCGCCTGCGCGCCCCGGCAAATGGGGCGATCGCAAAGACGGCGCGCCCGCAGCCAAAGGCCTAGGTGGTCGTGATGCGCCGCGCCCTGGACGCGATGCCCGCTTTGGCGATAGCCCGCGGCGCGACACCGGCCCGCGTGGCGATAGTTTCGGTACGCGGCCGGACCCGCGTGCCGCACCGCCTCGCTTGGGCGATGCCGCCTTTCGCGCGCAAAGAGATGCGCTGGAAAGTGCCCAAATGGCTTTGAAGAAACTGGCGGCGCAAGCCCACGGCGAGGCCCTGACCCAATTGCTAAGCGCATGGGAAAAGCGCGACGCGCAGGCCTTGCCCACGCTGCAAGAGTTGGGTCCGCGCGTGCAAGCCGCAGGGCGCAATGCCTGGGCTGCGGCGCTGTCGCAAAGCGCGGGTGCTGATGCCGGACCGCAAGCGCTGCTGCGTCTGGAAATGGCGTCTGAAGTGCCCACGCCTGCCGAACACATGGACGCCCGGCGCGCTATGCAACTGCAATTGCTGACGCGTCGCAACGACCCCGCGCCGCAGCAAACTTGGATGCAGGATGTGGCCGGTGTACTGGCCACGCCCTATGCGCCAGACACGGCGCGGCGTTTGCAAAATACTTTAAAGGC
>Ga0214919_10012032_pt1 | contig 10703 bp, 10 predicted proteins | sample LL1503_MetaG_FD_177994 | JGI IMG/M metagenome (GOLD analysis project Ga0214919, IMG submission 177994) | Freshwater microbial communities from Lake Lanier, Atlanta, Georgia, United States - LL-1503 | ecosystem: Environmental > Aquatic > Freshwater > Lake | place: USA: Georgia | collected... | reverse complement strand
GATTACCCGCTCCACCATCCCGTTTTGCTCGGGGCTGTAGGGCGTGATGAACTCCTGCTGCAGACCATAACTTTTGACCAGGGCTGTAAAGCTACGGCTGGTAAAAACCAAGCCATTGTCTGATCGCAGCAGGAACGGCGTTGGCACCTTGCCCAGACAACCGTAGCGCGCGATCAAAGCCTGTTCCAGTGCCGACTCTGCCGTCTTGGATTTCCCGCTGCGGCTTAAGTGCCATCCCAGTAGCTTACGCGTGTGGCAATCAATCACCAAGGCCAAATTGGCCCAGCCATCGCGTCCAGTCCAAACTCGGCAGAGATCAGTCGGTAATCCCCCCAATTTCCACCTGCCCTAAAAGTAGAACGGTTATGCAGCTTTGGCCAGATGCTGCTTCGGGGTGAAACCGCCCAAGGCCATGTGCGGGCGATCGTGGTTGTAGGACCACATCCACTGGGTGGCGAAGTCCTGAACCTCTTCAATGTTGGACCAATAATACTGGGAGAGCCATTCGTAGCGAATCGTCCTGTTGAACCGTTCAACGTAAGCGTTTTGCTGCGGCTTTCCTGGCTGAATGTATTCAAACCGGATACCACATTCCTGTGCCCATGTCCGAATCTTGCCGCTGATGTTTTCCGGCCCGTTATTGCAAAACCCCAAGTCCGCGCATCTGATCACCTCAGGCTTACCGCGCCAGGAAATAATCTGCATCAAAGACCGGATCACCCGCTCGCTTGGTAGCGAGAAGTCCACCTCGATACCCAGGGCCTCCCGGTTGAAGTCGTCAATGACGTTGAACAAGCGGAAGTTGCGCCCGTCTTCCAGGCTGTCGTGCATAAAGTCCATCGACCAGACCTGGTTAATGGCTTGCGGTACCGCTAGGACCTCAGGCTTGTTGCGCACCAAGCGCTTTCTGGGTTTGATGCGCAGGTTCAGCTCCAATTCGCGGTAGATGCGGTAAATCCGTTTGTGGTTCCATCCGAAGTTCTTCACGTTGCGCAGGTACAGGTAGCACAGGCCAAAGCCCCAGGTACGATTGTTGTCCGTCAAGCGGATCAGCCAGTTGGCAATCTGCTCGTTCTCGGCGTTGAATTGGGACTGGTAGCGGTAACACGACTCACTGATGGAGAAAACCGCACAGGCCAGCCGAATGGCCACGCCACGCTGTTGCACCACCTCTTTGGCCATCTCGCGCCTGCGAGACGGCCGTGCTACTTTTTTGCCAGGTACTCGTTGGCGATTTCCGCCTTGAGCTTCTCTTCCAGGTACATCTTCTTGAGGCGGCGGTTCTCGTCTTCGAGCTCCTTCATGCGCGCCATCATGGAGGTGTCCATGCCGCCGAACTTAGCGCGCCACTTGTAGAAGGTGGCGCTACTGATGCCCAGCTCCCGGCAAATCTCCGGCACTGCCAGGCCGACCTCAACCCGTTTGAGCGCAGCCATGATCTGGCTGTCGGTAAATCTTGACTTCTTCACGTAGAAATTCCTTTGTGGAAAATTCTACTTCTGGGGCCTTTGGTCTATCGGGGGGATTACCAGTCGCCCAGCGTTCATTGGGTGCCAAGGCACGCGAGGGCAGCGCTTGGATGCGTGGGCGAAAGCCCACAGGCCGTTTGCGAACCTGCCAGCCCATGCACTGGAACACCCGCTGCACCGTGTTCTTGTTCATGCCCAGTAGGTGAGCCACCGTGCGGTAGCCAAATGAGGAGTTCTCTTCAATCATGGCCTTGATCGGCGTGACGAACTTTTCCTGCAGCTTCGGGCGGCCCTTGGTGGGGCGGTAATAGACGGTACGCCTGGGCATCTCAAACCACTGGCAGAGTTTGACCAGGCTGACGTGGGTCCCTTCGGTTTTGAGTTCTTGCTGTAGCTGCAGGTTCATTTGTCGCCCTCGAGCCCCAGCATGGAATTGAGCTTTTTTTGGCTTCGCCGGTGCTTGCGCATTCAGGCACGCAGCTCCAACATGGCTTCGCCATAGGCCTCCTGTAAATCTTTGATCTGGCGCTCGTACTGTTCCTTGATTTCCAGGGGCTTGGTGCGCAAGGCGTTCTCCATGCCGCGCTTGGCATCGTCCACCCAGGCTTCGATTTCCGAGGGCGCAATGTCAGGGGACCGACTGCCCTGTGCCACAGTGGTCTTGCCCTGCACGATTTCCATGACCAATGCCGCTTTGCGCTTGGCCGTCCAGCGTTTGTTGTCTTCTTCCATCTTCGTACTCATCTGTGTTTCCTTTAAAGATAACACCTGAGCAGAAATTCACTGGGTCAATACAGGCAAGCCTAATCAGAATGCATTTGTTGAGCGGTTCAACAGAAGCTTTAGGGAAGAAGTTCTTGACGCTAATTTATTCAACTCAATCGCGGAGGCTCAAGGGGCTGCTGACGGTTGGGTGATGGATTACAACGAGTTCAGGCCCCACGATTCCCTTGGCGATAAAACTCCAATGGAGTTCATGCCGAGGATATTTAAAACAGGAATCTCTAGTTTCGGTTTGTCTACCTGAAAGGGCAGCTTACGAGCATACTTTGAACAAACTACCTTCGTTTAAGTCATTCCTCAACATTACTTTGCCTTGCAATGCATTAACTCTATCCAAATCCAGCAACCAGTATTCCAACTTTAAATCGGATTGGAAATCTTGGAGTGGCATAAATGTATTGAGTCGCAACATACTTTTGCTTTCTATAGTTCCGTTAATCGCAACTTGAATATGTTCACCATTTAAGATAATAGCATCTCTAGCAATGATTCTTATGGCGCAAGCGCCTGCATTCAGATTGGTTAAAGCAGGACTAACAAAAACCGCATTACTTTTCGCTACATCAGATATTATCTCAGAGTCCAAGTAGACTTCAATCAGCTTTACTAAATTGGTGTTACCTTCAACGGACGAAACTACTCGAAGCTCGTTTTTTAGAGCAACATCATTTGTCAGAAAACTTATTTTTCGTCCTTGAACATTTGACAGTTCATGGTTCTTACCGCCGTATGAAACAAAAATTGACTTTGGAATATCATCATTTAGAGTCAACTCGAATTTCAAAGCTACACCATCACCCAGTTCACTGAGCTTTGTTGGCAAATTTATTTCAAATGAATCCTGCTCAGCCCCCGGAATTACTGCTGCACGATATAACTTATTTTTCGAATCATCATTTAATACTCTGAAAAACAAATTATCACTCTTAAATAAAACAATAGAATCACCTTCAGTAGGATGGTCTATATATTTCCTATAAAATTCGAATGTACTCTCTGATTTATTTTCATAATATTCAATAATCATATTATGTATTCTCATAGCGCCAGAATTTTCATCGAATTTCAAACCGGGTTCATTATTATATATTTTATTTCCTATCCAAAAAGCTAAAGGATGCATTAACTGGTCAGCGTCGCGAAGTTTAACGACTACCAGATGGTCTGCCGCTGAGTTTATGGCCGTATATGCTGCAATAGATGACTCAGTTTCTTTTCGATAAACGTCTTTAGTATGCTCATGCGGACGAATAGTAGCATTCGAATATATAGATAACGGAATCAGTCCGGCAATAATGAAATATTTTATTATTTCCCTGCGAATAACAACATTTAAAATATTTACGACAACATTAGCCGTTATCATTATAAAAACTATTCCCAAAAACGTCCACATTCCTGGGTGATAGCGCCCTGTGTACCAAGTCACAGGAATAGTTAGACATAATGAGATAAATAGAGATGCATTCTGGGGACTATTTGAGGTTTTAATCCAACTTAATATTTCTGAATATAAGAACTTGTATGAAAACACAAACATAAATAATATCAAGGTTATCAAATAATAGATACCAAAATTCTTAAAAAAATACCTTGGAATACCAAACATCCAATCATTCGGCATCTGTGCTGCAACTATTAGTATATTATATAAAGAATTATCAACTCCAGTTACTGACAAGCGCGAATTAGGCAAAAAAGTACCAAAAATGTAAGAATGAATAAGCAAATAAGGGGTTATGGACATTATCAATGTAATACATACTTTTGACAAAGGGATAAATCTGGATAAATTAAAATTTGGCTGTTTAAATGCTATGCAAGCTGTGTAAGCCAAAAGAAATGGAAATGTAATGAAATAAGTTTCGTATGTCAATGACCCAGAAGTGGAACAAAAAAGCAGCAAAAATAAATATTTATTTTTATAATTTTCAAGATATTTAATTAAGCTAAAAAAGCTTACTAAGGAAAAAAGAACTACAATATTAAAACCTAATAAAAAAGTAAAATTATTCCACATCAAAGCTTGATTCATTATTAATAAAACAAAAACAACCAAACTTTTCCTTTTGTCTTCCCATAAATAATGTGTAATCCAAACACTTAATACTAAAATCAATATATAAAATACTTTTGCTACAATACCAATGATAACAGTTGGATCGACATCTGGTGAATAAAGACAGTACGCAATTAAATTAAAAAAAGGCGATAGATGGTCCTCATTTAAGAAACCTGATATGAGTAGTTGTGGTATGCCTAAAAGTGATGATTCTTCAATCGCCCTACCTACAGGCCATACTGTAATTACGTCATCAGATCCAAGCGGTATTTTAAATTTAAAAGAATCTACAAAATAATATACGCCACAAATTGTTGCCACAATAATTACACAGTATAAAACATAGAATTCACTAGTTTTTTTTCCTATCCAAACCTTAATTCGTTCTTGTTTCATATTTTATGATGGTTGCAATTTTTAATGCGCTGCATTAATACGATGCAATGAAAGCAAAAGCTAGGCCTCCAATTCATTACATTCAGAGATGTTGGGAATTCCATGTGAGGCTTAATCTCCACGTTCCAACAATTCGCTGTCGTCATAATAAATTGAAGTTTTACCGAGTTCGTCAGTGATAATTGAGCTTGAAGTGAAAGGCATAGAAATAACCGCAATACTTGAGTCAATCACAAGAGTTGCCGAGATAACAGGCTAACCAACATTACATGGATTTACAAAGCAATTTTGTCCGTGAAATGCTGATAAATTAGATGTACGGCAGATCCGACATGTCGAAGATACAACGACCAGCAACGGAAATAAAAGCAATGCCAAAATTCGAGTACGCGCGTAACTCGATAAATCGAGCCATTTCAATTTGCAAAGATATGGATACATCATGTAGGATGGCATTTGGTTAAGTGAATAACTACCGCAGTTAGGATTCACCGAAATGCAAGTGATAAAAAATTAAGATTTCGAGATTTTCACGGTAGGAGAGCACGTCGAAAGACATAATGATTTAGAAGAATATAGGATATCAAAGCCATTGGTACTACCATTACAGCTTGCGCAAGGATCTTATTTGTCCCGATAAACGTAACCAATAATACTATGCACTCCCAATTTAATAAGTAAATACCCATATAAACCAACATAAATCTCGGCAAGCGAGCCAACCTCAAGTCTCGAAATACAACTCCACCCATCGTTAGAAAATTGAACGCTATTCCAGTAAAGTTGCTAATCATCAGCGCCAACCAAATTTCATCCCACAAGGAGATCGCAACGTTGAATGAAGCAAGACCAAAGAGCGTATTCAGGCTACCGATAACTAGAAACCGAACACCTTTAGTTTTACGAAATTGGGTAATTAAGCGTCGCAATAATGTAGACATGGAACACCTAAGGCTATCACCCATCATGCCCCTTAAAGCCCCACGCTAGCATATTTCCTACGTTCAAGCTTAACTTTCTCTTCCGCATAAACGGCAGATCAATAATTTGGACAAAGATATTCTTCAGACTAGACGGCAAGGGGGCAAGCCGCAACCAGTAGCGCAAAGAATATCGATTTGCAAAGCCCGCGACGTTGATGTTTTTAAAGCCGGCTCGTCCAAGTAGCTCCTTAATCGAATTATCTGAAAACAACTGCATGTGCTCAATATCAATAATTGGTGATTTTTTTCCAAGGAGGCGATTAACAGGACTACGATAGTTATGCGTAACCGTCAGAAACACTCCTCTAGGACGCAAAAGGCGAAGGGCGGACCTAGCAAGATCGCTAGGGTCCCGTACATGTTCTAATGTCATAAAACAGCAAATCAGATCAAAAGACTCGCGCTCAAAATCATTCTCTTCAAATACTCCTTCGCGCAGCCACCTGCGGTGCTCAGGGAGCGCTGCCAAAATTGCCTCAGTGGAAGGCTCGACGCCGACAAGCTTTACGAATCCAACGGCAGCGAGGTGGGCCAAGAATATTCCTGTACCTGCCCCAATCTCCAGAGCTGCCTCCCGTCCAGTGAGCAGACCTAACACTGGAGCTACGGCTCGGGCGTATGCAGACGCCGCATCATTGGCTTCTTCCATGCTGTCGTATCCTGCTTTGTGATAAGCCTCTGCCAATATTTCCACCGTTGGAGGCGAATCAACGTAGATCAGCTGACAAGTGGGGCATAGGACCATTCGATGGCACATATATTCAGGCACTTTTCGGGATGCGAAGCTGAACTCGGACAGCTTCGAATGCGTAATGTTTTCATTTAGAAAGAGACTTGCCAGTGCCGAAGTGGTATCGCAAATAGGGCAAGCTCGACTATTCATGGTGTGTTATTTGGTTGTCTGGAGACAAACTATCATATCCCCATCACTATCTGCAATAAACCCGAATACATTTAACGCCAACACAATCAAATAGAAAAGATAAAAGTCAAGTAGCATGTGCCTTGGTGCGCTTTGATCCGTGAAAGACCGGCCCGCGGAGCCCTCACTAGGTTTCTAGGCAAGAAAACTTCCTCAGATAAAGTCGGATAAACCTAGCCATCAAGCTCACGTCGTCTTACCATCAGGCAAAAGTTCCGTGGTCTTCCCCTGGCGGATTAAGGCTGATCGGATCAACCTTGGCCGCCCCTTCACTTCAGTCATGATCTTGGAGACGTACTCGCCCACTACACCGACAGCAAAAAGGTTTAAAGAACCAAAAAGCAGTACGGTAATCAAGAGTGTCGTGACCCCGCGCGGAGCGATGTCTGGCATAAAAAATTTCAGCGATGCCGCAACCAGGGCTAGGGTGACCGAAATCCCGAGTGCAAAGGCGCCGGTAGCAGTCAGGAGTGATAATGGGGTGTTGCTAAAGGAAAGGATACCGCGCTTAGCCCAGTCGATATTTTTTAACAAATTATTGGTTGACACACCAAACATCCTCTCCGGCCGCAAATAGTCGATTCCCGTTTGCCTAAAGCCGACGTATGCGCGCAATCCACGCACAAATAAATCTCGCTCGGGGCACTTGAGTAACCAACCAACAACCCGCCGGTCAATCAATGAAAAATCGCCGGCATCTAATGGGACCTTAACATAACTGAATGCCGCGAAAACACGGTAGAACGCCTTGTAGAGGATTCCCCAGTACCAAGGCATCGCACGTTTTACACGCCGACCGTAGACAACGTCGTATCCTTCATTCCATTTGGCGTGAAAGTCAGCTATCAGTTCCGGAGGATCTTGCAGGTCGCCGTCTAGAAGCACAACGCTATTCATAGAAGCCAACTCCATTCCGCTACGGAATGCCATTTGTGATCCGAAGTTGCGCGAGTGAGTGATACCTAAAACGTGTGGATCGCGACCACTAATTCCCTCGATAACTTCGGCACTATTGTCGGGACTGCAGTCGTTAACAAAAATGATCTCGTAATCAATATTTAGGGTTTGAAATGTTTCCGTCAAACGCCGATGCATGTGTGGTATGGCATCGCCGTCTTTGTAGCACGCAATAATTGCCGAGACACTACGATATCCATCCCTCGCATCTTTCTTTGTAGACCTAGCAAACTTGGCATCATCCATTTGTGCTATCCATTGACTGGTTAGGAGCAACCCCTCTTTGAGAGGAGTTTCGGTAGACCATCCCAACTGCAGCTCTGCCTTACGTGGATCCGAGTACCAGTCTGGCAGATCCCAAGAACGACTATCCATCATGCCAAATCTAGGTTCGTCCTTAATTGAAAACTCCTTCTTCGCTAGCAACGCCAATTCCTCAATTGTGGTCTTTTGGCCGCTCCCGATGTTGAACGACTCGCCGTGTAGGTCTGGATGCATCCGCGCCGCAGCCATTACGAAGGCGCGACATGCATCATCTACATAGACAAAGTCCCGCGATGTTCGTGGGTCAACAAATGGCGGCCAGCTACCGCTCAACACCTTTTTGAGAAGGTTGGGAACGAGGCGAGATGTATCTTCCAACGGACCATAAATCGAATATAAGCGCAAATGCACACAGGGAAAACCACAATTTTTTCCCATGTAGCGAAGGTAGTTGGCGGCAGCTACCTTGGAAACAGAATAATGGCTGTTCGGTTCACAAACGTCATTTTCTAAGGGCGCCGCCGAATTTATGCCATACTCTGACGAACTGCCGGCGTGCACATAGGCTTCCACGCCGTGCGCATGTAGAAGGCTAACTCGACTGACCAAAGATTGGAAATTGGTTGAGTAGATCTTGTCGACATCGTCCTCGAATGAATAGGCACCATAAGCCACACAATCCAAGACAGTCTGCGGGCGAATCGTCTCAGCAAAATTCTTGGTAGCGGCTAGGTCATTAAGGTCAACTGCAATGACCTTGTGGTCTGGTACATCTGCAAGCCGCCAGCCCTTGTCTCGATGGACCACAGCAAACACGTCATTCCGGCATGCTGAAAAAGCATGATACAAATTCGCCCCGATGAAGCCGCCAGCGCCAAGGACTACGATCGGTCCTCGGAGGTCGCGGATGTAATGTTCGGTAGGCCGCATACGCGCTCCTGAGTAGAAATTCTCAATCCGCGAAGATAGCAGATAGCAACGCCTTCGTGTCCAAGCCGGACTGAGCACGCAGATAAGACTGAGAACCGTAGCGCTCATACTGATGACTGCGCGCATGCAAATGCCGGTACCGTGCGGGATGGATCCCACGTTCGGCAAGATGAAGCGCTAACTCTGCTCCAAAACCGCCACGAGCGACATGCTCCTCAGCGACACAAACTCCGGGACCTTCAACGATTTGCCTAAGCAACTCTACGGGCAACCCATTCCTGGAAAGTGGCAGCTCAGCCAATGCCCACAAATTAGGCCTTGCTTCGACAGATAACATCAAACAGGAAGCCAAATAACTACCGGCCAGCGGTCCAACAGCTATTACGACCATTCCATTGCCCGATGTCAGTTGCCTCCACGGCGAATAACTTGGAATATCACGGCCTTGTGGTGATTCGCCTCGGCCCAGTCTCAGGTATGCTGGGCCGTTCAAATTGCCCATGATCTCGACAACCCGATACAAGTCTTCATCAAATATCGGAACGAAAACAGTCATATTTGAAAAGGCAAGCAAGACGCCGTAGTCCTCTATTGCGTGATGCGTGGGCCCCATGACGCCATAACCGTACCCGCCGCCGTTGCCTACAAGCTTTACGGGTAAATTGTGAAAACAAACGTCATTGCGAATCTGTTCAAAGGGCCGCGCATAACAAAACGGAGCGATACTGTATGCCCATGCCTCGAAGCCTTCGCGCGCCATAGCGGCAGATACGCTGATCATGTTTTGCTCAGCTACTCCTGCATTAATAAAACGACTACACATTGCGGTCTGAAGCCGTTCCAAGGCCATAAATCCTAGGTCGCCAGTAAAAAACACCATTTTTGGGTTGACCGCACGAGCGACCATCGCGTCACAAAACTGGGTTCTCATAAGACCCTATCCAATTCGGCAACAGCTTGCAGATACTTTGCCTCATCCAATGGCAGGTAATGCCATTCCATCTTGTTTTCCATGAAAGACACGCCATGTCCTTTTACCGTCTCAAGGATTAAGAAACGTGGCCTTTGATCTTCTCTATCGCGTGGCCTCAGCAATGCCGCGCGAATTGCATCCAGGTCATGCCCTGGAACGCATAGAACGTCTATATCAAATCCTCGGAGCCGCTCATCAAGACGAGACATCGAAGCGATGTTATCCGTAAAACCAAAGCCTTGTAACCGATTGTGATCGATCAGAACGGTTAAGTTGCTTAGCCGATGATGGCTTAAAAAAATCAGCGCCTCCCAAGTTGAGCCCTCCTGCCATTCGCCATCCGATGTCATGCAATAGGTGTGGCCAGGATGGCTACTCATACGGCGAGCCAACGCTGTCCCTGCGGCAAGAGACAACCCGTGGCCCAAACTGCCGGTTGCAAACGGTATCTCCGCAATCCCCGATGCGGGAGGATGTCCGGCCAGTCGCGTTCCATCTTTGTGGAACAACTCCAGTTCAGCCTCATCCAAAATCCCCATACTCCAAAGAGAAACGTAGAGCGCTCCGGCCGAATGGCCTTTGGATAGGATGAAACGATCTTCACCGCCAACGAATTCGTGGAAAAGTAACAGCATCGCGTCCAAAGCAGACAAGTTCCCACCAATATGGCCAACACCTGACTCAAAATGCATACGGAGCAATCTCTTCCGCGCCGCTCGAAGCGTATCAATACTCAACTTCATGGGCATCTATTCCTAAACAATAATTTTTATTTCATTTACAAATATTGTTAATGTAAGTGAATCGGCCCGGACTTCTTAAACAGACGGTAATCTCCCCGCTAGACCAAAGGCCCCAGAAGTAGAATTTTCCACAAAGGAATTTCTACGTGAAGAAGTCAAGATTTACCGACAGCCAGATCATGGCTGCGCTCAAACGGGTTGAGGTCGGCCTGGCAGTGCCG